>PJEL010001324.1_pt1 | contig 25626 bp, 23 predicted proteins | sample 1853271 | NCBI WGS metagenome assembly PJEL01 (sample SAMN08108733, study PRJNA415343) | Invertebrate metagenome, whole genome shotgun sequencing project. | host: Globobulimina | place: Sweden: Gullmar Fjord | collected 2015-08
GGCCGCCGACATGGAGGCGCTCCGCATCCGTGCCGGTCTGCCGCGCTGGCCGGTCGACATGGGCCCGAAGCGGCTGGCCCACGAGATGGGAATGCGAGAGGACTTCCTGCACTTCGAAAAGGGCTGCTATCTAGGGCAGGAGACGGTCAACCGTGTCGATGTGATGGGTCAGGTGCGACGCGCTCTGACCGGGATCCGGATCGCTGGCGACGAGCTGCCGCCTGTGGGAGCAGCGGTGCTCGACCTCGCTGGCAAGACGATGGGAACGCTCACCAGCCCGTTATCGACCAGTGACCTGGGCAATATCGCCCTGTCGGTGCTGAAGAAACCCGCCGATGAAGCGGGGACACGGTTGATGATTGCCGACGGTGATCGACGTTGGGAGGCGTCAGCCAGCGCGCTTCCGTTCAAATGAGCGCCGCCAACAACGCCCAGCTCCTGTCTCGCGCTGAAGACCGCCTGCGGGCCATCGGACTCACCGGAAGTCAAGCTTTCGAGGCGCTTGTGGTGGCATTGAGGTCTAGCCTCGGGGATCCAGTCGAGGCAGATCCCATCGCCACGGCGGCCCTCGAAGGTCTGGATGTGCACGGTGGCTCCGATCTGCTGGGGTTGGCATATGAGAGGTTTTTCGCCGATCTATTCAAGGGGCGCAAGGGGCAGTACTTCACGCCGAGGCCCATCGTCGATCTCGTGCTGGCAAGGGCGGCGATCCGTCAAGGCGAGCTCGTGTTGGATCCGACCTGCGGTAGCGGCGGTTTCCTGGTGAGCGCTGCCCGTCTCGGGGCCGAGGTCCGAGGCATGGAGATCGATCCCTATCTCGCGGATCTCGCTGGGATGAACCTGCGCCTTGCGGGCCTGGAAGGGAGGATAGAGCGGGGGGACTTCTTTGCTGCGAGCCCAGAACCGGTAGACGTGGTGGTCGCCAACCCGCCGTTCTCGGTGGAGATCTCCGACCGGGATATTCTCGATGCCTACGAGCTCGGCCGCGGCAGACGCCGGGTCCTCTCCGACTGGTTGTTCATGGAGGCCCTCGAGCGCTGGGTCCGCCCGGGAGGCCGTGCCGCCGTGGTGATTCCGTGGTCCGTAGTCGTCAATCCATCGGCGGCTCCGCTCCGGCGGAGAATCGACGAAAACTGGCATCGAGAGGCGATCTGCGGCCTTCCCGAGGGCGTGTTCCGCCCCTTTGGAGGAGCGGCCGGGCGCGCTTTCATCCTCTGGCTTCGCCGGGGAGCGCCCGCGGGGCCATCTCTGTGGGCCAACCTCTCTGATCCCGGCTACGACGTGCGGTCCCGCTCGATCCGTGCGACCGCGTCCACAGAGGTCGAGGAGCTGCGAGCCGGAGAAGGCTGGAGCCCGCTTCCGGAGGGTTCCTGGATCCCGAGGGTCTCTAGCGGCGGACGCCGTCTCTCGGAGGTTGCCAGCGTGCGCAATGAGCGCGTCATTCCCTCCCGAGAGCCCGATACGATCTGTGCCTCCATCGACCTCGGTGACAGCGAGAGGGCCACCGGAGAGGTCATGCCCGTTCAGGTGGCGGGGGGAGATCTGATAGGTCCGCGCGTTCGCCTGCACGCCGGCGACGTCCTGGTGGCCCGGCTGCGGCCGAACTTGGGGAACGTGGCCATCGCGAGCGTCTCGGACGACTTCGAGGGCCCGCTGGTCGGAAGCCCGGAGTGGATAGCGCTGGACGTGTCCGAGGCGCCACACTACGCGCTGCACGCCCTGCGCAGCCCAACATGGCGAGAGCAGCTGCCGGTGACGGGTGGGCAGACACGCCCGCGGACGACGGCTGCGGAAGTGCTCGACTCCCGGGTCCGCTGGCCCGACAAATCCCTCGCCAGCCGCATCGACACGCTCTCCCGTCGGGTCCACGAAAGACGTGCCCAACTGCGAGATCGACTCGAGAAGCTCCAGGCCCTCGTCGATCGTTTTGCAGCCGGGGAGATCGATGAGACGACGCTGGGCGTGGAGCTGACGGCCCTGGAGGATTAAGTCGTACATCTTGGAGGCCCAGATGCGTATTGTCTTCCTCACCGCTCTGCTGGTTGTCGGCTGCAAAGGCAAGGACGCCGACACCGGCCCCGACGTGGACGACGGCATTGGCCTGGTTGGTGATGGCCTTGCCAACCCCTTCCCGAACACACAGCTGGTGGGGGACGGCGCGCTGACGCTTAGCGCTGCCGATTTGCCAGTAGGAACCGAGACTCCGATCCCGATGGAGCGGGTTGCCTGGCGCACTGGATTCTCCCCAGCTCAGACCTCGGTTCTGCGCATCGCCGGCCTTCGGGACGGGGATCTGCCGACGTGGACCGACCCCACCCCAGGCGCCGGGGGAGTGCTCCTTGCGGATCTGACCGATGGTCGCTTCCTGCCCGTTTTTGCCGAGCTCGACGCGTACCCAGGCGCCGACCAGCCCGCGCTCTTGGTGCGACCCCTCGAGGCGCTCTCCCTCGACCACCAGATCGCAGTTGTCGTCACCACCAGCACCCTGGACCGCCCTGATCGCTTCGACGATCTCATCTCTGGGAATCCTCCGGCGAGCTTGGCCGATGTCGAGGGTCACTATGTGGATCTGGTGGCAGATCTGGTCGATCTGGGTGTCGCCGAGGATGACATCGCCCTGGCTTGGGACTTCCCGGTCGGAGATGGCCGCAAGCCGTTGGTCTCTGCCCTCGATCAGGTCCAGCTCGACGGCGGCTTCGAGTTCACTCGGATCCGCGATGTCGACTTCGGCGGAGACGTCGCGCCCATGACCTATCGGGCGGCAGAAGGCACCTTTGTAGCGCAGGATTTCCTCGTCGACGACCGAATGCTGGACCTCGCCTCCGATGGCACCGTGTCGTCCACAGGGCAGGTCGATGCCGACCTCTACGTGCACATCCCGACCTCGGTGGCAGACGCACCCGCCGGCACGGTTCCGATCCTGCTCCTCGGACACGGCATCTTCAGCCACCCGGTCGACTACCTGGACAAGGCCGACGACCCGTCTGGCGTCTTGCAGCTCGCCGAGGACGCGGGTTTCATCGTCATTGCCACCGTCTGGCGTGGGCTCACCACCGTCGATCGTGTCGAGGTGGTCGAGGCGGCCGACGACTTCGGCACCTTGCCGGTGGTCACCGATCGCCTCATCCAGGGCCAGACCAACACCGCATCCCTGATCGCGCTCATCAAGAACGGCGATCTGCTCTCCGACGAGGTCTTCGAGGGCCGCAGCGGTCAGCTTCTTCCTGACGCTTCTCGGCTTTCCTACTATGGAATTTCCCTCGGAGGGATCGAGGGTGCGGTCCTGCTTGCCCAGGATCCACCTGTGGACGCCGGGGTGCTGCACGTGGGCGGAGGCATGTGGTCGACCATGCTCGAGCGCTCGTCGAACTGGACGGTCTTCGAGTTCATCATGGTGGACAAGATCGAGGATCCCACCGACCGACAGCTGTTCTACGCGGTGTCTCAGCTGTGGTGGGATCCGGTTGATCCACTCTCCTGGACCACCGAGCTGTCGAACAAGAACCTCCTGCTTCAAGAGGCTATTGGCGACGAGCAGGTCGCGAACATCACCACCGAGATCGTGGCTCGCTCGATCGGGCTTCAGGTGCTCGAGCCGACGGTGCGAACGCCGTTCGATGTCGACACCGTGGCCGGTCCTCTGCCGCCGGGGTCTCGTGCTCTGGTCCAGTTCGATCCCGAGAGACCGCTGCCCGAAACCGGCAACCGCCCCGCCGAGGTGACCCACGCACACAACGATCCTCGGCTGTGGAGCGGGACACGCAGACAGGTCGTCGACTTCTTGCTCCAGGGCTCCGAGGAGCAGGTCGTGCATCACTGTGGCGCAGCCCCGTGCTCGGCGTCGAACACCGGCGACTAGTCGCGCACCGCCGTTGTGATGCGTTAGATGCGGCGCTTGTTTCGAGGCGTATGTGGTTGGAGCCCGGGTCGAGGACGCATTCGAGATCGTGGTCGGGGGGGATGGGTCGTCACCTCTCCTGCTCACGTGCGAGCACGCATCGAACCGCGTGCCGCCGCCGCGATCCTGGCCTGAGGCCGACGAGCGGCTGCGGAACCTGCACTGGGCCTACGACCTGGGTGCTGCGGAGGTCACGCGAGGGCTCGCCGAGCGGCTGAACGCCGTGGCGGTCCTCGCGCGTTTCACGCGGCTCTTGGTGGACCCAAACCGCAGCCCCGAGTCCGAGAACCTGTTCCGGGATCGGGCCGACGGTGAGGCAGTCTGGCTGAACGTCGAGACCGACGAGGCGGAGCGGCAGGCCCGGATCCAATCGCTCTACGAGCCCTTCCACGCGGCGATCGACGGGGTGATGGCTGGCCGCCCACCGGGGCTGTTGCTGTCGGTGCACTCTTTCACTCCGCGCTACGAGGGCGGAGATCTGCGCCCGATGCAGCTGGGCGTGCTCTTCGATTTTGATCGAGAGCCGGCCCTCGTCCTCGCGGCGGCCCTCGCGAAGACCGGCCTGGTGACGGCCTTGAACGCGCCCTATTCCGGTCTGAACGGCATGATGTATTCCGCGCAGTCCCACGGTACTCGCCATAGTTGGCGTGCGCTGGAGCTGGAGATCCGACAGGATCTAAGCGGCGATCCGGAGAAGGTCGAGGGCCTCGTGTCGACGATTGCCGACGCGGTGTTGGCGGCTCAGCTCGTCTGACGCCACATGACGATGATCTCGTCGAGGATGGCCTGCTCGGCGGGCACCAGCTCGTCGGCGCCGGCCAGTGACTTCAGAGCTTCGTGAATGGTCTTGCGAGCTTCGGCCCTGGAGACGGAGCGTCCTGCCTCCATGGCTTGTTCGCGGGAGGTGTTCTCGTTCATGGCTCTAGCGACCACGACCTTCCAGCGGGCGAGGCCGACCTGCTCGCCAAAGGCCTCCAGTGCATCTTCTTCGTCCTCGCTGAACTCGAGATCGGCTCGAACGACGATGCGCGCCAGGGAGATGAAGGCGACCAGTTCGTCGTCGGTGAGTTCGGTGAGTCTCATGGGCTCCTCAGAAGTGCGCTGATTCTACCCGTCGAGGCCCGCCAGGTGGATCTTCATCAGGTTCGTGGCGCCCTGTTTCGGCCCATTACCCGCGAGGATGACGATCTCTTCCCCGCGCGTGATGTGCCCGGCGCTTAGTAGCGCGCTCTCGCCGACGCGGATCATCTCGTCCGTTGTGCTGACCAGGGGCACGACCAGGGGGGTGACACCCCAGGCCAGGGACAGCTGATCGGCGACCTGGTGGCTGTTGGTGAGCGCAAAGATCGGACCCAGGGGCCGGGCCTTGGCCGCGAAGCGAGCGGTGGCTCCCGAGGTGGTGAAGACGACAAGCGGGCGCGCTTTCTCGGATGCGGCGTAGCAGGCCGCGCGGGCGACGATGCCCTGGGGTCCGTCCAGCTCCGGCAGCTCGTCGAGGGGAGTCGGCTCGAAGAACTGGGAGTTCTCGACCTCGCGGGCGATGCTGTCCATCATCCGAATCGCCTCGATGGGGTAGGTTCCAATGGATGTCTCGCCCGACAGCATCACGGCATCCGTCCCGTCGAGGATCGCGTTTGCAACGTCGGTGGTCTCGGCGCGAGTGGGGCGCGGATTTCGCTCCATGGAGTCCAGCATCTGAGTGGCTGTGATGCACAGCACGCCGCGGCGGTGGGCGGCAGCGATGATCTTTTTCTGGTAGACGGGCACCTTTTCGATGCTCACCTCGACTCCGAGGTCGCCGCGGGCCACCATCACTCCCTCAGACACGTCGAGGATGCCCTCGATGTTCTCGACGGCCTGGGGTTTCTCGATCTTGGCGATGATCGGCAGGATCGTGCCGAGCCGCTGCATCTCCTCACGAAGGGCGATCACATCGGCTTTCTTGCTCACGAAAGACAGCGCCACGTAGTCGACCCCGACCTCCAACCCGACCGCCAGATCGGCGATGTCCTTGTCTGTCAGACAGGGGATCGACATGTTGACGCCGGGAAGGTTGATGCCCTTGTGCGAACCGAGCTCTCCACCGTCGGTCATCAAGATGTCGACCTCCCGGGGTTCGATGTCCCGGCGCACTGCGTCGATGACTCCGGACAGGGCCCCATCGGCGAAGAGCACTGAATCGCCCGTCCCTACGTCGTCGGCCATCTCTGGGTAGGTCGTGCCCACCCGCTTGCCCTCGCCCAGGTAGTCCTCGGACATCACGATGGTGAGTACGTCTCCCTTCGCGAGCACCAGCGGGACGGGGACCTTGCCGGTTCGGACCTTTGGACCCTGAAGATCGAGGAGGATGGCCTTGGGCACGCCGAGCTTGATCGCGGCGCTGCGGACCCGGGCAACCTGTCGACGGATGCCTTCGTGATCGGCGTGCGAGCAGTTGATCCGGCACACGTCGACCCCAGACTTGAGGACCTCGCTGAGCATGGGCTCGTCCCAGGTGGCGGGTCCGAGGGTGGCGACGATCTTGCTTCTCGTCTCGAGATTTGGATGTTCTTCGTACATGGTGTTGCCTTGGAAGGACCTATACAATTGCCGGTCAGAGTCCTGCGTCTGGCGAATATGTACGACAGCTCACAGCCCATGGGTTTGACTCCGGACTTGACGCAGTCTATCCAACCGCCATGTTCTGGGACTCCCACTGTCATCTCGATCCCGACGTCTATGGCTCTGACACGGGCGTGGACGCTGTCGTGGCCCGCGCGGTTGCCGCTGGCGTGACGCGAATGACGACGATCGGGTCGGGCTATGGGCTTCGGGGCGCTCGCTCGGCCTCCGAGGTTGCGGCTCGCCACTCGAACGTCTGGTACACGGCGGGCGTACATCCCCACGAGGCGAACATCTGGTGCGACGAGATCCGCGACGAGCTCACCACCCTCAGCGGCGATCCGCGCTGCGTGGCGCTGGGCGAGATGGGGCTCGACTTCCACTACGATCTCAGCCCTCGGGGGGTGCAGCGCCAGGTCCTGCGCGAACAAGTGCGGCTGGCAGTGTCCCTCGCAAAGCCGATCGTCATCCACGACCGCTCGGCGGGGACCGAGACCCTCGACATCGTGACGGAAGAAGGCGGCTTTTCCACGAACGTGCTCTGGCACTGCTTCACTGGCGACGTGCCCTACATGCGGCAGATCGTCGCCGCTGGCGCGTTCATCAGCATCCCGGGCATCGTGACCTTCAAGAACGGCGCGGTGATGCGGCAGGTCGCCGCGGCAGTTCCGGCCGAAAGGATCCTCATCGAGACCGACTCGCCCTATCTGACCCCGGCTCCCCATCGAGGCACCCAGAACGAGCCAGCCCGCGTCGTGCACGTGGCACAGGCCATTGCTGAGCTTCGGGGTCTGGACCTCGAGGAGTTCGCCGCCTTGACGACCGAGAATACGCGGCGTTTCTACAGGATCGACGCGCCCGTTGTGGTCGACCCGGCGCAAATCACCAGCTGAGGGTGCCGCCGGAGAGGGTGGCTTTGGCGCCCCATTCGAACGCTCGGTTGGCGCCGGCATGGCCGATGGGCAGATCGCCGATGACGGGGATCCCGCGCCCTTCGAGGTGGTCGCGAGCGACGTCCTCGATGCTGTAGTCGGCGCCATCGGGGACCCGGCAGTTGTGGAGCTGGCCCACCGCCACCCCGGCGACTCCGTTCAGGATCCCCGCGCTATCGAGCTGCTGGAGTAGTCGATCCAGCCGATAGGCCGGCTCACCGATCTCTTCCAGGACCAGGATCGCGTCCCGCGCGTCGAGCTGCCAGGGGGTGCCACAGCAGGCGGCCAGGACGCAGATGTTCCCGCCGACGAGGCGTCCGGACGCCGTTCCCTCGACCCAGGTCTCGCCCTGGAGGGCCTCGAGCGGTCGGCCGGCGAGCAGATCGAAGAGGTGATCGACACTCTCGGCGTCGGTGATGGACAGGGAGTGAACGACCGGGCCGTGGATGAGCGGCCAGGATCCTGCCAGATCGAGTGCTGACAACAGCGACGTCACGTCGGAGAACCCGATGACTGGACGTGCGTCGAGCTCGGCAAAGGGCAGTCGGTGCAGGATCCGCGGCAGCCCGGATCCACCTCTGGCGATCCACACAGCGCCATATTCGGGCGAGGTCAAGGCCTCGATGAGCTGAGAGGCGCGATGTTCGTCATCTCCGGCGAGGTATCGCCACCGAGTCTCGATGCCCGGGAAGGGCTGTGGGGCGTGGCCTCGCTCGGCGATGATCCGCAGGCCCGCGTCGAGTCGCTCCGGGTTGTAGGCCCCGCACGGAGCGACGACGGCGATGGGCGTTCCCGGTGCGATCAAGTCGCCAGCTCCTGGATGCCGATCTGTCTCTCCGCCGCGTGGAAGCGGCCGCGATCGTCTCTTCCGATGCCCGAGATCGCGCAGCTGGCGTCGTGGGTGAAGAACAGGCGCCCCCCGCGTCCGATGAGGTCGGTGAGCAGCGCCTTCTTCTCCTCGATCAGGCGCTCGGGGTAGCGGTCGTAGCCCATCGTTATCGGCAGATGTACCCAGGGTGTGCCTGGGATCAGGTCGGCGGCGAAGACGACGGGACCACCGGGCATGGTGATCTCGGTCATCATCATCCCCGGTGTGTGCCCGTCGCTGTAGTGCAGGCGGTAGCCCGCCCCGAGGACTTCGGAGGCCTCGCCGGATTCGGTCACCAGCCTGCCCGACGCCTCCAGCTGGGCGTTCAGGTCGGGAAGGAAGCTGGCCCGATCTCGGAAATGGGGGTTGCAGGCCCTCTCCCAGGCGCGTTCTCCAACCACGAAGGTGGCGTTTGGAAACAGCAGGGTGGGGGAGCTGTCCGCGGTCCACTCACTGAGCAGCCCGCCCGCGTGGTCGAAGTGCATGTGGGAGAGCACGACCACATCGATGTCCTCGTGGCCGAGGCCCACCGTCTGCAGAGACTTCAGCAGCACGTGCTCGGACTCGACGACGCCAAAGCGGTCCTTGAGCTTCGGCGGGAAGGACATGCCGATCCCGGTCTCGAAGAGCACGTTTCGCCCGCCCTCACGAACCAGCAAGGCCCGGCAGGCCAGTCCGATTCGGTTGCGGTCGTCGGGCTCGATCCATCGGGTCCAGAGGGCCTTTGGGGCGTTGCCGAACATGGCGCCGCCGTCCAGTCTCTGTGAGTTTCCGGCTATCTCGGTGAGGGTGCGATTCATGCCGGAGATCTATCCCACCCCAGTGCCGTGGCCACGGCGTCGTGGATGATCGGACGGGCGGCGCGGATGGCACGTTTGCTGTCCACCGGGTGCACGCGGTTGGTGAGCAGCACCACGACGGTGCGCCGGAAGGGGGTGATCCACACCGAGGTGCCGGTGTAGCCGAGGTGTCCGACGGTGTCTGACGGGAACCAGTGGCCCGTCGAGGTGTAGCCGGCGCTGATGCTGTCGAAGCCGAGTCGGTGGGAGCCCGGGCCCGATGTGCTCCAGAAGCTCGCCAGCGTCGACCCAGGGAGGCCGTTGTCTACGCCGAGGCCGGCGTCCATGAAGGCCTGTCCGAGGCTGGCGACGGCCCGGGCGGTGCCAAAGAGACCGGCGTGAGCCGACACCCCTCCCATGGCGGCGCAGTTCAGATCGTGCACCGTTCCCTCGATCACCGTGCCGCGCTCGGGACAGTCTTCAGTGGCCGCGGCACGGGGCCATCCCCAGCGGAGATCGCCGATACCAGTGGGGCGGAGGATCCTCTCCTCGAACAGCGTTTCCAGTGGGGCGCCGCCGGCTCGCTCGAGGAGATCGGTGAGGATCAGGTAGCCGATGTCGGTGTAGCAGTGCTGGGTTCCGGGAGGCACTTCGACCTCGGTGTTGGCGGCGGCGTCGAGGATGAGGCGGCGAGCGGCCTCGGTGCCCCAGGCCCCGGGAACACGCTTGTAGAAGGCGTTCCAGGCCGGGAGGCCCGACGTGTGTTGGAGCAGATAACGAGGAGTGATCTGGGGGTTGACGGCGGGTATTCGCTCGGCCACGGGCGCGTCCAGAGACAGCTGACCGTTCGCGACCAGGGACGCGGCGACCGATGCTCCCACCAGGCATTTGGTGACCGAGGCCAGATCATAGGGCTGATCCGGGGCGACCTGCCTCGGTGGTTGCAGGCGTGCGACGCCGAAAGATGCGTCCAGCACCTCTTCGCCGTCCACCCGCACACAGATCGACGCGGACGGGATCTCTCCAGCGCCGACGAGATCTCTGACGGCGTTCCTCACTGAATCCATGGGTGCGATTGTATCCGAAGCGATAAAGGGCGCCCCGAGGGGTGATCATGTCCGGTCAGGGACGCCGCTGGTTCGAGCAGACAAAGGAGTTCGTGGGCAAGGTCAAGGCCGGTGCATCCGACGACGGCCCAGACCTGTGGACCCGCTGTGACGGCTGCGGCGACACGCTATTCAACGACGCGCTGGACGCCAACCACCTGGTGTGTCCGCTGTGTGGGCACCACTTCCGAATCGGTGTCATCGGGCGACTCAGGCTGCTCTGCGACGAGGGCACCATCACCCTGCACGACGATCTTCTACATCCAGTCGACGCGCTGACTTTCGTCGACTCCAAACCCTATGCGAAGCGCATCGAGCAGAGCCGCGCCAAGACCGGCCGCAACGACGCCTTTGTGGCCATCTCCGGCGACGTCGCCGGTATCCCGTGCGAGGTCGGGGCCTTCGACTTCACCTATATGGGTGGCTCGATGGGATCGGTGGTCGGCGAGGCCATCACCCGCCTCTTCGAGCGCGCCCGAGAGCGACGAGTGCCGGCTATCGTGGTCTCTGCGAGCGGCGGTGCCCGCATGCAAGAGGGCGTGCTGTCGCTGATGCAGATGGCGAAGACCTGCGCCGCTCTCGCCAAGCTCAAAGATGAGGGTCTGCCATACATCTCGATTCTCACGCACCCGACGACCGGAGGTGTCGCCGCCTCCTTTGCAATGCTCGGCGACGTGATCCTGGCCGAGCCTCAGGCCCTCATCGGCTTTGCCGGCCCCCGAGTCATCCAGCAGACGATCGGCGAGGAGCTACCCGACGATTTCCAGACCTCTGAGTACCTTCTCGACCACGGCATGGTGGACGCGATCGTCGACAGAGGAGATCTCAAGCGCACTATCGCTGTCTTGCTCGCCCAGCTCCTCGGCCTCTCTCCCGTCCGACCCTTTGGGCTCAAGTCCGTCGAAGGCGGGCTGCGCGAAGATGCCGCAGAGTCTCTGACCAAGCCGCCCCCGCCGCCGCGAATCGTCGAACCAGAGCCAGAGCCAGAGCCGGAGTCGACGGAGCCCGGTCCCAAGTGAACCGCCACCCGGTTCTCGATCTGCTCGCCATGCAAGGGGTCCGGCTCGGTCTGGAACGCATCCGAGGTTTCCTCGACTCGCTCGGTGAACCACAGCGCAGCTTCCCGGTCATCCACGTCGCCGGTACAAACGGAAAGGGAAGCGTCTGCGCCCTGGTGACGGCGGCGCTAACAGCTGCCGGCTACCGTGTTGGAACGACGATTTCGCCGCACCTCGAGCACATCAACGAGCGGGTGCAGATCGACGGGCAGCCCATCGACGACGCGTCCCTGAACGAGGCCATCGAGCACATCGACCGCGCTCGCTGGGACTGGTCCCGCTCCGCTGGCGTGCAGGGAAACCCGCTGACCTACTTCGAGTACATGATCGCGGTGGCGTTCCTGGAGTTCGCTCGCCGCCAGGTGGATGTGGCGGTGGTCGAGGTCGGTCTCGGCGGTCGTCTCGACGCCACCAATGTCGTCGATCCCTTGGTCTGCGCCATCGCCCACATCGGGATGGACCACACGGATCAACTGGGGTCCACGCTCGCTGAAATAGCAGGCGAAAAGGCTGGAATTATCAAAGGGCGTGCGCCAGTCGTGCTCGGTCCTCTCCCCAAAGAAGCTCGCGACGTGATCGAGGTCTGGTGCAAGCGCCGCGGCTCCGAGGTTTGGCGCGCCGGTCCAAAGATGCGGCGGGAGTTCCGCCAGGGCGAGTGGTCCTTTGCCACTCCGGGCGGGTCGCTGTCCGGGGTGAAGCTGGGGCTGGAGGGCCGCCATCAGGGAGCCAACGCCCTGGTCGCCCTCGGCATCCTGCATCGGCTGCGCTCCCTTGGTTTCCTCATCGAGGACGACGCGATTCGCACCGGCTTCGCCGATCCGGGTCTCGGAGGCCGCATCGAGCGCCTGCTCCCCGGGCTGATTGCCGACGGAGCCCACAACCTCGACGGTACAAAAGCCCTGGCGGCCTGGCTCGAGGACCAGCCGCGGCCCCAGACCCGGGTGTTGCTGTGGGGCATGGGTCAGGATCGGTCTCCCACCGAGCTGATCGCGCCGTTGCTGCCGTTGGTGGACGAGGTGGTGACGACCCGCTGCTCTCACCCCAAAGCCTGCGATCCGATGGATCTCGCTCTCGCGATGCAGGATCTGGACGCCGTTCTGTCCGCGGGAGGAAGTGTCGAGGAGACCCTGCCAGAAGTTTTCGCCGAGGCCGACGAGACTATCGTCGCCGGGAGCCTGTTTATCGCGGGCGCGGCCCGTTCACTGGTTCGAGAGGGCGCGCTGGATGGCCTCACGGCCGGGCAAGACGCTGGCGCCGAGGTCGAGGGCCTCTAGCTAGCCGCGACAGGCCGGCCCGAGCTCCTTCTTCAGCTGGAGCACGAGCGCGTCCACCGCGGTCTTTCCGGTGACGTTGACCTCGAGGTTGTCGCGCGTCTCCTGCATGGCTGCCGCACAGGCCTCTACGCCGCTGGGCCACAGGGCGGCGGTCCACTTCTGGACCACCGCGGGGATGTCGCTGTTCTGGAGCTCACCGCCGCCGCCAGCGCCGCAGACCACAACGTCCCGAAGCAGATCTTCCATCACCTCGAGCACGTCCTCGACGCGGCGCACCCAGACTTGGCGCTTGCCGTCGACGACCTCTGTCGACCAGTCGAAGACGTTCTGCAGTCGACCCGCCAGCACGTCCAGGAGGCGCGATCGGAGGGCGAGGCGCTCGGCGAGACCGCCATCTGCCAGATCGAGCGCTCGGCCCGGACAGCCTTGGGCAAAGCGGGCGACCAGGTCGGCGTCTTCGATCCCCCTGCTGCGCAGCCATTGGGAGATCTCGGCGATGGGCACAACTCCAAAGCGGATCCGCTGGCAGCGAGAGAGGATCGTGGGCAACAGAGCGCTCGCGTTGCTGGCGATGAGCACGAAGCCGGTTCCCTGTGGGGGCTCCTCGAGGGTCTTCAGCAGGGCGTTGGCCGCCGAGGGACCCATGGCCTCCACTGGGTCGATGATGATGAAGCGGCGGCGAGCATTGTAGCGATGGTATCCTGACTGTCGGACAATCTCGCGTATCGCTTCCACCGGGATGTTCGCCGTCGCACGGTCCGCTGTCGGCCCGAGCGTGATCACGTCGGGGTGGGTGCCTGCGGCGATCTGGCGGCAGGTCGGACACGCTCCACAGGGAGGACGGCTGCCCGGATCGGTGCAGTTCGCTGCCATCGCCAGGCGCAGCGCGAGCATGTGTTTGCCCAGTCCGGCTGGACCTTCGAAAAGGTAGGCGTGGTGCAGGGTGTCCTGCGCCAGCGCTGACCAGAGCTGATCGACGGTCCGGCTATGGCCGAGGATATCCGCCGTGCCGACCACCTTCGATTACGAGTCGCTCTTGGTCTTCGGGGAGACCTGCGCGGGGGGCGCGGCGGCGTCGATCTCTGGGGTGTGGATCGGGAACTTTGGCGTTGTTCCATAGATGCGGGCGCGACGCTTGCGGTCCTTGCCAGCATTCTTGTGGCGGATGATGCGCCGGAACTTGGTGATTTTTGTGAGGGTAGCCATGATATGGGCTCCGCGTGGCGTGTTGCACGGTATCGGAAAGCACGCCTGCTTATTGTCGTCGCTCCTCAACGTCAACCGACGGCGGTGTTGTGTCGATGGGAGCCTCTAGCGAGAGGCTCCGATGCGACAGATACTCCTCCCCATTCTCCCGCTGGTTGCCGGCTGCACCTTCTTTGCGGAATACCGGGCCATCAAGGATCGCGTTGACGGGCTCCTCAACCCCCTCATGGCCCAGGGAATGGTGGTCAGCGTCGACGAGCCAGAGATCGAGGTCGTGCAGCTGATCATGGAGGCTGCGGACTACGACGCCGGGACGGCAGTCACCGTGTTCCTCGCCGATGCCGAAGACGCCGTCGATGCCGAGGAAGCGCCGGTGCAGGGCGCCTCGGTGTGGGTGGACGAGATCCCCGCCTATGAGGGAGACGAGGGCGGCATGTACACCATCGAGCCGAACCTGGGTATTCCCTACGAGGTCGGTGCAAACTGGGACGTCGAGATCGACCGCTTTCGTGATGGCACCGAGATCTCCGCGATCTCGGTCGAGCTTCCACCCGTCGCCGTCGTCGACCTTCCCGACGTGCACGACCTCGCGACCCCACTGATCGTCGATCTGAGCGGGCAGGGATTCACGGCCGTGCTCGTTCTGGTGATGAGCGACACCGGTGTGATCACGTACAGCAGCAAGCCGGAGACGGTGGAGGATCTGTTGTACTTCACGAAGGGCACGATTGAGATGTCGTCGTATGAGATCCCCGGCGAGGCGTTCCCCGCGCCGGGTGCGTACGCGATCGGGGTCGCTGGGATGGACCACAGCGATGCGTCGTCCATCGTGAACCTGAATACGTTCGCTTCGTCGATGATGGCGGGGAAGATGCCGTTCGGGGCGGTGGTGGTTCCCTAGGAACTAGCCTACGACCTGAAGATCGCTGCCACTACCGTCTTGTCGTCGCCACCCATATTTGCAGTCATGCCGACCGTCGGAGGCGTCGCGATCTGGTAGTCGCCACACAGTCCCTTCATCTGGCGGTAGATCTCCAGGATCTGCTTGACGCCAGTGGCTCCGACCGGATGCCCGAAGCCGACCAGGCCGCCGCCGGTGTTCACCGGGGTGTCGCCATCGATGTCGGTGCGGCCGTCGCGAACGAGGTCTGCCGCTTGCCCCATCTCTGCGAAGCCAAGGGCCTCGTACATCATGAGTTCGGTCAGCGTGAAGCAGTCGTGGACCTCGGCCACACCGACGTCCGAGGCGCGGATGCCAGCGGCGGCGTAGGCACGGTTCGCTGCTGTCGCGGTGGTCGTTAGCTCCAGGGCGTTGCCGTCCTCGTAGAGGTTTCCGGTGGCGTGGGAGACCGCGACGAGCTCGATGGCATCTGCCGGCGTCTTTCCTAGCTTCTTGAGGCCTTCCTCGCTGACTGCGATGAGTGCCGAGCCGCCGTCGCTGACCTGGGAGCAGTCGCTCATCTTCATGTAGGGATGCAGCTCTTCGTTGGAGAGGAAGGCGGGGTTGCGGTCGTTGATGGACCCGGCCTGCTCCAGCGACATCTTCACGGTGCGCATGTGGGCGAGGGGATTGCGGTTGGCGTTGTTGTAGGCCTTGACCGCGACGCGGCCGATGTCCTCTTCGGTGGTGCCGTGGGCGGCGCGATAGGCCTTGGTACGACGGGCGAAGAGGGCGGGGAACGTGAAGTCGTCGATCTGACGCTCGCGGGAATAATGGCTGGCTCGGGCCAGGTAGTCGCCGCCGATCCGTGCAGACGCGGTGGTCTGGACCTCGACCCCTACGACCAGGGCGACATCGCTGCCGGCCTGAATGGACTCGACGGCGCTGGCGAAGGCGAGTCCGCCCGATGCGCAGGCTCCCTCGACTCTCATGACGGGCTTGTACATCAGTCCCGCGTTGGAACCGACGACCGCGGCGCCGAGGTGACCCTGGTTCGAGAAGAGCTCGCCAACGAAGTTTCCGATCCAAGCTTTGTCCACCAGCTCGGCGGCGGTTCCCGTTGACTCGAGCGCGCCGTTGACGGACGCCGAGATGTAGTCCTCGAGGGTGGGGTTCTCGCGCTTGCCGAAGTCGGGGTGCCGCTTCCAGATGAAGTCGGGGTGCTTCTTTCCGATGAATGGCGTGGTGTGACCACCGATGATGAAGACGCGCCTGTTCATTTCACTCTCCTTGATCGGCCTCTATCTCCTCGAAGATCGAGTCCAGTCGGTCTACAGATTTCTGGGTGGTCTCGTCGGCCATCCAGGTTTCGTTTTCGCGGATGCGGTCCGCCATGCTGAGCTGCCGGGCCACCACTTCCTCCCAGTCCAGGGCCATGGGGTCGCGACGCACGGAGCGCAGGTCGGCGACCAGCGGTGCGATCTCGTCGGCTAGTGCCTTGCCCTCCTCTGTCTCGGTGAGGATCAGCTGGCGGCGGATAATGGTCCAGGGCCCGGAGGCCCGACCGGCGAAGATGGCTTCGGGTGCGGCCTTGCGGCGATTCCCCGCCTGGGCCATCGGCATGGGCCCCTTGGTGAGCTCGCGGTGTGTGAGGCCACGCTTCACGGCTTTCGAGCGGGGACCCGGTCGGGATACCTCGGTCTTTTCCTGGCCTGGTTCCTGGAAGTTGAGCGGATCGGCGTTTGTCATGTCCGCCTCGGGTATGCGCTCACCGGTGTCTGGGCGCGGGAAGAGGATCACGGCGAGCCCGATTCCCACGACGCCTGCGGCTATCAACCACCACTTCTGCTGCATTTGTCACTCCCTGCCAGAGCACATCAGTCGGACAAGAGGTCCTACTAGCCCGCCGGAACCCCTCAGGCCTCTACCCCCGTCCGCACCGCGCCTACAACACGCTCAGATCAGTCGAGAATGCAGTGTAGAGGCTGATCGAAAGTCCAGGGTGAAGATCGATTATCGCCGAGTGGGACGTCGCCAGATCGGCTGACAATGGACCTTGGCCGTAGATCGTCGTGGTACGTTCGGCGTCGCTCCGCGCCAGGGGCGTCCGTCGGTGGCCCGGCGGGTCGACATCGGGGATAAATTTTGAAGCCCATCTTGAAGTGGGCAGGTGGCAAAGCCCGCCTTGCACCACAGATAGCGGACGCCTTCGCACAGCCGTGTGAGGGGATCTACTACGAGCCATTCCTAGGGAGCTCCGCCGTTTTTCTCTATCTTCGCGCCAAGGGCCTGGTCGGACGCGGCGTGCTGTCGGACGCAAATCCGAAGCTGGTGGAGGTCCACAAAGCGGTGCGGGACTGCGTGGACGACGTCCTCACGGAGATCGCCGCGCTTCCGGTAGATGACTGGAAGGAGCGGTACTATGACGTCCGGGAATCCTACAACGAAGGACCCTGGACCGGGCCGGCTCACGCGGCGCGGTTCCTGTGGCTAAACCGGGCGGGTTTCAACGGCTTGTACCGGGAGAATCGCAGCGGCAAGTTCAACGTGCCCGTCGGGCGCTACGCGAAGCTCTCCTTCCCATCCGAGGAGCGCTTCAACGGGGTCTCGGAGCTTCTGCGGGACACCGAGATCGTCAGCGGTGACTTCGAGCAGATCATCGAGCGCGCCAGGGAAGGGGACCACGTCTACTGCGACCCGCCCTACGTTCCGCTCACCGAGACCGCGTGTTTTGTGGGCTACTGCAGCGCGCCGTTTGGGATCAAAGAGCAGAAGGCCCTCGCTCTCCGCGCTCGGAAGGCTGCATTCCGCGGCGCACGTGTGGTGCTCTCCAACCACGACCTGCCAGTGGTTCGCAACGAGCTCTACCCGACCGATCGCGGGTTCCTGCATGTGGCGAAGCCTCGCGTTGCCCGCGCCATCAGTCGCAAGGCAAACGCTAGAAAGGCCGTGGCCGAGGTCATCGCGATGATTGGACCGATGTCCGAGGAAGCCGCGTAGTTCTCGCGAACGGGATAGGAGCAGCATTCCACCCCGGATTGGTGACTCCAAATGGTCGAAAGCTCCAGCCCGCCGCGTTCCCCCAAGGGACGAACTGCAGCGACAACGCGGATTCTCATCGGTATCACTGCGCTTGGGGCACTGGTCTTCGCCGGGTCCATTGCCGCGGTCGTGTACATGGTCAACTTCGAGGACGTCGGCGAGGTCAACGAGGGCAGCTTCCTCGAGGTCACCCTCTCTGGGGCCATCGCCGACGCGCCTATGCAGGGGGGCTTCTTCCTGGAGCCCGACAGCTTCCCGCCCATCGTCACCGAGATCTCGGCCGCCATCCGCAAGGCCGCCGATGACGAGCGCATTGACGGGCTGTACCTCAAGCTCGACGGCGCGTCGGTCGGCGGTGGGTCCATGCAAGAGATCCGCGGCGCCATCGACGACTTCCGCGAGGCCGGAAAGCCGTGCGTGGCCTATGCCGAGAGCTACGGAAACGCGAGCTACTACCTCGCCTCTGGCTGCAACCACGTCGTTCTCGCTCCAAGCGGTGTGAACACCGTCTTTGGTCTGGCGGCGAGCATCTCCTACTACGCCGGTACCTTCGAGAAGATCGGGATCGAGGCGGAGTTCAAGCACGTCGGTGACTTCAAGAGCGCCGTCGAGCCGTTCGAGCGCACCGGTCCCTCCGAGCCCGCCCAGGCCGCCCTCGACTACATGCTCGACTCCATGTACGAGCAGCTCGTCCAGGGGATCGCCGACGGTCGCGGCATCGATACCGCCGAGGTCACCGCCCTCATCGATCGCCCGGCGATGTCTCCCCACGACGCCCTCGAGCGCGGCATGGTCGACGCCCTGGCCTTCCCCGATGTCGTGCGCGCCCGCGTGCACCTCTCCGCCGAAGAGGGGTGGATCGACACGCTGTCCGAGCCCCTCGAGGACGAGGAGGATGACGAGACCCTCGACGAGCGCTTCACCAGCTTGTCCGAGTACGTGAAGGGCTTGCGATCGGAACAGTCCGACTTCGACGACCAGATCGCCATCATCTACGGCGAGGGCAACATCGTCTCTGGCAGCGGTGATGGCGGCCTCTTCGGCGGCGGTGGCCTCATCGCAGACCGCGCCTTCAACAAGCTCATCCGCGAGGCACGGGACAACGACGACGTCAAAGCGCTGGTCATCCGGGTAAACAGCCCCGGCGGCTCGGGTCTCGCCTCCGACATGATGTGGCGGGAGATCGTCAAGACCCGCGACTCGGGCAAGCCCGTCGTGGTGTCCATGGGCGACTATGCCGCGAGCGGTGGCTACTTCATCGCTGCACCCGCAGACTGGATCGTCGCCCAGCCCGGGACCCTCACGGGTTCAATCGGCGTCTTCGGCGGCAAGTTCAACATGGTTGGCCTGTACGAGAAGGTTGGCATGACGCTGGTCACAACCAAGCGCGGGGCCGAGGCCGACATGTTCTCCAGCACCTCGTCCTTCTCCGAAGAGGGTGGGGCCGCCTATCAGCGCTTCCTCGACGACTTCTACAAGGAGTTCGTCACCAAGGTCTCCGACGGCCGCGACATGGACTACGACGCCGTGCACCAGGTGGCCCAGGGCCGCGTCTGGACCGGTGCCCAAGCCCTCGACCGCGGCCTCGTGGACGAGCTCGGCGGGCTGCGCGACGCCATCAGCAAGGCCGCAGAACTGGCGGAAGTCGCAGATTATGGTGTGATGCGCTTGCCCGAGCAGAAGGACTTCCTGGAGCTCCTGCTCGAGGACCTGGCCGAGGCGAGCGCTCCCCAGGTCGTGAAGATCGATCTCGGGATCCCCGGGGTTTCTGTCGAAGAGCTGGAGGAGATCTTCCTGCTGGAGCGGGTGCTGAGTGATGGCGGGGTGGCGGCCATGATCCCCGGTCGACTCCGGGTTCGCTAGCAGGCCGTAGCTCGAGAGAATGGACTTCAGTGATCCTCTGCTGCGCCGATGCAGTACGTGGAGGTCGCATGAACTGCTGGGAAGACCAAGCGTGTGGGCGCGAGGTAGGCGGATCGAAGGTCGCGGAACTTGGAGTCTGCCCCGCTGCCAAGGCCGATGCTGGCGAGGCCTGCTGGATGGTGGCTGGAACCTTCTGCGGCGACGAACCCAGTGGCACTATGGCGCAGAAACAGTCGAGCTGCGTGCTCTGCTCGTTCTACAAGAAGTTCGACATGAGGCACCGCGCCAACATGCGGCGGAAGTTCAAGGACTACGTCGGATAGAACAACGCAGTCGCCACTACCTGTCCTTGCCACCGCCGAGCGGGTTGCCGGGTAGCTGGCCCGGGTCGCTGGTGTACTCCTCTCGGTAGGCGTGCAGCATGTAGCTCACAACGCGGAACCCGCTGTATTCGGCGCTGCTCTGCACTTTCACGTTGTTGCGGACGAGCAGTGGTAGCCGTGCACGAGCTTGTCGTCCGCGAAAGTGTAGGTCTCGGTGAGTGTCTCTGTCCGGCTGCACTCCAGAATTCCACTCCACAGCTCCAAGTCGAGCCAAGCGTAGTCTGAAGAGCGAGGCTCCCGAGGCTGGACGCGAGCCGCGGGTGTCATTCACGAACGCCGTGCAATGGGGAGGTCCCAATTGTCCGAACGCGGGATCGGAGCGATTCTTCGAGGACCGTCTCAGGGTCGAGACTGTCAGGGAGAGGGCAGGGATCGGCGACTCGGCAATTGTGCAGGGTCTATGGCTCCTTCTCACGCTGATGTCGTCGCCGAGCCGGCCGGACAGTCAGTATTGTCAGTCCTTGGCGCATGCTCTTCGCCGCAGCCCCAAGAGCCCCGCGGCAACGAACACGAGTAGTCCACTTGGATTCACCCGACTGGCGTTGCAGCCCCGGCCGTTCTTGTCCGGCGAGCTCGGGGTTTCCTCGATGTCGCCAGGAACGCCTTCATCGAAGGCACCTTGGAGCCCCTCTGAGGCATCGGGGGCACCGTCGCCATCGCTGTCGAGATCGAGGTAGTTGGGCACGCCGTCGCCGTCGAGATCGTCAGTTCCCTCGTCCACTGTTGGAATTCCGTCCCCGTCATCGTCGGCGTCGATGAGATCTGGCAGCCCGTCTCCGTCGCTGTCGATGGGAGCGTCGACGGTGCCGAGCTCGTCGCCGTCCAAGAGACCGTCGCCGTCGCTGTCTTGGCTATCCGGATCGCTGCCGATTGCGAGCTCGTCAATGTCGAGGATTCCGTCGCCATCGCTGTCGAGCGTCAGGTCGGCCCCGTCACAGTCCTGATCGATGCCATCGTCGGCGACTTCGAGGGCACCCGGGTTCACATCTGCCGCGGCGTCATCGCAGTCCGTGGCATCGGCAACGTAGTCCGCGGGCGGATCGCAGCTGTCGACGACCATCGTCGGATCTCCAAACCCGTCACCGTCGGCATCGGCGTACCAGGACATGAAGGAGGCGGGATCGACGTCCGGATCCGCGGAGTCCACGAGGTTGTCACAGTCGTTGTCGATTCCATCGCAGATCTCGGTGGCGGCGGGATTGACTGCGGGAAGGGTGTCGTCGCAGTCTGTGGCGTTCTCGACCTCGTAGCCGGGGCTCGAGGCGCATCCAGCCTGGGAGTCCGAGATGTCGCCGAAGCCGTCTCCATCGGCATCCGAATACCAGAGCACGGCATCGATCGCGGTGCCGTCATCGACGAACCCATCGCAGTCGTTGTCGAGGCCATCTCCGCAGATCTCGGCGATGAAAGGCTGCACTGCCGCGTTGCCGTCGTCGCAGTCGCCGCCGTCGGGCACGTGTCCCTGAGGCTGGATGCAGGCGGCAATCGGGGCGTCCTCTCCATAGCCGTCACCATCGACGTCCGGATACCAAATGCCGGCATCCACCGCGTCCCCACCGTCGGCATCACCGCTGCAGTCGTTGTCGATTCCGTCGAAACAAACCTCATCTTCGCTGGGGTTGATGGTAGCGTCGCCGTCGTTGCAGTCGTCGGGAGAGCTGGAAACTCCAGCACCGATGCACGTGAGATCGACACTGGGGATCGTCGCGGCGGTGCCAAATCCGTCACCGTCGCTGTCGAGGTAGCACAGATCGACGCCGTCGCAGTCCTGATCGATGCCGTCGGCCGCAATCTCCACGGCAGCGGGATTGGCGTCGGGGTCGTTGTCGTCGCAGTCGTCGCACCTGTAGAACCCGTCGAGATCGGCGTCGGTCTCGTTGGCGAGGTCCGGGCAGGGATCGCAGCCGTCGGGGAGCCCGTCGCCGTCGGCGTCGATGCTGTCATCGAAACCCTGGCATTCGTCGAGGCTCTCGCAGACCCCGTCGAGGTCGGTGTCGTCGGGGTTGTCGCCGGGACAGGCATCACAGCCGTCGGGGATCTGGTCGCCGTCCGCGTCGTCGCCGTCGGCATATCCAGGGCAGATATCGTCGCTATTGCAGACGCCGTCTCCATCGACGTCGTCGTTGGGGGCGTCGAGGGGGCAGCCGTCACAGCCGTCCGGAATCCCGTCGACGTCGCTGTCGAGGTTGTCGTCGAAGCCGGGACAGACATCAGCGAGATCACAGATTCCATCTCCATCTCCGTCGGTATTCGTCGGATCGGTCGGACAGCCGTCGCAGGCGTCCGGCTGGCCATCGCCGTCCTGGTCGACCGCGTCGTCGAAACCGGGACAGGCGTCGTCACTGTCACAGACGCCGTCGTTGTCGGTGTCGTCGGGGTCGTCGGCAGGGCAGGCATCGCACCCGTCGGCGACCCCATCGCCGTCGAGGTCGGCGCTGTCGTCGAAACCGGGACAGGCGTCGTCGCTGTCACACACACCGTCGCCGTCCGTGTCGTCGGGATTGTCGAGGGGACAGAGGTCGCACCCGTCGGCAGCGCCATCGCCGTCTTGGTCGATGGCGTCGTCGAAGCCGGGGCATGCATCGTCGGAGTTGCAGACACCGTCGTTGTCGCTGTCGTCCGGGCTGTCGAGAGGACAGATGTCGCAGGCGTCGGGGGCACCGTCACCGTCGACGTCGATATTGTCGTCGGCCCCCGCACAGATGTCGGAGGGATCGCATACGCCATCCCCGTCGGCGTCGGGGGTGTCCCACAGGCCATCGCAGTCGTTGTCGAGCCCGTCGTTGCAGATCTCCAGGGCACCTGGAAAGACGGCCGCGGCGGAGTCATCGCAGTCATCGGGGAAGCTGTCCTCGCCGGGATCGAGGCAGTCGAGGTCGGCGGAGCTCACGGTGAGGATGCCACCAAAGCCGTCGTTGTCCGCGTCGAGATAGCAGACATCCCCGCCATCGCAGTCACCATCGATCCCGTCTACGGGCGCGTCGTAGGCTCCCGGGTGCACGCTCGCGTTGCCGTCGTCACAGTCGTCGGAGAAGCTGGCCTCACCCGGACCGAAACAGTCCATGTCGAGCGAGCCCACAGTGCCGAAGCCACCAAATCCATCCTGGTCGGCGTCGAGGTAGCAGGTCTCGCCGCCGTCGCAGTCGCCATCCACGCCATCTGCGGGCACGTCGTAGGCACCTGGGAAGACGCTGGCGTCGCCGTCGTCGCAGTCTGTGTCGTCGAAAGAGGCGCCGCTGCAGTTCAGATCGGCCTGCACGAGGAACCCGACCCCATAGGAGTCTCCGTCGGCGTCGAGGTAGCAGTCCTCGAGGCCGTCGCAGTTCTGGTCGATGCCGTCGGCAGGGAGCTCCACTGCCTCTGGATTCGTGTTGGGATCGCTGTCGTCGCAGTCCGCGCACTCCCAGAAACCATCGGAGTCGTCGTCCCTTTCGAATCCCCAGTTCGGGCAGGGATCACAGTCGTCCGGAGCCCCATCGCCGTCCATGTCCTGGTTGTCGGGATACCCGGGGCATTGGTCTGCGGGGTTGCAGATCCCGTCGAAGTCTGCATCGGGACAGGCGATGCTCATGGCGTAGTCGAGTTCGTTGCGCACCAGCGGTGACAGGTCCATTGGAGACCTGTAGTTGATTGTGCCCAGGATGACGGTGCCGGATCCATACTGGTACTCGCCGAGAATGGGCGTGTTCCAGACTTGGTCGCGGAGGATGACATCGAGGGGGCCGTAGTGGACGCCCCAGATAGTGGTGCGGCTGCTGTAGTCTCCATTGATACTGATCCCGTTGGCGATCGGATGGCCGGGGTTTGCGACTTGGTACACATTCAGCGGCAGACCCTCGTTATAGGTGACCCGGTCACCTGGCGGCCGGGGCCAGTCCCCACCACCCCCAAAACACAAGTTGTCCACGTGGTGGATCATGACGCCACCCAGCGAGGTCCAGTTTTCGAAGAAATAGTAGTTGAGGTTGTACTCGTAGTAGTCCGCCGGGTACTGGCACTCGGCGACCACGATCACGTAATAGGGCGACAGATCCAGGCTATCCAACTGGGTCACCTGAGGTTCGACTACGTGAAACGTGAGCCCGAGGGAAGTTGCCGCCGTCTCCACCTCGCTAGACAACCCGATGATGAGGACTTCCTGCGCCGAAGCCGCACTGGAGAGGGCCAAGAGTGCAAGGCCAAGATTCATGTGCCACCCACTAGTACCTCTGACGATAGTGTCAACGACGGGCATCCGCGTCGGACAAAGGCATCCGTGACACCACTTTGTCAGCCCGTCGACGTCGTCGCTCGCACACCTCGACCGGGCCGATTTTCGAGGACCGCCGTCTCAGGGGCGAGGCCGTCAACGAGTGGTGGCAGGGGAACGAGGATGCCCGGAGCGGGACTCGAACCCGCACGCCCCTAAGGGCAGAGGATTTTAAGTCCCTGCCGGCTGGTTCGCGGCAGGTCGCGAGTGTTCACATAGGGTCGGTGAAAGGGGGTATTCCCCGATTTCTGTGCTGCGACGTTCACTGGGGTTCGCGCCCGTTGCTGTCAGAACTGCTGTCAGAACTGCTGTCAGTTCTCACTCGCTGATATGTGGCCTTCGCGAACCACGGAGGGAGGAATGGCGAAGGACACCAAGGACATGGGGAAGGACGTGAAGGTCGGCTTCAGCGACAACGACCTCGGGTGGATCGATGATCTCGTAGAGCGACGCATCAGGCTTGAACCACGTCACCCTCGGCAGTGGACCCGAACTGACATCGTTCGCGAGGCAACCATGATCGGACTCCTGCACATGCGGATCCAGCAGGGCTTCGGACCCACCCATGAGGATGGCGATGAACGGCTCCGGAGGCTGAGCGTCCTGGATCACGCTGTCCGGGTTGCGTACATCGACGCGAAGGACGCGGCCGGACCAGACGACACTCTTTGGATCAACTGCAACGCTACGTTCCCCGAGTACCGGTCCTGGTACTTTGCGCGGAAACCCTTGGACTAACGCTGGGTACTGCTGGGTACTGCTGGGTACTGCTGAATACCCAGGAGTACCATGAGGTACTTATTAGTACGCTTGTAACTGCAATATTGGCGGGGTAGCCTTCCCAGGAACCTAGGGAGGCCCCATGAAGGGAACCAAGTCCGCCATCGTCCGAACCAGAATGCCGCCGACGTTGCTCGCAGCGCTCAGGAGTGCTGCTGCCACGGACGGAACCTGCATCGCAGAGACAGTCCGCGCCATCGTCATCCGCGATCTGACCGCCCGGGGGTTCTGGCCCCCTCGAAGGGAAGGTGCGCGATGACGACACACGCGAAGGTGCTGCTCACCGTCCCCGAGGTACTCCACACCACGGGGATCGGACGCACCCACCTCTACACCCAGATCAAGTCCGGCGCGCTCCGCGTGATCAAGGTGGGGCGCTGCACGCGCATCCATCGCGCCGATCTCGAAGCGTGGATCGAGTCGCTTCGTGAGCAGGGCCGATGAGGAACTACCTCCGAGACACGCCACTGACCACAGCACTCCGAGCCGAGTTGATGGAGGACTGCAAGGGCAAGGGTGGCGATCCCGACGCTGAGACGGTGCTCAACTACACGAAGCGGAGCCACACACACGTCGACTTCTACTCCTGCAGGGGCTCCGACGTGTGCCGGGTGCTCCGTAGGGCCGGGAGCGCAGTGGAGAGCTTCACGAAGCGCGATGAAGGCGTTTCCCTGAAGGTGCGGATCAGGACCGAGGACGGACGGAAG
>PJEL010001325.1_pt1 | contig 25619 bp, 25 predicted proteins | sample 1853271 | NCBI WGS metagenome assembly PJEL01 (sample SAMN08108733, study PRJNA415343) | Invertebrate metagenome, whole genome shotgun sequencing project. | host: Globobulimina | place: Sweden: Gullmar Fjord | collected 2015-08
GGATCCGGTGTATCGACGACTTGCAGATATGGTCATCGAATTGGATACAACAGAATCTGCGAGCCAGACTGCGACGAGGCTAATGAAAATGCTTGGAATTCAGGGAGTCTCGGAAGACTGAGTAGAGTTCGGGTTAGGATTCTCGCCCGAATCGATCTTGATCGCAGGTGGTGTTTCGGGTGCCTTGCTATTTGTTGACTACCCTTGACCCTGCATATTCGTATGCGGAGAAAGAACAACTGCTCTAGGGTGAGATCAGATATTTTCCTTGGGAGGTTTTAACAATGGGCTCGGATATCACCGCAACAACATCAACCGCCGCCGATACCGCGATCACCAATCCGAATGCATGGACCACGGGTGTCACCTGCATTAAACCGAATCACATCGCGGTGCGAGGTTACGACATTGCGGACCTCATGGGTAATGTCTCATTTGGTCAGGCCGTCTATCTCATTATTCGGGGTGAGTTGCCCACGCCAGCCGTCGGCAAATTGATGGACGCGATTATTGTGGGTTCGATCGATCATGGCGTGACGCCGCCTTCGGTCTTGTCCGCCCGCACTGTCGCATCCACAGGCGCCTCACTCAGTGCATCTGTGGCTGTAGGAATCATGAGTGTGAATCAGCATCATGGGGGGGCGATTGAGAATTGTGCGCGCGCTCTTGCCAATGTAATTGAACGACAAGAGACTGGCGCATCGTGGGACGATGCGGCCACCGCGATGTTGGCGGATCTCAAGGCGCAAGGTAAGCGTATGGCGGGGTTCGGCCACCGATACCATACCGCCGATCCTCGGACTGCGAAGCTGTTCGCGATTGCGGATGAAGCCGGGATCAACGGGCCTTACATCCAGGCGGCCTATGCTGTTGAGCGGGCGTTTGAAAACGCAGGCAAGAAACTGCCGATCAATGTGGATGGTGCAATGGGTGCCGTCTTAGCAGAGCTTGGGTTTGACCCCGCACTGATGAACGGTCTTTTCATGATTGCTCGATCCGCGGGGCTGGTTGCTCACGTTGCAGAAGAGAAGACTCGGATGCGCCCGATGCGAAAGATCGATCCCGTTGCGCATTCCTATGATGGGCCGGCCGACCGCACTGTGTAAGAAACAGGCAAGGCAATGACTCGATTATATTGAGATTGGAATTGTATGACTGAAGTTGATGTACAAAAAACTATGCCAACCTTGCAGACTGATCGGCTGACGCTTCGCCCGTTTGCGCTCACTGACTGCGACACAGTACAGTTGTTGGCTGGAGCGAAAGAGGTTGCAACGACGACGAAGCTGATTCCTCATCCGTACACCGATGACGCTGCAGGCGAGTGGATCGCGACGCATCAGCCTACGTTTGCTGAGGGCAAAGGAATTTCTCTAGCTATCGCTGAAACCAATGGCGACCAACTCGTGGGCGCTATCAGTTTGGGCATCAACATAGAAGCGAATCACGCAGAGCTAGGCTATTGGGTAGGCGTGCCGGCATGGGGCAAGGGCTATTGCACTGAAGCTGCCCATGCGATGCTCGCTTGGGGATTTGAAGAGCGAAAGTTGAATCGGATTCATGCGCATTTTATGGGTTCGAATGGTGCTTCAGGCCGCGTCATGGAGAAGATCGGCATGCAATATGAAGGCACACTTCGACAACACATAGCAAAATGGGATCGCGTGGAAGATGCTATTCTGTACGGCATACTCCGCGATGAGTATTGTAGAATGACCCACTAGCCACACCAGTCGGGCAGCGTTGCTTTGCTTTATGAAAACCAATGAAGGATGTATTGAAATGACAACCACCACGCTCACGACCGAAGACATCGCGACCCTACTTCCTGAAATCAATGAGATTGCAGATCCGACCTTGCGGGATAGAGTCGCTGCAGTCTGGAATGAAGCGATCACAATCGGATGCGGCGGCAAGGGTTGGACCTTTGATGAATTGCGAGCGGTGAAGTTCACCTTGTTGGCAGGTGACATTGACTTGACATTCATTGATCATTTACGCAGTTGTGCACGCCAGTGTATGGCGATTGCAGATGTCTTGCATGCGATTTTCGGCCAAGAGAAAATTCCGATCAATCGGGATGTCTTGCTTGCTGGCTCATTGCTCGCAGATGTTGGCAAGCCGCTAGAGTTTGACAAAGATGCAGATGGCAATGTGATCAAAGGGCACTACGGCGACATGTTGCGACATCCATTCAGCGGCGTTGCAATGGCATTTAAGCATGGCGTTCCCGAAGAAGTGATGCACATCATCGCTACGCATTCACATGAAGGTGAGAAAGTCCAACGTACAATTGAGTCTATCATTTTCCATCATGCAGACTTTGTTGATTTTGACATCGCAAAATTCCTCGGCGCGCAAGCAGCGAAGAAGTAGATCTCCTCGTGGTTAGGAAAATTCTGAGGGGGTGAACAGTGAGTTCAACGGGTGATCAACGATCAAAGCAGTTGCAAGACGCCAGTTGCGGTGTATTTCATTGCGAATTCTCCCCCGTACTCCCTCTTCTTCCCCAACAAACGATGACATGGGTAAGTAAACTCGTTGCAAGTTTGGCCGCAGTGTGTCTTGTTGGAATGTTTTACTTGGCCAATGTGAGTTATGAAAATCCAGTCTATCTGATTCTGGTCGTCCCTTTTTTGATTTGCGTATCAGTGTTTCTTGCTGGGTTCGTTCTTAGGCGGCAACACAGAGAATATGAGGAATGGAAGGCGCTCGTTCGAGCACATTCTGACTCTCGCAGCGAGCGAATTGGCCGAATCCATCGTAACAGTGGGCCGCGCTGGATATGGAGGGATCAGCATGTGGTTTCTGGAGGGCAGAACGGGCGAGTTGTAAAATTGCTCCGGCAAGCAACTGGAAACGCGGGTGTAATCACTATCGCCGATTCTCGTGTTAAAGATCCATTGCAACGCATCGAGATCAATGAGCACCTTACAGAACCAGCGAAGATCGATACGGATTCGTCGATGTCCTCTAGATGGGCGATTGCTCTTTCTGTACTTGCGGGGATCGTGGTTATCTCGTCACTTATCCGCCGTGATTGGTGGTTTACTTCATTTTACTTGGTGATGCTTGCATTCTACCTCACCAGCACTCGTCGTGTTCGCCTTTGGCTACGTGATGAAAGCTATTTGGAGTTGTCGCGTTTGACTATTTCGCCGGGCGTTGTAACGGATGTCAAAGGCCGCAAGTGGACGATTGACGATTCCATCATGGTCATCGGTCGCCATTGGAATGGGAAGATCCAAATCGAATTGATTGGCGTGGACCAACTATTGCGACTGACTTATGACGGCTTGGATCACCCTGACTTTGTTGCGCTGTGGCAAAACTGGAATCATCCCAACCCAAGGCCGGAGTTGGTCGATTGATGGTTTTCATTGACGTGCCATCACTGTTTCTCAACCGTCATGATTCGACTGAGCAACGCATCTGCGAGAGCAGTTGCTGCCGTTGGGCCATGCCTGAAGAACAGGGATGGCTCGACCAACTCTAGTTCGTTCATCAAGTAGTTCCCTGTGTCATTGTCCTGCAGGAAATCACAACGTGCGTACAACAGCGGTTCGTCATCTCTTCGCACACTCGGCACCGCATGGACAGCACGCAAAGCCAATTCAATAAGTGAATCATCCGGCTCAATAGGATGATCGGATGCGCCAAAGTCATCCTGTACGCGGTAGTCGCCGGGCACAGGGATTTTTTGGACTGCGTGCGTGACTTTGCCGTCGATGACAAGCACTGAGCGCTCACCTTGCGTCTCAACGGCATTCAGATACGGCTGCAGCATCATGGATTCATTGTTCTGGATTGTCATGCGATCCAAATGTGTTTGAGCTTCCTTCAACGCTGCAACATCATCAGCGGCAAATCGAAGCGTCTCCCGTGCGGTTGCACCAATGCAAGGCTTGAGAAATGCGGTCGCCCAACCATGAGTATGCACGGCTTCCGCGACATCGATCGACTGACCTGCTTCAATCCACACTGTTGGAATCGTGGGCACACCTGCTGCTTCTAGATCCCGCAGGTAGGTCTTATGCGTATTCCATTGGATGATCTCAAGCGGATTAAGAAAGAGTGTCACATTGGTCACCCTCTTGGCCCACGCCAAGAAATCAATGAGATGTTCCTGATAGTCCCAAGTCGTCCGGATCAGGCAAGCATCACATGAAGCCCAATCAAAATGCGGGTCGTCCCAAGCGGGTGTTTGTATCTCGACCCCGCGCGATTTGAGGGCAGCATGAAACGGAACATCATCCTTTTCCCATTCGGGGAGATTGGAGCAAGAAGCTAAGGCAACCTTGACCGGCGAAGTCGAATCTGAAGCCGAGATGGAGCGTGATCTGGAGGTGGGCATGGTCGGTGAGGATAGACCAGCTGGCCTATCATGGCTGAATCAACAGCCAACTTCTGGCGGTGTGAGATGGCCTCATTTGAAATCAGTCTGAGATGGATTCTGATATGATGACTTCGCTTGTGGATGGACAACCTCAGAAGATACCGACGCGATGGTACCAATGGTGGCCCATTCTGTTGGCCGGTGTAGCGTTTCTGTGGGTGGCGATTGCACATTGGACGGGGAATGAGTTTCTGCATCGGAAAGAGTATCTTGAGCGAATCGCGCTCGGGTTGGCGATCGCAGCATGCTTGATTGCTTTGGTGCGGTTGATCTTAACGAAACATCCTTACCGGATGTTGCTGTTCGCGGTCACGGTGTGTGTGATGTGCCGGGAGTTTCACTGGGATTGGACAGACAAAGCGGTGTATGCAGGGATCGGGGCAATCGCGATTTGGGGCTTCTTTTGGCTCGATCGCCTGACGCCCTACACGGATAGCCAGCCACGGGTCCGAGTCTGGCTGATCTCGACGGCGATCATGTATGTTCTCTCGCAGTTGATCGCTCGACGGGCCATGCAGCATCTCTCGCCAGACGGCTCTGAATTTCACCAATTCGCTGAGCAGATATACGATTCATTGGAGGAGGTCTTGGAGAATACAGCGCATATCATGCTGATTATCACAGCGATTGTCGGTCGGCACGATCAGCAAACATCTGCGAATTATGTCTCAACAAAAGACTCATCGCCAGCAGAAGATCAAGCTGATTAACCACAGGAGTTCTTGGATCGGGGTGCAAGAGAGAAATACTCCGGCGAGTCAGATCAAACGTGAGGCAATGTGAAGCGGAGATAGCACAATGGATGTGGGACTGACGTTAACTGAAAAAATCGCTACCCAATACGCAGTGGGGCTAGACGACGATCAAGTCGCTCGGCAGGGTGAGATCGTCACTATTTGCCCCAAGCACATTATGACGCATGACAACACTTCAGCGGTCATGGGCAAATTCCGAACGATTGGTGCATCACGGATTCACAACCCCCGACAGCCCGTCTTTGCGATCGACCACGATATTCAAAATCACACTCCTGAGAATCTTGGTAAGTACGCCAAGATTGAAAAATTTGCTCGGGAGATGGATGTTGACTTCTACCCCGCGGGGACAGGGATCAGCCATCAGGTCATGGTTGAGCAGGGGTATGTCACGCCTGGCTCCATGGTGGTGGGGAGTGATTCGCATTCCAATATATATGGTGCGCTGAGCGCTTTGGGGACGCCGGTCGTTCGTACCGACGCCGCATGCATCTGGGCAACGGGGACAACATGGTGGAAGGTGCCCAAGGTGGCAAGAGTAGTCCTCACCGGGCAATTGCAAGCTGGCGTGGTGGGCAAGGATGTCATCATCGCCTTGTGTGGAATCTTCAACGAAGATGAAGTACTCAATCACGCGGTCGAATTCGTCGGCCCCGGTGTGGGTAGTTTGTCCATGGATCATCGGCTCAGTGTTTCAAACATGACAACCGAATGGGGCGCATTGGCGGGGCTGTTTCCGTTTGATGAAGCCTTGCGAGACTTCATGTTGGGCAGAGCAGCTGTCTTTGCCGGGCAAAGCAACGCACAATCGCGCTACAACCGTGATGACGTCGAAACGATGTTTGCTCAGCGGTTGCATGCAGATGGCGATGCCTCATACGCGATAGAGCTCGAATTGGATTTGTCATCCGTGATACCGCATGTATCGGGGCCGGACCATGTTAAAATCATGCATGCCCTTCCCGATATTGAATCACAACAAATCAAAGTGGACCGCGCGTATCTTCTAAGTTGTGTGAACGCTCGATTAGAAGATATTCACGAAGCCGCCAACGTCGTCGAAGGCAAAGAGATATGTGACCATGTGACATTCTACGTCGCTGCTGCAAGCGCAGAAATTATGCAGTCTGCCCAAGCAGACGGGTCATGGCAAAAACTCGTTGATTGTGGTGCGACCGTCCTGCCGCCCGGCTGCGGAACGTGTATCGGCCTCGGTGAAGGTACACTTGAAGCAGGCGAAGTCGGCATCAGTGCGACCAATCGAAATTTCAAAGGACGCATGGGCTCCCGTGATGCACTGGCATATTTAGCCAGTCCGGCCGTCGTTGCCGCATCTGCACTCAAGGGGTACATCTGTGCACCGACGACCTTTGCCAATACCGAACCTGAGTACTCAATAACGATCAATGAAGCAGCGCAACCTGCTGCGGGTGAAACCACTATTATTGAAGGGTTTCCTGAGTCAGTACGCGGCCGAGCATTATGGCTACCCGTGGATAATTTGAATACGGACGGCATCTACTCCGGCCAAATGACGTATCGCGATGATGTCACGCCCGAAGAGATGGCTGGGGCGGCGATGGCGAATTATGACCCCGCATTTCAGCAAGCGGTCCGGTCAGGCGACATCATTGTCGCCGGCCGAAACTTCGGCACCGGATCATCTCGCGAACAGGCGGCAACGTGTTTAGCGCTGTGTGGAATTCAATGCGTCATTGCAGAATCATTTAGCGAAACGTATGCACGTAACGCATTCAACAATGGATTCATTGTCCTCGAATGTGGTGAGCTCGTACGCTACCTGCGACGAATCTTTGCGAACAGTGCAGATGCAACGATCGGCGGCCCGACGCTTGATGTTGATTATCGCACATCGACCATCACCTGTGACCAATCTTCGTTTACCTTTGCATCACTCAGTCCGACGGCTCAACAGTTGATCGTGGCGGGCGGCGCAGAAAACGTCGCGAAATCCCGATTGGGTTGAGTGTCTGTTGTGTCCAATCGTGTGGGTCAGATTTGCAGCGTGCAGAGTTTGAATTGTTCGGGAGACAAGGGCCCGCTACCAAAGCGAAAGCGTCCATTGTTGATCTTCTCCGTACAACGTGACCTCCCCGTCAACTGTGGCCATATAGACCCCTCTACTGAACCTCCCATAGTCTAATAGCCGCAACGATCCCAACTCTTCGACTCCCCCTTTGCTAGATATCTTCGCTACAGTCATTTCGCTCTCGTCCATTGGATCGCTGAACACGGCGATAATAGATTCTCCACTGCCCTGCGCAACCAATACATCTCGCGAGACATGACTAACATCACCAACAGAAATCAGCTTGCTGTCGAAATCGTACGTAATGAGATCGTCTCCCGCCAGACCGACTCGATAATCGGCAGAATCCAAATCTACCACAGAAAAGCGTTCAATTGAGTTTGCTTCGATTCTCCATATCTCGTTGTTATTGCAATAGACATTGACAAAGTCCTCACCTTGCACAACTTCATCGACTGTGTTATTCCCGAGCCATATCTCGGTTGGTCGAAGCGGAGTGGAGTTGAGCACAATGATGCAATCGTTCTTGAACTCTTGTGTGCCCCTGGCAACTCCACACGAACCATCAAACGAAAACTGGCTGAGACTATTCCAAAGATTGACTGCTAGATCACTCGAAACCTCCCTGAGCGTTTTTACATGTGCCGTTTGAGGATCAATCTGGACAATTTCATGGCTGCTGATAGCTGTGATGAGCCCTGTATTGCCATCGTAAGATGCGCAATTGAAAATCTCGGGCATCTCAATACTGCCACGATGTCCTTGAATCCTCCAATGAATCTGGTGTGACCAACTATCATACCAGTCGCTAATTCGAGGAGAAGACAATCCTGGATCGGGGAATCCTGGCACTTGCAACGAGAATATGAAATCGCCGCGGTCAGCGTCAATGTACTTTATGTGAAAAACCAGATCACTGTTATCGATGCCATTTTTGATCATGAGTTGCTCAAGATCAATTTGACGATTGTTGGCCGCGCACCCTGTCCTCAAGCACAGAAAAATCACCAACAACATTTGCTGCAAAGAGTTTCGTTTCACAATCACCGTTCCTTCCTCAACGATTCCTGTCGTTTTGCTATGTCGTCTGTAACATCTCCTCGCTTCTGAATGGTATACAAACAGGTCGCCCTTCAGCGAGTCCAAAGTCAGCGGTTCTCATTTTGAGACCTTCAGAACAGGTAGTAGAGGAATAGGATTGACGGCGTGGCAACAACTGCGACAGAGATGCATTGAAGTGCTGCAATCCAAAGGTAATGCACAAGGTATCGGGAACGTGCATGGATCGGTTGGATTTTGAAAGCGCATGGTCGCTCGCTGCCAATGGTTTCCCATTGTACAAAAGTGCGAGCACCCGAAAGACAGCAATACAACCCTGCGGGCAAAGCAACCCATGGAAGAGCTGCAATCAGAAGCCATTGGGCAGTCTCATCAAAGCTCAACGCAATGGTGGTGAAGCTCAAGAGTGAGAGAAGTACACCTGCCGCCGCGGGCCACATGATGAGAAGTACCGTTTGGCGGATAATGTAATGTCGATCCATGGTTGCGCAAACAAGACGTGAGCGGTCATTGTATTCTCCACACTCCGGACATTGCATTGTCTCAGAGCCGCGCAGGTCATAGGCACACTCAAAACATGGTAGTGGACCAGTGTCATGTGACTGCTGAGAAGGCGTGGCCGAAATCGGTATTGGTATAGAATTGCTGTTCACAGAATGCCTAGGTCATAGATGAATAGAACGAAGAAACTGGTGAACACAATCATGGCAAACTGGGCGATAGTAATCCACGCGAAATGCACAACGAAGAGAAGTGCGGATTGGGTCGGTTGCTTGTCAAATGTGTATGGCAATCGACTCCCCATCAATTGTACTTGTGTGAGCCTTGCCGCGCCCGCCACACATGCACCAACACCTATGGGAATACACAATATCAACCCGAGTCCGACCAAGCCAACCGCGAGTTCATCCTCTCTCAAGACAGCTGCAACCACACTCATTAATGCAAACGCTACAAGAATAGCCGGCGGCGTGAAGATGATCATTGACAGCGTTCGCCAGGTGCGCTTGCAATAATCTCTAGATTCTGCAATCACTTGTTCTGTATTTACTTCACCACATTCAGAACAGACTAGCGAGGGTGAGCCACGCAAATCGTACCCGCAGCCGAGGCAATTCAATTCGTTGTTGTTGGTATGGCCTTGGTTCATGCAGCAGCCTGTGAATTTTCATCTTTATAAAGTAGCAGAGGCCGGGACCCTGGGCCATCATTGGTTCATGATTCGTAGTAAAGCAGCAAAGGGCAGGAGCATCGTAGCCGCCGCAGCTAAAAGGAGTAAGTGAAACACGAACAACAGCCAGCAGCTTTGCGTGAAAATGGTCCAGGTTGTTTGAAATGGGTGCACCGTGAATGCCGCTGGACGCTTTGATTCCATCACCAGAATTTGAGCGGCCTGCGCTGCAGCGAAGACGCAACGTACGAGACCAATCAAATACACCACGAGCGGGAGATACGAGTACCATTTCAACCATGCGCTACTGTCGCGTTCGATTAAGAGTGCGGTATTCGCATACACGATTGGGAGCATGGACACCATCCACCACAGTGCAGAGATTACCGTGGAACGAACGCTTCGAAAATCGGTCTGATGGACGAACAGATCATGATGACGAATCGCGTCAGCTGAATTGTCCGATCCGCATTCCGGACAGACGTTGTTGCCGGTTGCCCGAAGATCGTATTGACAATGCACACACCACTGGCTGGTGGATTTGCTTACGCTCTCCCGATTCGTCCAAACTGTGTTCTTCAGCGGCGGGGGCTTGGTCATAGCATTTGGCTCGACACCACAATCGTCACAATTGATCACGAGTAGATTTCTTGGCGGCATCATCCACGTTTTGATACATCGTCAGCCGGTTGGCCATCCATCGGAGTATAGGATGCACATCGCAACAGCACCCATCCACAAACGTGGATGGGTGCTGAAGTCGGTTGCCAAATGTACGCGAACGTGAATACTGATTACTTGACTGGAACGAGCAAGACGCTTCGACGGTTGAACAGGTCGTCATCATTGACCGTCGCGAGTATGACGCCTTGGTTATTAATATCGATAGCACCAGATATGACATATTGGTCAACATCTTCGGCGCGCAGGTGGTCGTTGAGATTGAACATTTCGCCATTCTCCCAGAGGAATGGGCCCGGCCGGGTATCGAAATCTGGATCGGGGAAGTGTGGTTCAGAGTTCCCAACGACCTGTCCAAGATCGTTGATCGCTTTAGCGCGAGTTTGCAATAACTCTCGGCCATAAGGCCCCATCTGCCCAGCCTCAGGGAGAACACCCAAGTCTGTGAGCACATTGTCCTCCCAACGAAATGCATGTACAAAAGACTCAGGGTCGTCAACCGCGACATCACCTACAACCTGTCCTTGCTCATTGATATCAACAGCCGTTTCCGGAAAACCTCGTTCGACATCACCGGTTAACTGGATTGGTCCAGATCCATTTGCAGGCCAAAGCACCGCACGAGATTGCCATTCGTCATCCCATGAGAATCCGACGGCGTCGTTGTTGTCATTAACTGCGATTCCATAACTGTAACCATCACTCAATGGTTGCAATTCAGCCATCTTACCCTTGGACCAAATAAATGCAGCACCAACGCCCCGAGCATCCGAATTCCCCACAATCGTGCCTCGATTGTTGACATCAAACGCATAACTGTAGCCACCATTCAATGTCCCGAGGCTTTTGAAGAGGCGCCCATTGCTCGCAAACGCTTGGCCTGACGGCATCGAACTTTCCTCCCAGCCCACGATGATGTTTCGATCATTGATCGCAGTCATGAGCATTCGGTCCGTTTGAAAACCGTCAGGCAGGATGTGGTACTTGTCCTTGATGAGCAAGGCGGGTTCATAGCCGAACGCCGCGCCCGTGGAAAACCTGCCGATGACGCTGCCTTGGTTGTTGATCTTGTCACCGGTAAAGGTGTGCTCTCCCAGCACTTTGTCGAATTCCACGACCCGGTACTTCGGCGGCTCAGCATTTGCAAATGTTGTGACGGAGGCCAATATAGCCAGCGTACTGGCTGAGGTGATAGCCTTAAGAGTTGAAGATCTGAATGGGGTTCTAGAAATCTGAAGCATTGGACTCGCTCCTTGCAATGATGTTCATGCTTGTATTGCCCACTGGGATCACGACTGGTGAACACAATGTTTGGGGGCAAATAGAGTTGTTATGCCCTTAGAATGTCTGCAAGAGAGTCGAGTATTGCGAATTGAGTTCATGCGATCAAATTATTTTTTCTAGAGTGGTTCGGTTCCAAGTTGGCGCTGCAAGACCATTGCCCTAGTCGAATGTAGAGGGAAGAACAATGGTGCAGTCTGCACTGTTAGGCGCCCACTGCCGCCACTGTGTGTGGTAGGTTTCGTCATTATCCGCAATACGCACATTGAATGGGATAATTTCGTTTGGTCGCCCCAACCACTCCAAAGGCAATTGAATAAACATGCCAAAACCCTGATCTCGCTGCTCCAATTCGAACGTGATTTCTGGGGCGGGTTCGAGTGTGTAAGCCGTCCTGCGATCGGTCGAGTTTTCAGGATCCTCTAGTATCCGAAGAGCCTGATGGTCGGGTGACATTGCTTCGATCAGGAATTGCTGGAGTTCATTGCCTTGGCCAAACGATATCACAACTGAATCTGATTCCGGATTGGATACTCGTGTGGTGGGGTCGTCCGTTGATTCAAAGCAAACAATATCATCAAAGACGGCCAACGCAATGTTCAGAGTGCCCGCAGATGCGGATATCCCCATCAACGGATCACGCTCACGGCGGTCGTACACACTAAACGTCCACGCGCTCAGCGGCATACGCAATGCCAAACTATCTGTCACACGGTACTGCATGGTTAGCGGAACGCGTCGACGAATAATGACGGGCACATCTCGTCCCTGATCGTCAATGAAGGTGGCTACGACATGCAGCTCAGGCGGCGCAATCATGTGTCCTTGCAGGGGACATCGAGTCAGTATCTCGAGCTGCCTTGATTCACCGGGTTCAAGCACAAATGGAGTGACCTGATTTGCAAATTCAAACGGTGTATCGATATTCGTTACATGCGGGTTAAAGATATCTTGTTGGGTTCTACCGAAGAAGCCGTACCCATCGACAACAGAAACCTCAGGAGCGTGCTTTGCCAATCGCGGCGCAAACACCACATCCCGCTCAAGCGGATTGTGGATTGTCACATGGAGTTTTTCGTCTACCGGGTATTCGATTGGCTGGGGCAAAACATTGTCAATGGTGCATACCTCAGATCGCGATTTGAGCAAAAATGCGCGACGTTGGTCGGCCGCCACCACAAAATCATCCGGCAACGTTACACCGACCGGCGTGTGATACAACGATGTTGCTCCGGTATCGGGAAAGATTTTGAGAAAGGTCAAATGCTGGAATTGCCCGGTGAGCGGATGTTGATCGATCATCGCGCCACACGTGCCCACCAAGTGATATTGCACGCCGTCCAAGTCAGGATCGCGTTGCAGACTATGGAAGTGCCCTGCAACCACCACTGCTCCTAGGTTGTGTTCCTTCGCCGCCTTCGCAAGTGCATCTTGAACTACATCCCAATTGGAATTGCGATAGCGCCACGCAGGTTTGTGCATCATCATGACGATAGTGTGTTGCCGACTTGCGGCTGCCTTGATCTGCTCAACGATCCAGGTCGTTTGCGTTTCGCTGAGGGAGATCGAAGATGCAAGTGCTTCATCGGTATGGAGCGCGATGACCGTTGCATGATCAAACTGGGCAGCATAATAGAGAGGCCCAAAATGCTCCTGATACAACGATTCGAATTGATGGTCATCAGGATCGCGGTGGCCTGAAATGACATCGTGGTTTCCTGGCAACGGGAAGAATGGTGAGGTTAATCGGCCGGCAATGCCCTGATACTCTTCAACCTCTCGTCGATACGCGCTCGCAGAGCGGGTATATCCCTGCACCATATCTCCGACAGTAAAGACGACATCCGGTTTGATGATGTTGAGCTCATCAATTGCACGATCCAGATATGGAATCCCCCAAGGTCGGCCGGTGGTGCGATCGGGAAGTATCGCGATGGTGAACGGGGACGAACCCATCTCTGTTTGGGGCAGTGCCTTGCCCGATGTCCCCGCCACGATGGTGGGAGGTGGGCCAGCCATCGCGAAGGTGGGGGTAGCCATGATCACCACCATTGCAAAAACAATAAGGCAGCATGCCATGTGCAAGAAAATGAAGGGCAGTTGATTTCTTAAGCGAGTCGATCTCATGACAGTCCGATCTTTTCAATTTGGTAAACAGCAATTGACCGGTGAGGATAGCGCAGGAATTCACCAGACTCGATCGGAACGAGGATTCAGTTGGGGATTTTGGGAGGGACAACAAGCAGGACCTAGGAGACGAACCCATCAAATTTGCGTGCCCGAACGGGGTGCTGAAGTTTGCGAATGGCGCGAGCTTCCACTTGCCGGACCCGCTCGCGAGTAACTTTGAAGATGCGGCCAACTTCTTCCAGTGTATAGGTATACCCATCTCCGATGCCGTACCGTAATTTGATGATCTCTCGTTCTCGATAGGCAAGTGTCTTGAGGACTTGTTCGATACGTTCGCGAAGTGCATCATTGGAAACCGTGGAGGCGGGCGTTGGCGCACGGTCATCTTCAATAATACCGCCAAACGGAGAATCTTCCGTATCGCCTACGATTCGGTCGAGGCTAGTAGGCGTTTTGCTCACATTGACGATCTTGCGTACATCATCCAAAGACATTCCAGATTTTTCTGAAATCTCTTCGACGGTTGCTTCGCGGCCGGTCTCTTGTTCGATTTTCTTTGTTACCACGCGCAGCTTGCCAATGAGGTCGAGCATGTGCACCGGTATACGGATCAATCGAGATTGGTCCGCAATGGCGCGAGTGATGGCTTGCCGGATCCACCATGTGGCGTAGGTTGAAAATTTGTATCCTCGTTTGTATTCGTATTTGTCAACGGCGCGCATGAGGCCGGTGTTGCCTTCTTGAATAACATCCAGGAAGGGCAAGCCACGGTTGCGATACCGCTTGGCAATAGAGACCACGAGACGCAAATTACCATTAGAGAGATCACGCTTGGATCGTTCATATTCTCTGAAAATACGCTGGATTGATGCGAGTCGATGCTCCAATTGATCGGGTGTCTCACGCACAAGATCTTGCAAACCCTGCAGTTCTTCATCCATGACAATGAGATCTTCTGGATCATAATTTTCAGGTGCTGCATCAGCGTCGGCGAGCTCGCGTTCAAGCTTACGCATCTTGGAACAAATGCCTATCAGCTTGGAAAGTACAGGCTGAACTCGGCTAGTTCGCAAGCAACACTCTTCAAGAAGTGTGGCCATTCGTCGACGTCGTGCCTGAATACCGTCATGAAGGGCAGTAGCTTCAGTTGACTTGAGATCGCCGAAGGACCATGTTTCCCAATTGGCGCGATTGCGCTCGAGCAAACCGCGCACGGTGGCGATGTTTTGAGGCAAACGTTTGCCGAGCGATTCTTTGTGTCCGGGCTGGGCGTTTGAAATGCGCATGTTGCGGTCAAACGGAATATCTCCCGCTGACACACGAGCGAGTAGCTCTGCAGCTTGGCTGGCCGCATAATCAGATTCGAGTATCAATCGTCGAAACATGATCCGTGTTGTTTCGATTTTCTTCGCTAGTCTTATCTCGTCCTCGCGGCTAAGAAGTGAGATCGATCCCATTTGGTGCAGATACATCCGCACCGGATCATCCAATCGAACGGAACGCGTTGGTCGCCCTCGTCTTGAAGTCTTGCTTCCACCGTTGCCATTTGGCGATTTGGCATGTTCTTTCACTTGAAGATCATCAAGCATGGAAGTCGCTTTGATCGTAATCGTCCGGCGACCTGTACGTTTCTTAGTTAAATGGCTGATGGTAGCAGAGGCGGGTTGATGATCATCTGGAGTGTGGGCGTTGCCATTATTTTGATGGCCATTCTTGATTGCGCGTTGAAGTTTGTTTGCTCGATATATTCGAGCCTTGGCTTCGCCATCATCAAGAATCTCAACACCCAATTCACTTGTGATGTACAAGATTTCTTCAAGTCGTAGCGGATTGACATACTCATCAGGCAGGACGCCGTTCATTTCGTCCACACTGATCCAGCCCCGGGTGCGACCCAGATTCAAGAGATCACCGACTGCTGGATGGAGTCCTGATTCCACGTTACCTACTGCCTTTGTGGTTCACCAATCGCGTTTGTTGCAGCCTATCCAATCGTCCCACCGGCTACAACATCGCTTGCTATATACTATTCGTTCCGTTCGTTCGTTTCCGGGCGACTACGCGCTCATTTTCCCTTTCCGCCGAAGAGTAATCATCAAAATACTCAATTTACTTATTCGTTTGCCTGACCTGTCCGAAGAATCACCCTTCGGCGATGTTGGCCGTCTGCGTGAAGCAACTGTTGTGCCCGAATTCGACTGAACACATCCCCTGCAACCTCGCTTGAAGTTGTTGGGGAAGCGGAAGGCTCATTTTCGGGTTCCGTTTGCTCTAATGAATCTGCAGATGGAGCTTTCAGCGTCGTCAATGCCTGTTCCGCCGCAAACATCTGTATAGACTTAATCTGCTGAGTGAGTAATTCGATGAACCACCGTTCACTCCGATTGGTGGCTTGATGACTGATCTCCCAATACAAATCATTGGCCAATGTATTCAAAGCCTCATCATCCCAATTGGGAAGCGAATCAGCCATTTTTTCGGCTTTCACTGCTTCGATCCATTCCATGATCAATGGGGCAAGAGCCGCATGGGTAGCAATCTGCCATTTGATTTCGCGAATGGTTGTTGCGGTTGCATCGTCCAAAGCCAAGAGAATTCGAGGGTTGAAGATGAGACAACCAAGGATTCCCCGCTCCGCATCTCTCAACCCACGCCGCATAGGTGATATCTTGGGTGGGTGTTCTTCATCCGCGAAATCATTCTCAAATGAATCATCGTGAGGGGAACCGGCGGTCGCCTTGTCCGTCCGCCCAAGAGTACGTCGCGGTTGTGGAATAGATTGTAAGATCATCTCGCGTGGCATATCTACAAGATCTGCGATGCGCCCCAGCGTCAAATTTTTGCGTAATGGAGCCATCCTATGAAATCCCAAAGCGCCCAAGCGATTCAAAAAATCCTCAATGATACGCTGCCGGCTGGACACACTGTTGGCGTGTTGTGGGTTCTTCAAGTTTTCCCGGAACGAATCCAGTAGGTATTCCAAAGCTTCTGCTGCATTGGCGATGATTTCTTCAAACGTCGCCAGCCCATTCGGGCCCGACAATACATCTGCGGGATCCTGTCCATCTGGCAATAATGCGATAGACATATCGATATTCGTTTGAAAGAATATCTCGACTGCCCGGTCTGCAGCCTTGCGACCTGCAGTATCACCATCGAACACCAAGACCACCTGCTCGCACAGACGTTGTAAGATTCGTGCATGATCGCGAGTCAATGCTGTCCCCAGTGTGGCGACCGCGTTCGTACATCCGTATTGGTGACAAGCGATCACATCGGTGTAGCCTTCGACCACGACCGCTTGTGATTTCGTTTGGATGTTGCGTTGCGCCAAATGAATGCCGTACAACGTCGATGACTTGTTAAATTTTGCGTGTTCCGGGCTGTTTAGATATTTCGGATCATCATCGGGGGCAATCTGTCGCGCCCCAAATGCGATCGGCCGACCGAGTAAATCATGAATAGGGAAAATCAAACGATTGCGAAAACGGTCGAAATGTCCATTGCCGCTCTTGCGGGTGGAGATCAAACCGGAATCGAGAAATGGTTTCAGTTCGATTTGCCGGGCCGCGAGTGTCGCAACAAGCCCATCCCACCGGTCGCCGCCGGGAGTTGCGCCCAAATCAAATCGTTCTATCATTTCTTGGTTGATACCACGCTCTGCATAAATGGTGCGAGCGGTCGAGCCGTGTTCTTCGTGTTTGAGTATGGCGCGATAAAACGACAATGCGGTCTTGTGCGCTTCAACGATCGCAGCGGGGTCCGCTTCTGAATATTCAATGTCGCCCGTATTCGGATCGGTGGATTGTGATCTTGGAGATGTGCGTCGAGCGTTTGATGATGGGTTGAAAGCAGGTAATTCGATGCCGGTGCGTTCGGATAAGAATTTCCACGCTTCGCCTCGCGTCATGTGAAAATATTTTTCCATCCAGGTGAGCGCGTTTCCACCTGCGCCACAAGCAAAACATTTGAAAATCCCTTTTTGAGGATTCACATACATGGATGGATTGGTGTCATCATGAAATGGACAAACTACCTTGAACTCGCGGCCGGCCCGCTTCAATGGCAGTTGCTCGCCCACAAGATCAGCCAAATCGACTGCATCCAAAATGCGCTGTTTGTCCGGATTGTGCCACTGACTCTGCACGCTACTCTGCCGCCTCGCTTTGTCATCATCTTCCACTACGACGTACGTTGTATACCACGCTCAACTGTTCGTCCGCCCCGTCCTCGGTCCACGTTTAGCTCGACGGTGGGCCGCTCAATACGATCATCGCCTCCCAACGGTTGATTTGCCTCACGCACTTCATCCGCAGCAATCTGATGTGTCCTGTCGATCTGCAGATCATAGTCCTGTCGACTAGGGGAAAGCCCCGATCGATGATCCCCTCTTCCCTTCGATCCCTCTTTCATCAATCCATGCTGTCCCGCCTGCGCCTATCTGTCCTTATAGAATCTACCTCACGCCCTTGATTCGTCAACTTCGGGCCACGTTTTTCGCGCAGAATCGCTGCGCAGACTGTGCGAACAGCGTAATTATCGGGTGTGTAGCAAGCATAAAAAACCCCTCGCCACCCAAGGTGACAAGGGGTCAAAAAAATCGTTCAGTAGGGTAGAAGGAGTGATCGAGCACTGATCGTCAAGTGACAGGTACTCTTTGATGAGAGCCTAACCAATCACACTCTGATGTGGCGATTACGCGCCTTCTGCGGCGGCTTTTTTCTGCTGTGCGGTGTAGCCGTACTTCCGCTTGAGCGGTTTCACGATTACGCCAGACTTGATCACGCGAGCAGAGACCCGCACCCTGGTGGGCTTGCCATCAATCATCGCGGTTACTCTTTGAAGGTTCGGAGCCCATGAGCGTCGGCTAATGGACGTGATCTTTTTGCCGATCCCGCCCAAGTATTTGGCCTTACCACGGTATCGAACTTTGTTCCCTTTTGTGGGTCGGGCACCTGAAATTTGGCAAACTCGGGACATGGCTCCATGCCTTTCTGCGTATTCAAACGTATCACACACTACTCCCTGACCGTCGGCCAAGTCGCTATGCGTATTCTCAATAATCAGTCAAAATCCATGATTCTGATATAGAATCAACGTTTTGAGCCTGATTCAGAGGTCAAAAAAGATCTGTTTACAACCACTCAAACACCCAAATTCCACCGGGTGAATGAGCACCGACTTTAGGTTCCGAAACCCCAAATGTCAAAACATGGGCATTGCTGTTGGAAGACCTATTTCGTCTTCACCAGAGCAGTCGTTCCTTGCGTTAGCCATCAACTTCTGACGAAATGATGGTTGGAATCGATGCAATGGGTGCACCCGACGGTCGACTCCAGCACATGCCCTGCCTCAGTCCGCCTGCCTGAATACCACAAGCCTCTGGTAAATGAACGAGTTTGTGACACATCCTGAATGAATGAGTTCGCTGTTGTGACCCCGTTGCAACACGAATCCGCTCGCCAATGGTGTCCTACCCACCCGCCTGAACCGTTTTGTTTGTCATTCAAAATCGAATAGCCGAGGAGCTTCTCATGTCATACCAAGTAAACTCGCACGCGCACAAATTGTTTTCATCGGTCGCGATCCAATTCATGCTTTTGAATTGGATAGGGACAGATTTGGATGGCCTGCCTCATTTTGTAGACAATCCGTTTGTCACTGACACGGGCAAGTTGGCCCGGTTCTCAAGAGCGGACCGGACCCGTTAATTGCAGGCGAGCAAGGTGTGTTTGCGGTGACGGATGTGAGGCCGAACACCAAAATGTTCCTCGTTTACAGCCTCGACGGCCTCGGCGATACGTTCATCCCCGGCCTCAAGGTGACCTTGGATCTGTCGTCACCATTACAAGCGGGCAACGCATCGTTGAGCAATGAAGATGGAAATACCCGCTGGAAATTTACAATACCTACATCGTTGGCCGGCAACAGCATGTAGAAATAAGTGTGCGTGAAACATCGGTGAGGTGAAAGCGATGGTGATCCGCGATTACTCTGGTGATGATCAAATGAAAAATCGTTGTTAGTTATGCCGCTGCGGTGTTCGCAGCATCGTCGGCATGGATGGCGGTCAAGACTGATGTTTCCCATGGCTCGATCGTCATCAGATCGAGTTCCGTGCGAGTTGCGTTCCCGGTTCGATCACACAGCCGAACGATCGGCCGATCTGCAAAGCCCGCATGCGTGCCCACCACACGTGCATTGTCCCCAGTTGATAATCGAACATAGCTTCCAATTGGGTATATGCCGATCGAGTCTACCAAATAGCGAATGATTGTCCGATTGAGGTGTCCATCTCGCCCCAGTTGGACAAGTTGCGTGATTGCATCGAAGGGAAGGTGCTCCTCTCGATACAGCCGGTTGCCCAGCATCGCGGCGGCGACATCTGCGACGGCAATCAAGCGCGGCAGTTCGCCGATCTTGGAGTGTTTGAGACCTGAGGGGTAACCATGCCCGCTGTCGCGTTCGTGATGCCGGTAAGCAGCCCAGCGTACTACTTCAGGTAGGTCAGCAATCTCATCCAGTAAGGCAACCGAATACGCAGGATGCTGCAAGACGCGACTGCGGTCAATGTCACTCAATCCTTGCTCTGACGTGACGCGGATTCGTTCGGGCACGAGCAACATCCCGACATCGTGCAAGAGGCCAGTGAGTCCCGCTAGTCGAACACCTTCAAGTGAATACGTTTCCCGCGTAGCCACCAACATCGCCAATACGGAAGTACTCAGCGCATGGTCCGGGAGATAGTCGCACCGCTGCGGTACGAGTAGGCCGACTTGTGCAAACCGACTTGGGTCTTGGCGCAGCAGGCCAACCAATTCATCCACGATGAGTTCGAAGACGTGAAGGTCTGCAGGCATTCCAGCTAACATGCGCGCGTACTGTTGTCGAATGCGATCGACGCGCTCTTCGCGCCATGCTACGAGTTGATCGGGGTGGGGCCACCGTGATCGTTCAATCTGATCAAATTCAATATCTTGTCCACGCAGGAATCGCTCTTCACGAATGTCATTCCAGCGATCTGCGTGCTCCTGCATGATTTGATCCGCAAGCTCTCTACGGCGCAGCGCAATGGAGTCAGGTTCCGGATCCAGTTGTTCAAACAGACCAAACTGGATTGAATCTTTATGATGCGACTCAATGGTTTCTGCAGATTCGTTGAGCAAGCGTCCGCCCAGCGAAAGCATGCCCTGAGGAGCATCCATCCCGGTTCGGACTATGTTTGGATCGACCTCGCGAATCCGATGTTCTTCGGACAGTCTGCGAATGTCATTGGCGAGGAAGAATTGACGCCCGACGCGCCGAAGCCGACCAAGGATCTCTTGTGACACGATCGTATTGCGAGGCACCAATTTGATGCCATAGATCGAGAAGAGGTCTTGGTTGAGCGTTGAGCCCGGGGTAATGTTGTCGAGAAGGATTTTCTTCATGGAAAAGGGCTTTACGACGATCCGGTAACTTTGATAGCAAGATCCTGTACGTTTCAACTATTTTATCGACCTGATCAGTCTGCAAGTGAATCAGATGCGACCTCCAATGCACATTGCGGTCAGGCAATAACTGTTGCTATCATCAGCATCATGTACGAACTCTCTATTCAACGTATCTTCTCAGCGGCACACGCAATCATGATCCAAGGTCATAGTGAGCCTCTGCATGGCCATGATTGGCAGGTGACAGCGGTGATTACCGGAGCCATCCTCGATGAGGATGGGCTTCTGATTGATTTTCACGACCTTGAAGATTCTTTGGAAAGGATAATTGCCCCGTTTCAAAATGCCAATCTCAATGACGTCCCCCCGTTTAAAGATTCGACGAATCCTACTGCAGAATGTGTTGCAGAGCATATCGGGCGTTCGCTAGCTGCAGCAATCAATTCAGAACGGGTTCATGTATCGCAGGTCCGGGTAACAGAGGCTCCCGGTTGCGTCGCCTCGTTCTACTTGAACTCAAACGAAGCGTGATAACGAATTTGTCCCGTCAGCCTGGATGACCAAACTTGATGACAAGTTCCGACCCCTGCGCCCATTTTTCGTCGTGATATCCGCCCCAGCAATTTTGGATCGCAAAACCGTGGATAGTCAGGAGATTGACAATCTGCTCCGGATACCAACATCGCATCACAATGGGTTGAATACACGTGTCGATCAACTCGGATCCTCGATACTTGCGATAGATGAGCTCGGGATAAAGTGTCAATGATTCTGGTTCCAACCGAGGACGGCGGTCGCTGAAGACGACTCGATCCCCATTCGCAAATGTCTTTTCCCAATGTTGTTCTTCATCAGGTGAGATCCAGTTCTCCCGCATGTCATCAGGCGGCCGGTTGGGGTGAAACATTGTCAAGATTGCAGAGCCGTTGGGCGCAAGGTGTTGCTTAATGTTCGTGAGCAATCCCTCCACTTGCAGATCTGTTTCCAAGGCTTGAAACACACGAAATGCCGCGAGGATCAGATCGAACTGCTGACCGCATTGGAAGTTAGTAATGTCCCCGAGGTTGGCGACGGCTGAGGTAGCATTGAGCTGGGACGATTTCATTCGATCATGGCAAATTTGGAGCATCGCTGCTGAGATCTCAATGCCCTGAATGAACCGACAGGACTCTGCAAGTGGCACCAGCAAACGTCCCGTTCCGCAGCCCAAATCCAGAATGCTGCAATCAGGTGAAGGGATTTGCTTCAGGTAGAACTGCAGATCGTCGCAAAAATCCTGTAGATCGTAGTACTGAGCCGCGTCAGCTCGAGAATCTTTTGAGGCCATTGGATGAACCCTTCAGTGACGAAAAATCAGGGAAATCAGGTGCTTTTCTGTTACCGCCAATCAATGACGGGAGCCTATACTGGCCACCGAAGCGTAGTACGCGAGGATTGATGGACCACACCCATTTTTTTGCTTCATAGCAAGGAGATTGATGTGAGTTGCGTAATCTGGTTACCAACGTACCCATTGGTGAATTACGTCTGAACAGGCTTACTTACAGAACTATTGAGGATGCGCAGAACAATGGCGAAATACAAGATTGCATGGATGCCCGGCGATGGCGTTGGAAACGAAGTGATGGCAGCAACACGAATCGTGCTCGATGCTATGCAATTCGATGCGGAGTATGTGCCCGCGGACATCGGATGGAAATTCTGGTGTGAAGAAGGCAATCCGCTTCCGGACCGCACGATCGACATTCTCAAGCAAACTGATTGTGCGCTCTTCGGAGCTATTACAAGCAAGCCCCGTGATGAAGCAAACGACGAACTTGCTCCCGAACTGAAGGACAAGGGGCTCGTGTACTTCAGCCCGATTGTCAAGTTGCGTCAGTTGTTTAATTTGCATACCAACCTGAGGCCTTGCAAAGCGTTTCCCGGCAATCCGCTGAACTACCGTGACGATGTTGATCTTGTCGTCTTTCGTGAAAACACGGAAGGCATGTACGGCGGGGTCGAATGGTTCCCACTGCCTGAAAAAGTTTACGATGCGATGTGCGACAATCCTAAAATGGTGAAGTGGAAAGACAAAGGGCTCGACAACGTAGCCTTATCCACCCGCATCATGAGTAAACAGGGATGCGAATCCATCTGTCGCCAAGCCTTTGAATATGCAAAAACTCATAAGCGTGCAAGCGTGACTTTGGTTGAAAAGCCAAACGTCTTGCGCGAAACGGGTGGCTTGATGACGCGTGTCTTCCGTGATGTCGCCAAGGAATACCCGGGTATCGAGCCTTGGGAAGCGAACATTGACGCGATCTGTATGTGGATGATCAAAAACCCGCAAGATTATGCGGTCTTAGTTGCAGAAAATATGTTCGGCGACATTGTCAGCGATCTCTGTGCAGGTCTGGTTGGCGGTCTTGGCTTTGCGAGTGCAGCCAACATCGGCGACGAATACGCAGTCTTTGAACCGACGCATGGCTCTGCTCCAAAATACGACGGGCAGAATATTGTCAATCCAATGGCCATGCTCCTGACCGCCAAACTCATGTTCGATTGGTTGGGTGAAGATGACATGGCGAGTCGACTCGAGAACGCGGTCGCAAAAGTCATCAACGATGGAACGGTCGCCACCTACGATGTCAAAGGCAGAGGCAATGGCAATTCCACCACTGAAGTCGCACAAGAGGTCGCACGAAATCTGTAATTCCGATTATTGAGCTGGTTAAAAAAGCGAACTTGAAAGGCTAACCATCGTTATGCGTTGGGTACATCTACACGTCAAAATCAAGCCGCAAGACAGAGCTGCGTTCTTTGAGTTCTTACATGAAGCGATACCGTTTTACGAGCGGGATGGCGAAACTCGAATGTCGTTGATCGAGGATACCAACGAGCCGAACTCGTTTGTCGAGATAGTTGAATATCAAACTGAGGCTGCGTATCAGCGGGGCGAAGAGGCGGTCCGCAATGACCCTGAGACCTTGGAGTATTTGGCTCGTTGGCGGGCGTTGTTGATCGGCCCACCAGTGGTCACTGAGTTCATAGATCGTGCATCAGACGTTCGCTAGAGACGGGTGGCGCTTGATTGTGGATATCGTTTGGATCTACTGGTAGAAGAGAAACTAGTGGTTGAACTCCAGACTGCGACTCATTTCTTAGCGGCCTAGCGGACCCCATCGCGCAGGTCGACGGCAGAGTTGTTGGAAGAAGGGAACGGAGAATCTATCAACAATCCCTACATTACGTGTCCTTTCCGAGCATCCCGTGCATAACTGCGAAGGTGCTCAGGTTGGTCGGGTAGTTCTAGAAATCGATCGATCATGTCTTCGACACGTCGGCTGTGTTCGGGTTGAATATGCCCAAGTCCATGCAATGCGCTTCCCTTGCAGCTGGCGGTCTGGCACTTAAAGAGAGCATCCTCCAGCGCATCGAAAGCAGGGTCAATGAGGTGCGGCCATTCCGTTGGGAAATACATTGGGCCCGAGATGCAATGCATGTCCCAGATCATCCCAACCGCCCCGTCGATGGGAAAACACCTACCGAAATCGCCATCTGGCTCCGTACCCCGCTTGTTGCATACTTGATCGAATAGTTTGGTGTACACAGTCCCGACCGAGCGCATTAACGTCGCTTGCATTTCAATTGGAACGTCCTTCTCCCGGAAATTATGAAAGTAGCTTGATCCTACTCCGAAGATGAACCAAGTTGCATCCGCGATTTCTTGATCGTTATACCGGTCTGCAATGAATCCGGGGTTAGAGAATAGCTGAATAGCGTACTCAGTGAGACGACGATTCGGGATCGCGAAGCGTGTTTCACGTTCCATGATCGTCTGCAAATCATCCCCTTGGGCATGATCATAATCACAAAAATCTGTGTAGCCGAAGGTGAAGCAATACGCCACCCAATCGTCGAAGCTTGGGAACTCGCAAGTCATCATGATGACATCATATCCCTTGGGGAAATGTATGGCCAATCTAGTGATGCCTAGGAGGAGAGTCGATTGTTACGCTCGGCTGATTCTCTTTGTGTCTCCGCGCCTCTGCGGTTCAACTTTCGTTCGTCATGTCTTGGTACAAGATTCTCAAACGACAGGAGAGATCTGCAGCGGGGCAGAGAGAACAGAGATGGTGAAGAGGCGGTGCGCAGTGATCCCGAGACATTGCAGTATTTGGCTCGTTGGCGTGCGCTCTTGATTGAGCCGCCCGTTGTGAGTGAGTACATTAACCGCGAATCGGATGTTCGCTAGTTCCGGGTGGTCTGAATGCATCGAGGAATGCGCGAGCACCCCAGCATGTGAGCATGCCGACTATTGGGAGAAACGCTAACCGTTGCACGATCAAATACGTCGTGTAATCGATAGGCGTCTCAATCCCAGGTAATTTGACCGTCATCCCAATACCTTGAATGATGCCGATTGCTTCGGGATTTACTTGTAGGAAGAACGCTGCTCCCGCCATGCCCACGCCGAAGACCGCGATCTGGGTGACACTGCGATAGCCCGCTCTTTCGGCGCAACAGTATCGGCGAAAGAAACCGAACCCTAAGAGGCAACTCAGGCACACGAGTGGGATAATGAGAATAGATTGCAATAAGTTGAAGTACCAAGGAACGTCAACTCCCGTAGTGCCATTCGGGTACTGTGAAGCCATCACCGCAGCTGCCATTGTCCCAG
>PJEL010001326.1_pt1 | contig 25615 bp, 16 predicted proteins | sample 1853271 | NCBI WGS metagenome assembly PJEL01 (sample SAMN08108733, study PRJNA415343) | Invertebrate metagenome, whole genome shotgun sequencing project. | host: Globobulimina | place: Sweden: Gullmar Fjord | collected 2015-08
GGTGGTGTGGAATACGAATCTTCTTGTTTGAATAAGAGTTTCTTGCCATGGGAGTCGTGTAACAGACATGTCCACGGTTTTCAATTCTGAGTCGGGAATTTTGGTGGATTAGGTATCACTCTATTAGGAGAATGGAATGAAAGATTTACTGTCTAGTGCATGGTTCGATTCACGTGTTGCTCCCTGTGACAAGGTGAGCAACACGTGTGTGTGGGGGGTAGTGGATATTCAAGTTGTATGTTGCATTCTTTTCTTGCTTGGATTCGACGCAGTCTTGAAAGTCGTCAACCCTCTACAGCCTAGTGTTCCTCATGCACTTCTGGGAATGTGTATCGTCGTTGTGGTTGGGGTGTATCTGCGATACCACCGACACGAAGAGTACAACAGGGTTGTCAGAGCAGCTCGTCCTGGGATGGACTTTATTACTCATCGGTATCTTGGCGTATTCTACTCTCCTGCACTGGTGACTCTTCCTTTGACATTGATGAAAACTTTAGATCTGAAAGATATAGCCATGTCAACTCTGGTGATTGCCATTGGCTGCATACTGACGGCATTGTGTACCTCATACAGCATGAAATACATGACATCAAATACAGCCCAGATACCTTATAGTGAAGAACACGTGGACGTCACCTTTTCTGATGCATATGTGCTAGGTTGGGTATCTATATCTATGGTGTCGACCCTTCTGACCTGGTGGAGCGTCCAACAGGGGAATGTGCAGCCTGTTGCAAAGCACGCATGTATCTTTGCCTCGCAACTGAGTGTGACAATCTGTGGCTACATCCTTGGGGTTCGTTTACCAAAACATATCACAAAGTGGATTCAGCCAATGGTCTTCTGTGCACTCGTGCCAAACCTATGGTCGCTACTCATGTCTCACTCCCTGATGCGTCAATATTCCTATGAAGACTTGATCAACTTGTATGTACCCTCTGGGGATGGGATGGGTGCTGGGACATTCTTGTTCCTCTTCCTCGGCCCCATTATTACTTCTTTTGGCTTTGGGATTGTTGAGAAATGGCACATATTGCTTCAGCACAAGGTTGAAATCCTTCTGTGTTGTTTTATATCTGCGGGATTTACCTTGGTGTCCACTGGGTGCCTTGCAGGACTTGTGTTTCATATCAATGAACGTGTAGCTAGATCCTTGCTGTCTAGAGGTATGACTCTAGCACTTGCATTAGAAAACACAAAATTATTGGGTGGTGTGGCAGAAATAACAGCCGGGGCAGTTGCTGTGACCGGTCTGATTGGGTCAAATTGTATTCGTCTCTTTTTGGACACCTTGGGATTTTCAGACGTCATTGTCCGTGGGATTACAGCCAGTGCTGTTGCACATGGTCTTGGTGCAGCTGTTATAGGATCATCAGAGCCAGATGCTCTTCCGTATGCTGGTTTGGGATATGTCATGTGTGGAGTCTCTGGGGTTGTATTTACCTGCATGTTCAAGGAATTCCTCATCAATCTCGTCATATGATTTCAAGAATTCACACATATGTATATGTACCGGTCGATATTACAAAATATATACGCTAGTTGATGGATGAATTTACGATTTTTGCAAGACATTGTTGATCTTGTGTGGTGTGACAAAGAACATATGGTCACCTACTTTTCTTGATTGGAAGGGTGGGTTTTTCTCATTCAAGCTCCACAGTGATGTGGTATCTGACCTCTGGCTTGTACCATATTTGAAAGTATTGGAAAATATTCCATCCTTGAACATGTCTTCCACATTCAATGGGTTGGATTTCTCAAGATAATACAGCACACCCTCTTTCCAGAGGCGGTGTATGATTTCTTTCGCCTGCAGAGGCGTCACTGCATTATGCATTGCTTCGATGAGTTTCTCACCATCAATGCCTGGATACGTCTCGACTATACTAACAATCCTATGCACCAAACTATTCCATTTTTCAGCGAGCGGCTCACCATCAGAGCTTGTCCATGGTGTCATGGGAACCTCCTTCATGGGAGATGAAGAGTTGCCTGATTCTTTTTTCAAAACAAGATGACTCGAAGTTAAGGAGGACACAATGTGCTTCTCATTATATCCATCTATGATACGAACGAGACCGAATTTCTGGAGAAGTCGCTCAATACTGGATGTGTCAACCGTCAAATTATTGAGCAGCAAAACATAACTGAGGGTTGACATGGCAACACCATTTGGCCCAGATTTTGAAATCGTATCCAGGATCGAGTTACCTACATTGGCTCCAAATAGCTCGGCTGATTCTTCAAGAAAGTCTGTCTTGGCTTTTTTGTAAATTTCAGAGCTATCCAAGACATCCTTTGGCTGGTATACAATGCACGATTGTTCCTTGGTGTCTGAAACTTGTTTCTCCCGGTTTGGACGAACATCCCTGAGCCTCACTGATGCCATGTTTCTTTGAAGACAGTGCTGTCCAAGTTTATATGACGCATTTTCATTGTTCTTCGATTCTTTAAATGCACCTAGTATACCTTCTGGCACGGAGACTTGAAATTCGGAATGCTCCATGATGGCCTCTGTGAGGGGATACATAACAGAGATGTGTTTCTGTTGACGTAAAGGCCATACCTTTCCATCTAAAGCACTGTCAAGCACATTTGTATTCTCCTGTAGAATTCCTGGGGCAAACGGAGGTTTCATCTCAGACTTGTATCGGCTTGATAGATGGAATGTCATCTTGTTTGTCTCGCCATTGTTGTTCTCGGTAATCAATCCATTCCTGATCAGGTTTCTCAAAGCAGCTCGGCACGTGTCCTCTGAAAAGCGTCCAGCCAGAATTTCCTGGGCAATTGATTCCGACTTGTTCATATACTCAAGTTCATATAGGAGTGACAAGATGAACGAGGTGGCTGTTGCAACTTCAAGATTAGGCATCCATGCAACTCCAGACATAGCCTTTGATTTGTGGATGTACGTTTGCAACCACGCAAGGAATGTACTTGGGCTTGTGCCATCAGGTTGAGATTTAGCAAGACGCTCATGACGAGCAGACGCAGTGTCATTACCATCTGAAGTTCGCTCTGGAGCCACAGTGATGACCTTTTCTATCTCAGATAGAATCTTCCTCGCAGATAGAAGATCTTCATCAGTTTGGACCTCAAAAAGACTTGCAGCACCAAAGGGTTGATTGGATTGCATTTTCTGAGATACCCCCAAGTCCTTTTTTCTTTGATAGACTTTTTCTGATTCTTCCTTGATAGCCTTCATGTGATCCTCAACAATAGCAGTGCTTGATAACTTGGAAATTCTCTTCTTCCATTTGGATTCATTCATGCCGGATGGGACGCCCATTTTTTTCCACTGTATATTACAGTTCGTACCGTTGTGAGCAAGATAACGACTCCAAGCAAGAAGCAGCTCTCTGTCCTGATTCTCCAACCACTTTCTTTTCCGAGTTGGTGGGGCCACTGATTCAGGTTGGAGCAAAATCATTTCCTCCTCCTCCTCCTCTTCTTCTTCTTCATTTGCAGCAGCAGAATTAGAGGTATTTCGACTCCTCTTTCTTTTGTTTCGTGCACCAGGTTGTCGCCTTTCCCCTGTCAAACTTCTCGACCTGTTTGATGTCTTCTTTGAGTTAGAACTCACGTCTGACAAACCACGAATGACAGTTTCCACAGGCAAGTTCCATCTGGATGATAACATATCGATACCTCTCCAATCTAGAGAAATTTCATTTATGTTGATATTCTCATCTCGTATCCGGCCTTTGACTCTTTCCAAATCATCAGCAGAGAAGGGAACCTTGCCGACATTCATCCGGTCAGCAGGGAAACAATGATTTGAATCAGCTGTCACAGATGTGGACGTTGAGTTAAGATTCTGCATATATCTGGGCAGTTTTGCAAAAATACACTGCAGTCTAATCCAGTATCCATGCCTTTCCTCTGCATCAAGGAGCGAAAAAGACATAACGGAGCGCCTAGGCCCTTGATTCTCTGGTAGATCCTCAGCCGAACTTGACACTACAAGATGCTCACACAGGGCATGATTACTGAGCATATAATACTCTCGTTTTTCTCCTGGCAAGGATTTAGAGATCCTGTGGGGCAGCATGTTCTCATCAGTGATGCTAATTGACTTGATAACACCTAATTTTCGTAGCTCATTCAGAATTGTACGAAAGTGCTTCTGTGGTACTGCAAGGCCTCGATCAGGATCCCCTGCAATTCTTATCAATTGATTCTGCGAGAGTTCTGAAACAAGTCGGTTCTTATTATCCTCTAGGTAACTCTCATCCTTACACACTGATCCAAGTGCAGAGATAAAGTCCTGCACAGTCAGTGCATCCCACAGCTCGTCCCTTGTGAACACCAGGCGCTTGTTTTCGCTTGTTGGATCAAAGAAGGTGATATCCTTTGTTTTCGACTGCATGGCACCCATCGTAAACACCTTTACTTCTGGAATCTCTTGGATACATCGAATTGTTCCAGCAGCATCTGCCGCCACCAACAGCTTTTCGAATTCCCCTGTAACATACAAGTCGTCCCTAGACTCAATCATCCTCACCAATGCTTCTGTTATCACCTGATAGCGTAACAATTTGGAAGGAAGAAGTCCATTTGCCAATTGGATATTGTTCATGTCGAAGGCCTGACCCTTGTTAATTTTTAACGTTGTGAATTCACCAGAAACTATGGTCTTGTTGACATTTGTGTCCTTCTTTGGTCTCCTACTCTGAAACATCTCCTCATATGCCTTCTCGATTCTACGGTACATATCGTCCGATATGTCAGCATCAGGCTTGGAATAGACCAGAATCTTTTGCACCCCAGAGGCAATTGTTCTGCCAGGGATATCGAGACTGGCAGTCTTGATTAAATGATTCCTCTCTGCAAATTCTGCTATCCTTCCAACGATTTTGTTATCAATATCCTTTGGAACTTCTCCACCTTTCTTGGATTTGAAATCCTTCTCTCGCTGTAAAAGATATGAATTCACCTGAGGGCCAAGTATAAAATCATTCTTATTCACAATTTCAAGCAGCCAGCACAGTCTATTCATGAATGTTTCCGATACAGGACTCTTGCCTTCTGAAGCATTGATAGCATTTTCAACAAGCTCAAGTATTGTGGCGTCTATAGAACTATCGTCTGTCCCTACACCTCGGGTGACATGGTTTGAATAACCATTTGGAAAGAGTGCCTTATTTGCAGCAAGAATCATTTCTGCAGTCTGATCTAAAATTCTATATGCCTTTTGAGAACTCTTATCAACGGTTACTTTGACCTGCTTTATCGAATAATCGTTTTCTTCTTGGAAACGGTGCTCTATAAGGTCTTGGAATCGAACAGAATGCTTCTTAAGGCTCAGCCCCAAATGTGTTCCGAGCTCTGAGGAATTCACTCCCTCTCTACCATGTTTGACAATGTCAAGCAGTGTCTGTCGATCTAATGACAGCTCAACGATCTGCTGTATTGGTAATCTAGGAGGACTATGGACCACGCTCGGAATGGTCTCTGGGGCAACCTCAATTTCCAAATTTTTCAGCTTTCTGATGAATCTCTCATTTGTACCCGTCTTCTCAAGAACACCTTCAAAGCTAGATATTAACCCCAGATCAATCATTTTCTGTCTCACACGTCGCCAAACTTTGTGTCCCGATTTGTCCCTATACCCAAGTTGGAGCTTTAGGGTGCTCTCCACAGCAGTTCCATCCTGTGCTTGAGAATCCAAATAGCCTAGAACACGCATCATGGTATCTTCTTCTTGCACAAACTCCATTTCAACCTGTTTTCCATTGTTATCTTGATAACTAATCACACTCGAATTGGCAATGTTTGCCTCTACTACAGGTCTGAAACACGACAGCCACACCACCGAGGTCCCCACAGCCCTTCCACCATCGATTCTGACATTTGCCCTCTTTTTGAAAATCTTTCCACGCTCTTCCAATGTCGTCATCACATATCCAAAATTATTTGGACCTTTACCTAACTTTGCTGATAATTCATTTTGGGGCACTCCGTGAACACCAGCAAGCTTCAACATCAGGATGGTGCTCCTCTGCGTGTCACTAACTTTGAATCTTTGGAATTTCTTTCCATAAATCCCCAGGCATCCTTCGAATAACTCTTCCGAGGGAATTACTCTAACATCCATAGCCGATGACCAAGATTCTAATCGTGGAGAATTTAGTGGTATTACTGGATAATACCAGAGTTTCTTCTTCTTGTCGTCTGGGTCCTTGAGGGTGTCATGCTCTACTGCTTCCTTCTCACAGTATACAAAGTCTGCCACACGCCCACGCATCCGGATCCAGACAAAGTCCCACATGGCTTTTGGAACATTTTCGGTAAATAAATCACGCACTAGAATACCTGATGGCACACCTACGACGACATTACCATCCTTGTTAGGCGTTTCTTTCAGAAACTGATTTCTTGAAGAACAAGCACGTACCATCCCTCCCACTAGCCGCAACGGCATTCAAAACACTTTCAAAAAAATTTAAAGACATTCTGAACACTCTCCATCACAAAGAATTCAAGAAACCCGACGAGAGTCTTTCATAAACATGATTGACTTGCGTGACAACAACACAGCGGTCTCTTGAGAGTATTCTACTCGTGCTAGTACTGCTATTAAGGTTTATTTATAAAATATATAATAATTGAAACAGAATATCTTGAATCGAGAAGTGTCTGGAATTTCCAGTTGAAACTTGAATTTCAACGTTGAAACCACTTGATCAAGTCATGACTCGGTTAAAACTTCATGAAAACTAAACTTCAATCTGCATTTTATTTCAAACAGTTGGTTAACATTGAATAACTAATATTCAGTTCATACACGGTTTATCTATCGATATTGAGGAACGTGGTGCCAATCTTGACTGCATGGCACTTTGCATGTGACACTGTTTGGAGTTATACAATGTCTGTACGGATAGCAACATGCATGAACGCTGGATTGATGAGAAATTTTAGCATGTTATCCTATCGTAGACCGTGTGTTGAGGCGAGAGGCGAGGGCTGGGCGTGTTTGGGGAAAAATGCTGGCTGGGGTTCTTTCATGCTGAGGAATCGAGGTGTGAGCGGTATGGTATCACGTGCGGTATTAGTGAAAGATGATGTACGTATAAGAAAGAGATTGGGGGCATTCAAGGATCTAGATCTCGGCGAAGACGTGCTCAAAGCTGTGGAAGAACTGGGCTTTGATGATCCTACTGAGATCCAGTCATTAGTGGTTCCCAAGCTTGTTCATGATAGGAGCAGTGACTTTGCTATGGCCTCTCATACTGGATCAGGGAAAACTTTGGCATACCTCTTGCCTATCATTCATGCGCTGAAGGAAGCCGAAGCAGTTGATGGAATTCCTGTGAAACCAAGGAGACCTCGAGCTATTATTCTTGGACCAACAAGAGAGCTCGTTGAGCAGATATATGGTGTGACAAAATCACTGACAAGAATAGCAAAATGTAGATCTATTCTTCTGACTGGTGGAGGTGAAATGTCAACGCAGAAAGCAGCTCTTGGGAGGGGAGTTGACTTGCTCATTGGAACGCCAGGGAAAGTAGTCCAGCACTCTGATAAAGGCAATTTCTACTATGGAGATGTCGAAGTTGTTGTTTTAGATGAAGCTGATACAATGCTGGATAGAGGTTTTGGGCCAGAAGTGGAGAAAATCTTGAGTGCTGTGCAAAGGAAACCACAGAGGGCTCGATGTGTACTTGTGAGTGCAACAATGACAAAGCAGGTGAAGCACCTCATTACCAGTACATTCCCCAAGATTCGACATGTAGAGACTTCTACACTTCATAAAGGTGTTTCTGGATCAAGGCACACATTCTTGCCTGCAAGAGCAGGCGTGGATAAACTTGACATCACTATCCAACTTTTAGAATCTGATTATAGTAGGAACCAGCACACAATTGTCTTTTGCAACACACTCGATAGCTGTAGAGCAGTGGAGCACTACCTAAGTGAACAAGGAATACCATCTGTCTGTTATCATGGAGATGTACCAGTTTCTGAAAGGAAAGCAGCCATTGCAAGTTTTTCAACCACAGCTATTGATCAAGCCCCGCCCATCCTTGTCGCCACTGATTTGGCTGCAAGGGGTCTAGATATTCCCGGGCGGGTGGATCATGTTGTCAATTTTGACTTTCCTTTGAATCCAATAGACTATTTACACAGAACAGGAAGGACTGGAAGAGCTGGTGCAAAGGGTAAAATCACATCTCTGGTTGCCAAGGGTGATGAGACGCTTGCAAAGAGAATTGAAGAGGCCCTTGGGAAGGGTCTGCCGCTTGATAGCCTCTCAGCAGACAAATCCATCATTCCAGAACATATGAGACCAAAGCCAGAAACTTTGAAGATGAAATCTCTAGAGAGAAAAGCAAAGAAGCACTCAAAGAATCATCGACCTGGTAGAGTAGATGCAAATACAGCAAGAGGGAAATTCCAAGGAACCAAACCATCTCGCAAACGCAAGTAGCTGCATTTCCTGGTGCTAATAGTCGCTCTATATTGTTGATACATTATGTGTTACAGTTAAGTAAACAAGTTAAAACAATACGTAGTAGTATCCAAAAAGTATGAATCACAAGGCTGTTCTGCAGTTTGGATTCCTGAGTACCATCACAATATCAGATGTCTCAGGGACGCTATCTTTATTTCTATACCATGTGAATTCAGCATGTGTTTCATTCAAAAGATCAAGGATTCCGTGCCCATATGAAGGTTCCCTCAATGCAGACCAATCTGGTTGCTTGTAATAATCAAAATCAAGCCCTTCCCTGTTTCCTCCATCCCCAATATTAATGTGCATAGGACCACATTCATCCAACCTAAAGTCATAGACATGTTCCGATCGTTCATACGCGTGCACATGACCGGATATTATAAAATCAACCCCATGTTGATACAAAAGTGGCTCCATAATAGTCCTCATCTCCTCTCCTTCGCCATAATGGTTATGATTTGAATTATACCATGGTGCATGCATTCCAACGATAACCCATGGGGTTATTCGACGATTTATTTTCATCAAATCTTGCTCCAACCATGCATACTGATCACTATCCTTTCCATACTTGGCATAGCTTCCAAGCATAATGATGTGTGCACCTGCCACATCATAACTATAATACAGCTGACTATGAGATCCACTGTGTTCGAAAGGCATTTTAAATCTCTTCAAATATGCCAGGAAATCTGGGGTATGATATTTATCATGGGAAGCTTCTATCTCGTGATTACCCTCAGTGTACATCCACACCAGACGAGAGGTATGCTCAGACACCATCCTTCCCCAGGTATCCCATCGAGGATGATATCCATCTGCATACGACATGTCACCAACTAGCATGATACTATCTGGATTATTGAAGCGAATGTGATCGAGGGTTTCTAAGGAATGCTCCGTCTGCCCAAGATCCCCAATGAGGCCAAGTCTGTATGGAAGAGATGAGGGTCCCCTTGGAGGAGCCATTGTAAATTCTAGCTCATCTGACCAAACCCCTTTAACCTTATCACCCACTCTGTAATATATAGTCGCTCCAGGTTTCAATGGACCACCGCGTTCTCCGATAGTGACGTGATTTAGAGCTCCAGAATCGTACGCAACTGTTGCATAGCAGGTATATTCCCCAACATGCTGGTGCACCAATGCACCTGAGCTGTATCCCCATTCAATACTGGGCACTAAATTCATATCTAAGATGGAGTCACACACAGTGGATTTTTTCTTCTTGTTGCTTTCATTCATGGCAAGTTTTCTCACAATGCTCTGGGAGGGCAGCAGCTGGTGTCCATCCAGGTCTTCCTGTGGCCAGGTTACCCAAGCTATTGTTGCTGCTCCAGGGCTAGCGTACGAGACTCGTATCTACATGAACATATTCATCAATGTGAGTCGTTTCAACCCTGGAACCAAAGAAAGGTACACGTGTCCAGTTGTCTGCAACCACCTTGAGGGCCGTACCTGCTCAGGCGTGTATGGTCCAGCGTGATCATGCCTCTTTAATGCTCTATGATTTTCAGGTAGTGCTGGGGTAGGAGTACGCTTGTGAAAAGGCAAGTGTACTCCTCCACGGACACGAGGAGCATTCAGGACAGCAAAAAGAGTGGACAAGAATATTCCCACGATGTGGCTACCTCTTTTGAAGCCCATTGGGATGTTCCAATGTTTATTGAAATATATTAAATGAAATAATGCTGATTACAAATTCGAATTTTCAATTGAAAGGCAATACATGGCATGACCATGTACTTGAAATATCCAACTGGATGAGAACTTGGCAAACTCAATTGACTCAACGTCCTTGTTACCAATATTATAGTATATCACAAATACTAATAACAATACTATCTACCCTGTGATACTGCTACTGTTGGTGTAATCACCTGCCAAAGCGCTGCTTTGTAACTCTGTATCTTTTCATTGCTGCATCAAGTTTCCCCCTTGTCACAACTCCCAAAGGACCCATGTCATATATTTCAGAGCTCCTTGTGCTCCAGGATGGGTATCCTCCCAGAGATGATATCCCACCAAAAATCATTATAATGTCAGGATCCATTGTGGCCACCTGTCCAGCCACCTTGCTAACAATCTCCTTCAGATGGGCAGGTGCCTGCAAAGCCTTTTCTAAAACACCGTCCCTTTCTAATGCTCTATCCACCAAATCCTCAGATTTTGAAACCATATCCGTAAAAGGTGCTTCTGCATGATCAGCAGCGAGGAGAGCTACACCCATTGGTATCGAGGACAGAGAATGTGTCACATTCCCCTTGTCAAACTGATGCAAGGCATCTATCCAATCACTGGGCGCATCCCAACCATCCCAGACTCGAATGCTGCGCTCTTCGCCTGCATTTTCAGGGACATCTGACCATTTCATAGAGGATTTAATTGAGTCTATATGAACATGAATCCCATCATATGGACAGTACAATGTACACAAGACAAACCCATGTTGTGCAGCCCTGCAGTGCCATATTGAACGTGTGTACCCAATGTCTTGATAAATAAGACGCATCATATAATACTACGCACCATGTAAGTAATCGAGAGAGAGCTTGATTTTCCTGGGCTCTAAACGAACGTTGAAACAGTACCACCCCTAGAACTCTGGGTTCTTTGGGCCTTTTTCCCTTGGAATACGCTCCATTCCCATTCCCCCTTTTCCTCCTAATATATAACCAACATTTAATGCTGTACTGGGTCATACGTCGCCATTGACGTGATATCAATCCCACAATCGTCACGAGAAGAGCAACTACCTGATATGCAACCGTGACAATAGCATTCCGTGGTGAGTCCACCCAAGCCCGAAATCTTCGATTCATGACATTCTAATAATATGTATCACATAAATGAATCGACTCACAGGATGATAATCAGTCTTGGATGCAAGATGCCGTGCAGTCTGTCCTACAGAGATACCCCAACTGGTATTTACTTTGAAACCGGTAATGCACTGGTGCAAGTACTTGCATATGTATTTATATATCAATCTATTTAATTTCAATCATACCATGAAGCAACGAATCGCTTTATTTCAACGAATGCTCAATTGGTCAAAGACACCCGGGAACGATAAACTTGCAAGAAGGTACCGTATTTTTTCCAGTGCTCTCTGTCATATAGAGAGACTAATGAATCTAAATATATATCACGTAGATTTCATTCATACGTGATCGTCTGACTTGATTGGTGTACAGCCCATTGTCGTTGGTCACGTGTTGACCAACCAACCAACTGTGGATGCAGAAAGCGCTCGTATACAGTGGTCCAGGAGCTGGATCTCGATCTGTTAATTCTGCTGTAGATGCACTAAGACGATCATTGCGTTCGGAAAGGGTGCAAGTGGGTACCATTGATGCCCAGTCAGTGGTGAGGGGTGGTTGGCAGGAGCACTGTCTCTGCTTTATTATGCCCGGTGGTGCAGATGTGCCATATTGTAGGGAGCTGGGAATACAAGGTATAGATATGATACGGTCTTGGGTGGAAGAGGATGGAGGCTTCTATCTTGGATTGTGTGCTGGGGCATACTTTGCAAGTGGGAAGGTGGTATTCGAACGTGGATCTGCTCTTGAAGTGATTGGAGAGCGCTTTCTGAAGTTTTACAAGGGCACAGCCTGTGGGGCAGTGTACCCAGGATTTTGTTATGAAACGGAGCGAGGAGCAGTAGCTGCTCCAATTCGATACTTGAAATGGGAGACAAGTGTGGATGGACAAGGGGGCATTTGTGCAGATGTACAATGGGACACGTGCTCAGACTATGTCAACGGTGGGCCCTACTGGTTATGTCAAAATGATCCTAATGAGATTTTACGGATCAATAGTGTTCACCCGGTGTTGGATAATGTCGATATACTAGCAACGTATCCAGAGAAAAATCACGCTGTATCAGCCATGAAGTGTACTGTAGGGAAGGGATCTGCAGTTCTTTGCAGCTCTCACCCAGAATTGGATTCTGCATTGTTTCTTCATGGTAATTTGAATGCAATCTCTGATCATCTTGAGAATAAAACAGGTAATAATGCAGATGCTCCACACTATTACACCGATGTGTACCTCCAGCATGTGCAAGGTCTTGTGAGAGAATTGGATGCAAACAAGACAAAGAGACAAGGATTATGGAAGCTTTTGCTTGCTGCGGGAGGCTTAAAGAATTATTTACACGAATAATGTGTTCTGCTAATCAAACATAAATAATCTTGGGTTCACATGCATCTTGCTTCATCGGACTTGGGCATCAGCAGCATCAGCCACGAGTGGAATCCTAGCTGTTTGCCCAATCATACTGCTGACGATCCCATACACAACGGCAGCGAAAATGAATAGGAAGATGGCATTGTACAACTGAATGTACAGCTGCAACCCAATACCCCCCATGGGACGGATTTTGAGCACAGACTCGATCAATCCTGGCAGAATCAGGATAATATCAAGCAAAATGGCTTGCATGGCATTAAATCGTACATTCCTTGGCCATTCGTAATTATTAATGATCAAAATGTACACAGCAAAGAAAGCTGCCAATCCAGCAAAAGGGACTGAGAAATACAACTGTATCAACGGATTCAAAGGAGCAATAACATTTGCAAATACTGGGAACTGAACAAATAAGAACTTGCCGTAGCGAAGTCCGTCAAAGAGAGGCAACAAATATGGCAAAGCTCCAACCACTCGTTCTGGAACTCCAGGTGACCCACTGTTGTTGTATCCCTGCACCTTGGTGACCCGATTCCGTCGTCCCTGAGTTATTGATGACATGCCAAATAATTTCCTCCCTTGCAATGTCACAGATGGACGGTCATGTTGAACAGTTGCCTGGACAAAAGACGTCCTATCCGAAAGAAAACAAGGCAACGGTGCCCCAACCACAAGAGTCGACTTTAACATGATTGCTACGATACTTATTTTGAATATTTCTCATTCGTGCAGAGCATGTGTGTTCCTTTGTTGTTGTTTGAAGGCACCTTGTACAAATGTTTTGGACCCCAAGGCGCCTTGTGCATGGCCAGGAATTCCTTGTCCGAACAATCTAGAAAATCAAGAAATCGCATGAATTGTAAAATATTGCGACAATTTCGGATAGTCAATTACATATTTAAAAACTCAGATACGTTTCCTGAACAATTTGTGTTACAATGCAGTGCAAGTCAGTGCTCGGAACCCGTCAAACCTTTGGTATGGTAGTACCTCGTCGTGCTCAACGGGTTGCGGTCAAGAGTTGTGAGGGTAAAAATCACCCGATAAACCCATCCATCCGCAAAGATGAAGCCAAGGTAGTGGACACTGCGGATGTTTCTGCCCAGGAAAAGCCACAAGTGGCTTACTGCCGTTGCTGGCGCTCTGGAACTTTTCCTCTGTGTGACGGTGAGTATGTTGTATCGATTGATTCGTCTGGGCGTTGTGATGATGTGCTAGATTTTGCATACAGGTTCTCATATGAAGCATAATGAGGCAGAGGGAGATAACGTGGGACCGCTTCTTGTCAAAAAATAGAAAATTGTTTCCCATACAAGTAGAAATCGTGTGAACGTTGTTCTAATTTTTCTCTATTACAAAGTAACCGAGGAGTATACTCGTACCAGTATTGCATTATTATAGACACACTCTTAATACTTCTTTCCTGCAACAATTGGCTTGGACAGGAAGTCAGTGTACTCCTGGATTGGAGACTTGGTCAAGGCAGTCTCTCTCCAGAGATCTGGAGTCAAGAATCCGTATGTCTGAGACAAGGCGTAGAAGGTAGCCTTGACAAAGTTTCCAAGAGTCTTGGTGGATCCACGGGAGCATGTGTAGCAATCCTCAATTCCAGCCATCTGCAAGACCTTCTTAGGGGTACGAGCAGCAACGATTCCAGCTCCACGTGGGGCTGGGACTAAACGGACTGTAACACTACCACAGCTTCCGGTGACCTTCATTGGCACAGTGTGCACCTTTCCGATTCTATTACCCCAGTATCCTCTACGAACTGGAATGCATGCTGTCTTTGCCAAAATGATGGCTCCACGAATGGCAGTGGCCACTTCCTTGGCGCACTTGACTCCTAATCCTACATGTCCGTTGTAATCACCGACAACAACAAATGCCTTGAAACGAGTACGCTGTCCGGCACGAGTCTGTTTCTGAACAGGCATGATCTTCATGACCTCATCCTTCAAAGCAGTTCCGAGGAAGTAATCTACAATCTGATACTCTTTGACTGGGAGAGAGAAGAGATAGATCTGTTCGAGGGATTTGATCTTTCCTTGCTGAACGAGACGTCCGAGCTTTGTTGCAGGAACCCACTTCTCCTCGCCGTCACCTCCCTCACGACGTCCACGACCTCTTCCACGGCCTCTTCCACGGCCTCCGAATCCTCTTCCGAAACCTCCACGATCTCCGCTTGGTGCGTCAGCCATTTTTGTATATCTGCAAAATAAGAAAATCAACATGAGTTTCACTCGACAAGAAAATTATTGCTCACCCGACCAAAATGGGTGACGCCATGACGGCGGGCGCTAGAGTCTTGCCAGAGGCCTTTCATGGTGAAGCAAGCGTTTCAATCGATAAAAGAATCAGATGTTGATTGACACTTTTGCGTTGATTCGCAGTACCATCTCAAAGAGAAACGTTTATTTGAGCAGCAGCCTCCATGATACACAATGACCGGCCACAGCAGCACAGGGAACACTTTATCACAACCTGGTATCAAAAAAGAAACGTACATAATTATAAATAGTAAGAGATATTTTATATGAGAATGCGGGAGTGATTCAACTTTGTTTAATGCCCTGAAACATATTGCGGTCGCGCTCAACGAGCTCGTTGCTCGAGCAGAAACCAGTTGAGGAAAAAATGCTAAAATATCAAGACCGCATCTTCATTATATGGCCTCGACTGCTGGATACAGGTCTTTATTACAATGTTTATGTACATAGTATGTACATGCTGGAGTAGATTGATGTATTGAGAACCTCCGATGCTCCAGGGTTACTTTGCTTGGAGTCCAAAGCCTTACTGCTTGTAAGCGGCAGAGCATCACTTTGCCATTTGGAAGGGGATATTTGTAAATATGATTCGCTCAAAATTGGCAGAGGATGCACGTCGTTTGTCGAGAGGCTTGCATACAATCTCTACGAGTGGGCTATCCGTCCTTGCTGGCGTTTTGAGTAACAGTGATAACACTTTGACAGGGACGAGTGAACACCATAGGAGATGTTTTGGCGAGACAAGTACAGATTTGAAAGTCTCGTGGGTATCTACGCAGTATAGATCGTTTGCATCCCTGTCAGAACTTAAGGCGGATCATGTAGACCCTTTCTTGCTTGTTAGGCAAGAGATTGATAGTGTCTCGAATAGACTACGTAGGTGTATCATGACAGATATTCCTATGTTGGAGAAAGCAGCAGAATATTTCTTCCAAGAAGGTAAAGAAGGGAAGAGGTTGAGATCAACTGTATCATTATTAATGGCGACCGCACTCGCTCCTCATGGTCCATTGCCTGGGCAACTTAAAGTGGATGATTCACCAGCAAGCATGCATCCAACAGAATTGCGGAGAAGACAGCAGCGGATTGCTGAAATATCTGAACTAATACACGTTGCTTCTCTTCTTCATGATGATGTTATCGATAACTCTGATAGTAGGAGGGGTTTGAAAGCCTTGAACTCGATTTTTGGGAATAAGGTAGCAATTCTAGCTGGAGATTTCCTGCTTGCTCGTGCTTCTGTCAGTCTTGCAGCCTTACACAACAGCGAAGTGATTGCCTTGATGTCCCAAATACTAGAACATCTTGTGAGTGGAGAAATATTACAGATGAATTCCTCAGAAGATGATATGCTGTCTATGGAACATTACATGAAAAAAACATTTTACAAAACAGCATCGCTGATTGCAAATTCATGCAAGAGTGTTGCAGTACTTGCTGGTTGTTCTCATGACGAGGCCATGGCTGCTTGGAGGTACGGGAAACATCTAGGATTAGCATTTCAGTTGGTCGATGATGTATTAGATTTCACGTCGAGTCAGGAAGAATTGGGGAAGCCTGTCGGAAATGATGTCCGTTCCGGGCTAGCTACTGCTCCAGTATTATTTGCAGCAGAAGAGTATCCTGAGTTGATTCCAATGATTCGGAGAAGATTTCGTACACTTGGGGATATCGATGCGGCTATTCCGCTGATATTACGTAGCAATGGTATCCAGAAAGCCACTAGCCTGGCAGAATTTCATGCGTCAGAAGCAGCAAAAGCGCTTCAAGATCTGCCCCCATCCTTGGGAACAGAGGCAGACGATAGCCGAAGTGCCCTAGAAATCATGACCCGAAAAGTCACATCACGTAAAAAGTAACATTCTTTCCATGTATTTATTGTTCTATTTGTACACATAGATGCTTTCCGATGATTTCAGTCACACTCTTGGAAAATGCAGTATCTTCAAGAAATGGGCTCGCTATGTGATCTGCATACGCATCTGCAATATCCATCATCAAATCATTCATCGTGCCATCTCCAATCCTCTCCCTCGATTGATCTTCTTTCAAGCAGAGCAGGACTCTCTTGTGTACACTGGTCAAGAACCCATACACGGAATACAATCCAACAGAAGCCAGCCGGCCAAGGTACAAACCACCTTGATACTCAACCGAACCAGACTGATCCTCTTGTACCCCATGTCCCGTGATCATCTCGTCCAACCGATCCAGTGAAGCGTACAAAATTTTCTCCATATGAAGAGCACTTTTGTCCTCGCCATACAACTGCAACACCAGAGGCACGTTTTGTCTATCCAGCACGGAAACAACATGAACAATAGATAGACACATGTTTCCTCCCTTTTCGATATGAGCCACGTCTTGGATCGTTTCGAAAGTCTGGGCAGATACCTTGCTACTTCTACCGGGAAAAGAGAATCCCTGGGTGATCCCTGGCGCCAATCATATATGATTCAAAATACAATAATATAATTTTAATGGATAAACGAAATCAAAGTTTGATCGATCGGTATTTGACAATCAAAGCTGAAAAACTCCCAAGGACAATCTACCCTCTGTTCCAGTCTGCAGTGCAGGCTCTTTTAGGTTACAAAGAATCTAAAACCGATAATAGACCAGTTGACAGTCTGAACCATTAAATAAGAATAAAAATATCATGTGGAATAGTTGAATAGTATTGAACCGCATGAACAAACGTATCGATCACATGGAACGGTTGTGACTGACTTACAACTTTGCATACTTTCGATCGCATATGAACCTTTGTGGAACGAAATACGGCACATAATTTACATTGTATTATAGCAATAGAAAGAGGTAGTGTTGTGAGTATGGGGAGCACTCACGGTGACACGCCACTGGCGCGTTTAATGCAACAAGTTGGAGAAGAAGGGACGCGATACCTCAGCAGAGATCCCTTGATCCGTAGTTTTGAAATTGCGTTGGGAGCAGCAGCGTTGACGGTGGCGGGTGCTGGAATCTGGTATTATCTGAAAGAGTCGTATTATACATACGTTCCTCTCTGTTATCAATACAGGCCTGGTACCATGACTGGATATTTCAGTAAAGTCTTGGCAAAACATGCGAAACGTCGGAGACGATATAGACCAATTAGAGTGTACATGGATGGATGTTTTGATTTAATGCACTATGGGCACGCAAATGCTTTGAGACAGGCTGCTACACTGGGAGATGAACTTGTTGTTGGTCTGGTACCTGACAGGGAAATTCTGCGGTGTAAAGGGCCGCCATTGTTGAACGAAGATGAACGACTGGAACTTGTAGAAAGTGTGAAATGGGTCGATGAGGTTCTCACTGGTGTTCCATACGATCTGACACCAGAGTTTCTGGATGAGTTGTTCACAAAGCATCGCATTGACTATGTGATACATGGGGATGATCCGTGTATTCTTCCGGACGGAACGGATGCATATGCGTATGCGAAGAAATCTGGTAGATTTAGGATGATCAAGAGAACCGAAGGGGTGAGCACGACGGATATTGTGGGAAGGATGTTGATGTGTTCAAGGAACAACTCCAGATTTGTCCATCCAGAGACGAGGGACTTGACCAAAATGTTTTCCATGGGACATGAGAGAGATCTGGAGACAGAATCAAATCAATCATATGACGAAGAGGATATTGTACAAGATATCAATGAACAAATGTCGAAGACTGAACATGTCGAGCAGATGACGGACGAGCCAAGTGGAGCCACCCCAAGGAAGGCAGCTGGTGTGGAGCTTGAGGCTCGCCCAATCACAGTGTCGAGATTCATGCCCACATCGAGAAGAATTGTGCAGTTCTCGAGTGGAAAAGTGGCACCACCAGGATCAAAGATTGTGTACATAGACGGGGCTTTTGACCTGTTTCATGTTGGTCATGTAGAGATCCTCAAGGCAGCACGTCAGGAAGGGGACTTTTTGCTAGTAGGAGTGCATACGGATGAAGATGTTACGAAACGAAGAGGAGCACACCTTCCAATTATGGAACTACATGAACGGGCACTTAGCGTGCTTGCATGTAGATACACTGACGAAGTTATTATCGGTGCCCCGAGTGTCATCACAGATGACCTTTTGACTACATTCAATATCAGCTTGGTTGTTAGAGGATCCATGCACGAAATATCTGACAGAAATGCTGCATCTGAATCTGAAAGATACCTTGTTCCATCGAACAAGGACTGTTTGAGATATTTGAAGTCTCCGAGCAACATGACATCTGCAGAGCTAATTCAAAGAATTGTGAAAAATAGGGAGCAATTTGAGGACAGGCAGGCGAAAAAGACAAAGTCTGAAGCTGCGTACTATACTTCGTCTAAGCATTATGTGACCGAAATCTGATCTATTTTGTTTGTTTACATGTGATCGACCAATGATTTACATAAAATTGCAAGTATTTCACAAACTAGATGCGATGTAGGATGTTCAGTGCAATGATGCATTTTCAACGGATGAAGAAGATCCATTAGAGTCAGGCTTCCTCTGGTTGATCTGGCTTACACCAATTGGTTTACCCTGGACCTCTGCAGTGGCAACAGCCAATTCAAGGAGACCAGGTGTGGTAAATCCTGGTGCTGGGGCATTTGGCTTCATAACCCACTCCTGCTTGCTTTGCAACGTTTTTTCCCACTTTTCTTCCATATCGGTTAACATTTCAAGGAATTCGGCATCGTCTGAAGTTGGGGCATACGTTCCAGCCTTGGTTTTGGCTCCTGGAGCCTTTGCCAGAGCCTCCTTTGCACCTTCTCTGTCTCCACCTCGTACCAAATACTCCTCAAACATTCCTAATTTTCTGAACTTGTTGTATCTGTCCAACATGATTTCTTCTGCGGACATATTCTCATACATCCTATAGTTCCTCATAACAGCCTCTTTGATGGCTGGGAAGGCCCCCATGGGGTCAGTATGAGCAGCACCTAGGGGCTCTGGAACAGACTCATCCATGACACCAAACCTCAACAAGTCAGAGGAAGTAATTCTCAGAGCTTCCGTTGCAGTTCCAGCCTTGTCTCTAGATTTCCACAAGATGGCAGCGCATGCCTCTGGTGATGCTACATAGTAAACAGAATTCTCCATGATCAGGTTTCTGTTAGCACATCCAATAGCCAGGGCCCCTCCAGAGCCTCCTTCTCCAATCACGACGGAAATGATTGGAACGCGGAATCCAAACATTTCGCGTAAATTAACTGCGATCGCCTCTCCCTGTCCGAGCTCCTCTGCAGCTTTACCAGCATATGCTCCTGGGGTGTCAACAAATGTCACGATTGGCAGACCAAACTTATCCGCATGGCGCATAAATCGCAACGCCTTTCTGTATCCATTCGGTTGGGGCATACCAAAGTTTCTGTAAATGTTTTCTTTTGTATTGCGTCCCTTTTGATGTCCAATAAACATGAAGGAAACCCCATCAATGGAGCCAATACCACAAACAAGGGCTGGATCATCAAGACCTCCTCTATCTCCATGAAGCTCCACAAATTTATCTGAAATGTTCAAGGCAATGTCTAAGAAAGTTGGTCTGTTTGGATGACGTGCAACTTGAAGCCTCTGGATTGGAGTAAGTCGTGAATACGTATCCTGACGAAGCTTTCTAGCACGCTCCTCCAACTCTTTTATTTGATCAGTTACATCCACACCATTGTCTTCCGCGACAGTTCTCACCTCTTTGATACGGTTATCAAGTTCTACGAGAGGTTTTTCAAAGTCCAGTACAGTCGTATTTGATGACTTTTCCTGAATAGGTCCAAATCTGGACAGAATGGACTGCAACCATTCTCTGCCCCCCTGGCGCCCGTCCCTCTTTGGCACGTCTGGTGGGTCAGCCCCAGCCCTGGCAGCAACAGGTCTTCTGCCAATTGAATTACTTTTAAGGACTTGATAATCATATAATGGCATAGCTCCTCTAGCCAAACATGCCACAAGATCCCTTGCCGGAAGCAGGGTTGCCCCGCCTGTCCTCGACACCGGCACTCGACTACTTGCCTTGGCAAGTGCCCCAGTGTTTCGTCTAGTACCGCATTCTCCTTTTAATAATGAAACATTCATTGTTGTAAGACAATCGGCGACTTTACTATGACAGCAGTCTTTTGCAAGACAGAATCAGCAGTCTCTGATTGTTTGAGTCGACTATGGACGAATATCCAGATGTAGCACGTTTTCCGTTGTGTCACCACGGCATGAACGTTTAATATATTACAATTTTGCATGTAATGATGAATGTCTCGACGACATGTTTGGAGAGCCCCACATTTTGGTTCCGATACTGGATTCTGCACCATTGGACTCCGGATAGAGTCTGAGATGGTTTCATCTTTATCTGGACCAAAAGGTGTGCCATCTTCCCATGGCCAGGAGTAATAAGCATTTTACATGTAATTATTTATTATATTACGAACAAACACCACTAGTTCTATTGTTTGAATGCCACACAAATGCAATAATCAAATTCAGTGCTAGCATACGTGTCTGAAATGAGTTGTACACAACAACCTCATGGTTTGACTTCTAGGTCACTCTGCAGTGTGATGATCCTGCGAAATAAATAAATGATGCTCCGAGAGCAGATTTGTTCAATAGACCATCGCGTCAGTTGCGATGAATTCATTACTATCGCAGAAGAATACGCCATTGCTGCAAAATGAATGGAAACTTTGGGTGGCCACCTGATACTGTCCTCTTAATCCCATGCACTGGAATATGAGCTGCCACCTCCACCGTAGCTGTTGTATCCACCATATCCTCCATAGTTGTTGTTATAGCCTCCACCACCGCCACCTCCTCCACCGTGGCCACCTCCACTATAGCCTCCACCACCACCACCACCACCTCCATGACCACCACCATAGCCTCTATCTTGGCGATAATCCCTTCCTCCGAATCGTGTGTTCTTGTTCGAGCGTCCTTTCGATGAACCACGCTGTGAAGAAAGACTTTGGAGCCATCCTGGAACTTCCTGGTTTGTCTCGGATAAAATTTCCTGGAGCTTATGAGCAATGCCAGTATCCTTCTCTGAGAAAAAGGCAGTTGCAAGACCCTTCTTTCCTGCTCTTCCTGTACGTCCAATTCTATGAACATAATCATCGATATCAGTAGGAAGATCATAGTTGATCACATGAGTAACGTGAGGAATATCCAAACCACGAGCTGCTACATCTGTAGCTACCAGGAATGGGGCACGGGCAGACTTGAAAGCCTTGAGTGCAGCTTCTCTCTCTCCCTGACTGCGGTCACCGTGAATAGACGTCGCAGCAAGTCCATTTCTGATCAAAAAGTCTTCCAGTGCGTCGGCTCCTTTCTTTGTCTCGACGAAAATCAGTGTCAAACCTTTTTCTACAGACTGCAAGAGATCCAGCAGCATTTGACGCTTGTCAGCAGCTGGCACATATTCAACCACTTGAACGATCAAATCTGTAGAGGAACCAACACGTCCAACCGCCAAGAATACATAATCATTCAAAAAGTCGGCTGCTAGCCTCTGAATTTCCTTGGGGAAGGTGGCTGAGAAGAGCAATGTCTGTCTGACACCAACACGTGGCATATTCTCTTCTTCAACAATTCGGCGAATTTGAGGCTCGAAACCCATATCCAGCATACGATCAGCCTCGTCAAGTGCCAAATATTGCACGTTCTCCAGTGACACACGGGCACGGTCGATAATGTCAATCAACCGTCCAGGAGTTGCTACCAACAAATCACATCCACGCTCCAGTTCACGCAGCTGGTGTTGTTGAGGTGCACCTCCATATACCACCACCGGGCGAATTCCAGTTTGATATGTGAATTTTCGTGCCTCATCGTAGATCTGAGAAGCCAACTCTCTGGTGGGGGAAAGTATAAGCGCAAGGGGATAGGCCTTGCGTCCACGAGGCCCTGGCTGGAACCCATTTTTCAGAATACTTCCAATTATTGGGAAACAGAAACCAGCAGTTTTTCCGGAACCTGTCTGTGCACATGCCATCAAGTCTCTTCCTGCTATTCCAATCGGTATCGAATAACGCTGAACAGGCGTAGGTTTTGTGTACTTGCATCGACGTACATTTGCCATGAGGGCTGGATGCATGTCATAATCCTCAAATGATTTGATTGCATCGGGCACGTCACGCCCAGTAGCTTCAATTGGAATGTCTTCATATGCATCAAAATTGATACCAGTATTTTCTCCGCCAAAGACGCTATCAGCCTCTTCTTTTATTGCTTCATCCTCTGCAAAGGGATCCTTTTCATCTACATTACCCCTGTCCCATCCGCCTCTGTTTCTGTTGTATCCTCCTCTCCCACCATAGCCCCCTCTTCCCCCATAACCACCACCATAGCCTCTATCATAACCACCTCCGCCATAGCCTCCTCCGCCATACCCTCTCTCATGATATCCTCCACCACCATACCGACCTGGTGGTGGTGGACCCCGCTGATCATCGTACGAGGAGTCACGGGGAGGAGCACCTCTTCCCCCTCTCAAGTGAGGTGGCACATATCCTGAACCTACAAAAGCAAGAATATAATGTAAGATCCCCTCGTCAGACAAGGAAGGCAAGGCAACCGTTCATTCTTTCGATCAACTTCAAGTTCCCTGGTGCCCTGATTTTCAGCTCACCAACACACAAAATAACAGTATAATGAAATTATATGCAAATTAAACCATGAACACTGGTCATGCATGCACAGAACACGCGACAGGAAATTCGACGTCAGCGTGCGGCACACGAGTCGGCCTCACAACCCGCGTCTTGCACCCACCCTTCTACCCACGTTCAACATGGTAACCATATTTAATACATACCTGAACGCCCACCACGACCATTCGATGGATACCGTGGTCGGTCTTGCTGTTGCAAAGGTGGAGGAGCTGGCTGGTTTTGCTGTTGGTTTTGTTCCCAAGAGCTCATTCAATACGTACTGTACTTCTAGTGATAATATAAATATAAAATAAAAGTAAACTACCTTTTATTTTATTTTAATCAAAGGCAGGTCTGAGGAAAGGGGATATTTGTACCGCGGCAGTCACCAAATGAGCTGCAGCTAAGGCCTTGCAAGCTTGCCTTGTCCAATGCCTTAAGGCACATTTCTCTTTCTAGAAGAAGAACAATACATCATCATCATCTTTCAGATGAGTAGATGGATATCACCATCATATAGAAACATCCCTGTACCTATCTCTTGAGTCATGGCAATATTGCTCTTCTTCATCCCAGTGCTGGGATGGCCAGGAGTGTCAGTGCAGGATGGTCGATCGAGTCGACACAATGGAAACCTTATCTTGGAACTTATGTAGCACATTCTCCCTGATGAATCCACATATAATCATATGTATCATTCATATGCCTAATTTATAGATCATCATCATCATTCGAGATCTACTCTGGACGTACGTGCCTTGTCATTACCCTGTGCCATGTGTGAAATGTCTCCACTCTTCAGTTGTCTCCAGGGCGAAAGATGCGCTCTGAATACTCATCCATAGACCTTTGATTGATCAATCAATCACTCAAAAGAATTCTGTCCTTCATCTACGTGATTCACTCGAAGACAAACTGTCGTTGGTATGTACAGGATGATGTTGGTGCAAGGTGGTACCCTGTGTTCAAGGGGTGTCCTGCCCGTCCTTGCTCAGGCAAAGAAACCCACAAAGAAGCCTTCTTCTCGGCGACGTGTTCGATCTTCGAAGAAGGACTCTGGAGTTGAATCTGATGCGGAAACAAAGGCGAAGATTAGTGCTGCTGCAAAGATCAGTGCTGCCAGAAGCCTTGCAAGGAAACTGAGTGAAGAAAAGGCGGCAGCAGCAGCTGCTGCGGAATTGATGTCGAAAGAGGTCGTCGACGGAGAGACGGGAAAATACCTCAAGAAAACGGTAGAAAATGAAGTGGCTGTGTTTGCCAAGGAAGCTGGGAGTGCGGATGCTGCTGCACGGAATGCAAAAAAGGGGACTGTGTCATCAGAGCTTGCAGAGCTGGAGAAACTGAAGAGGGAAAACCAGGAGCTGCAAGATCTGCTATTGCAGCTGGCGAGGGATAGGGAAGAGGCAGAGGAGAAACTGAAGGAATTGCCCAGTGCCGTAAAGGATGGAGGGAAAAAGGCTGGGGGCAAGAAGAAGAAAAAGGGTCCATCGAGACCTGTAGATGATGCTATTTCTGTTGCAGAGACCAATGGTGAGGTGGTTGCTGTTATCCCGGATGCTCCTGTGGATGTAGGTTCCACAATAGAAGTAGTATATGATGTTCGACGTGGTCCTTTGCCAGATGATGTGTCTGCTCCAGTACTCAAGATTGGATATAATAGATGGGAGAGCATTGAAAAGTATGACATGGAAAAGGTGCCAAGCAAAGATGGTTGGTACAAAGCAAAGCTCACCCTTCCCCCGCTCTTGTTCCGTGTTGATTTTGTTATAGAGGATAAAAACAGCGGTGCTGTGGATAATAATAACGGGCAAGACTTTGCATTTGATTTGGATAATGCTCCAACAGCGGAGGAGGTCACTGCGGCACGAGTCAAACTCCTTGATGATTTTGAGAGCAGGATGCACGATATGTTTTCAAAAGAAGAGGATGAAATTTTCGATTCTGCTGTGAAAGCAGCCAAAGGCGCTGCAAAAGAGGCAGCAATTACCTTTATGGGGAAGAGAAAAGAGGAAATTTTACAAGAGGCAAAGGATGTTGTGGCAGAAAGGAGGCAACCTAATGTACAGG
>PJEL010001327.1_pt1 | contig 25609 bp, 26 predicted proteins | sample 1853271 | NCBI WGS metagenome assembly PJEL01 (sample SAMN08108733, study PRJNA415343) | Invertebrate metagenome, whole genome shotgun sequencing project. | host: Globobulimina | place: Sweden: Gullmar Fjord | collected 2015-08
TGGGCTTTTACTCAACGTATATGAGGCGTCTGAACTACGGTTCATGCAACCGCCTCGGTGAGAGCGGTCGAAGATGCCTTGGGAATAACAATTCCCGATAATGCAAGAATTATCAGAAATCTTATTTCAGGGATCCAGTATGTACAGGACCATGTGATCCACTTTTATCATCTGCACGCGCTTGACTGGGTCGATATTGTAAGTGCCCTTAGCGCGGACCCTGCAAAGACGTCGGCTCTGGCACAGTCCATATCAGACTGGCCGAAATCGAGCACCGACTATTTCAAGGGGATTAAAGATAAAATAAAGGGCTTTGTGGACAGGGGACAGCTCGGTCCTTTTGCGAACGGATACTGGGGCCATCCAGCTTACAAACTTCCGCCTGAAGCTAATCTTATGGCGGTAGCCCACTACCTTGAGGCGCTTGATTGGCAGAGAGACGTTATCAAGATACAGGCGCTCCTCGGAGCGAAAAACCCGCATGCACAGACATATATTGTCGGAGGTATGTCCATTCCTGTTGATCCTGAGAGCCAGAATGCGCTTAATGCTGGAAGCATTGCCTTTATTTCTGGGCTGGCGAAAAAGGCGCAGGATTTTGTTGATCAGGTTTACATCCCTGATGTTCTCGCTGTTGCACCGTTCTATCTTGACTGGGCGGGACATGGAGCGGGTGTTGGTAATTTCCTGAGCTACGGTGAATTCCCGAATGATACTGTGAGCAACACTGAGAATCTGTGGCTGCCGCGCGGTGTCATATATAACAAGGACTTGTCTAAGGTTCATCCGGTCGACCATGAAAAGGTGACCGAATACGTTACTCATTCATGGTATGAATACTCTGGTGGAGACGCTAAGGCAAAGCATCCGTTCGACGGTGAAACGGACTATAAGTATACTGGTCCGAAGCCGCCGTATGAATACCTGGATACTGATAAAAAGTATACATGGCTGAAAGCTCCACGCTATAACGACAAAGCTATGGAGGTCGGACCTCTTTCCAGAATGCTCGTAGCGTATGCCTCTGGACATGAAAAGGTACAGGGAGCGGTTAACGGTGTGTTGAAGGCGCTGGGTGGTTTGCCTGCAACAGTGCTTTTCTCTACCCTTGGAAGAATTGCGGCACGTGCGATTGAGACACAGATTACTGCTGAAATGATACCTGTCTGGCTGGGTCAGCTTGCAGCTAACATGAAGAAGGGTGACCTGAAAATACACAATGGTGAAAAATGGGACCCGTCTGAATGGCCTGCTGAAGCAAAAGGGTATGGTTTACATGAAGCGCCCAGGGGGGCACTCGGCCATTGGGTAAAGATCAAAAACCAGAAAATTGAGAACTATCAGATTGTTGTTCCAGGCACATGGAACGGTTCTCCAAGAGACGCAAGCGGTCAGAGAGGACCTTATGAAGAGGCCCTTATAGGGACACCGGTTGCGGACATTGATCAACCTGTTGAGATTCTTAGAACAATACATTCATTCGATCCATGTATGGCGTGTGCCGTTCATGTGATTGATCCTGATGGTAACGAGGTCATCCGGATAAAGGTCAAATAGGAAAGGGGGTAGATATGAAAGACGAGAAAGTGAAAGTCTATGTATGGGAACTTCCCGTTAGATTTACACACTGGATTAACGTGTTCTGTCTCCTGGCCCTTTCTGTTACAGGATATTACGTTGCCAAGCCTTTTATTCACGCGGTTTCCGCTGATCAGTATATCATGGGGTGGATGCGTTTCATACACTTTGTTGCAGCATATACCTTTTTGATGAGTATTCTCATCAGGCTTTACTGGGCATTTGCGGGTAACAAACATGCGAGCATACGACACCTTTTTCCTGTTTCAGGAAAAGACTGGGAATATCTTGTTGAAGAATTGAAGTTTTATCTGTTTATGAGCAAAAAGGCCCCTCACACTGTTGGACATACTGTATTACAGGGTTGGGCTGATCTGGTCATCATTCTGGTATTCCTGTTTCAGATTGCTTCAGGGTTTGCCATGTATTCAGTAACCCACAACGGGATGATATGGACCCTGCTCGGTGGTTGGCTTTTGAGCTATACGGACCTTCAAACACTTAGACTGTTCCATCACCTGTCCATGTACGTAGTAATAGCATTTGCTGTTGTACACATTTACATTGCATGGATGTCGGACTGTGTGAAGAAGAACGGCTTGATGCTTTCAATCTTTAACGGGTACAAGACAATACCTAAGAAATAGTATTTACTAAAAGGGTTAAATTGTACGGGCCCCGGAAAAAAGAAAATAAATTGTTTTTTCCTGGGCCTGTTTTTTTGGGAGGCGAGACTTGAATATTGCGGTATTTGGAATAGGTAACATACTCTTAAGCGACGACGGGGTAGGTGTTCACGCGTTAAACAGGCTTACAGATGAATACGACTTCCCTGAAGATGTAGAATTCATTGACGGCGGCACCAAAGGTCTGGACTTGCTGCCGCTGTTTGAGAACAGAGACAAAGTCTTAATACTTGATGCTGCTAATTTCAAAAAAGAACCCGGGACTATCGATACAATAATAGGAGATAAAATTCCGGCTTTTTTGAGCATGAAGCTTTCTGTCCACCATATAGGAATCCCGGACATGCTTTTCGCTGCAAAGCTTATGGAAATCATGCCTGCTGAAATCCGCCTTATCGGGATACAGCCCGAGTCCATGGAAACTTCGGTGGGGCTCTCGGAAGCTTTGAGCAATAAAATGAATGAATTTCTGAATACGATCCTTCAGCAATTGAAATCATGGGGCGTAGAAGCAAATATCAAAAAACAAATACCAAATAACAAATAAATCCCAAGAACCAAATTAGAATACCGAAACAGCAGTTTGTAATTTAGAAATTGTAATTTGATATTTAGTTGTATTTTGGTGCTTACGCACATGTCTATCTAAAAATATTTGAAAGCATTAAAATATATCTAATTGAAATCGTAAACCGGAGGTAAATTGTGTGCGTTGGCGTTCCCATGCAGCTTGTTGAAATAGATTATCCGGCCGGAGTGGCCGAGGCAAAAGGTGTAAAGAGAGAAATAGGTCTGCAGCTTATGCCGGAAGGCAGCCTTGAAATAGGCGATCATGTTATTGTGCATGTGGGTTTTGCGATAGAAAAAGTGGACAAGAAGCTTGCTGACGAAATATGGGAATCACTTGATGAGATTCTAAGAGTGATGGATGAGGAAGAAAATAGTGCATGAAGTTGCTATTGCCCTTGGCATGGTTGATGAACTCAAGAGGATAGCCCTCGAAAATAATGCAACAAAAATTAATAACGTTAAGTTGAAAATAGGGAAAATGTCAGGCATTGTCACGGACTCACTTCAGTTTGCGTTTGATGCAGTCAAGCTGGAACATCCTCTTCTGGTTGATACCGAGGTGTTTATTGAGGAAATCCCTTTAACGTACGAGTGTAATGACTGCAAGGTAACGTTCGGTGCCGATGATATTTATTTCCCGTCCTGTCCTGAATGCAAATCAAACAACCTGAAATTAATATCAGGTGAAGAGCAGGATATTGAGAATGTGGAACTGGAAGTTTAAACAATTACGAATTATTAATTACGATTTAATAAAAACAGTTTATTCATTCATTCGTAATTCATAATTTGTAATTGAAGATTAAAAAACCGGAGGTTTTTATGTGTGATTCTTGTGGATGTGAACATGACCACGATCATGATATTAAAGAAACTAAAACCGTTGATGTAAATAAAAGTCTCCTGAAATCAAATGAAGATGCTGCAATTCAGAATAAAAAGCATTTTGATGAAAAAGGGATATTTGTCATCAACCTTATTAGTTCCCCTGGCTCCGGCAAGACAACCTTGCTTGAGAAAACCATAGAATCGATGAAGGATGAAATAAGCATTGGCGTACTTGAAGGTGATATCGAGACAGAACTGGATGCTGAACGGATCAGGGCAAAAGGTGTTCCGGCGGTTCAGCTTACAACCGGCGGTGCGTGCCATTTGGAGTCCGCACTTGTTCATAAAGGTTTTCATAAGCTTGAACAGCAGCTGGACGGTAAAAAGCTCGATCTTCTTTTTATTGAAAATGTAGGAAATCTTGTTTGTCCTTCTTTCTTTGATCTCGGTGAACATCTGCGGATCGTATTGATTTCGGTTCCTGAAGGACATGATAAACCTCTGAAATATCCTAAGGCCATCAAGACCTCTCATGCCATGATTATTTCAAAGACTGACCTTGTACCTTATTTTGATTTTGATATCGAGAAGACTAAACAGGATGCATTGGTGCTTAATCCGTCACTGAAACTCTTTGTTAACTCCGCGAAGACGGGTGAAGGAATGGATGAGTTGTTTAAATTTATCAGATTGGCAATCTCAAACAGGTGCTGTAGTTAACATATGGAAAGAATTGAAATTGGTCACGGCAGCGGTGGAAAACTCACACGGGACTTAATAGAGGGTGTTTTCCTGAAATATATGACCGGAAGTGAATTGAACGCCCTTGAAGATGCTGCAGTCATAAACCTGGACCATAATCACAAAACAGCTATTACAACGGATTCGTATGTAATACGTCCACTCTTTTTCCCGGGCGGAGACATCGGCAAGCTCTCTGTTTGCGGGACAGTAAATGATTTGGTGGTAAGTGGTGCGGTCCCGAAATACCTTTCCCTCGGCCTGATTATTGAAGAGGGTTTTCTTGTTGCTGACCTTGAAAAAATTATTAAGAGTATCCATGAGACCTCTGAAGGTTCAGGTGTCAGGGTAGTAACCGGCGATACAAAGGTCGTTGAAAAAAACAAGTGTGACGGCATATATATAAACACGACTGGTGTTGGTGAGATTGTTAAACCTTTGTCGTTTAATAACGTGTCTGCGGGTGACTCAGTAATTGTAACAGGCACGATCGGCGACCATGGGACCTCCATCGCTATAGTCAGAGAAGAGTTTGAAATAGATGCTGCTGTAGAAAGTGATTGCGCTCCTCTCTATAGTCTGCTTATGCCTCTCTTTGATATGGAAGGGGTGAAGTGGATGAGAGATCCGACACGAGGCGGAGTAGCAACGGTACTGGTTGAACTGGCAGAAATAACAAGGCTTGGTATTCAAATCTTTGAAGATAACGTACCTGTCAGGGAGGACGTCCGTTTTATACAGGATATGCTCGGATATGATCCACTCTATCTGGCAAATGAAGGCAAGGCTGTAATAGTAGTGTCAAGTGATATAGCTGAGCAGGTAGTTGCAGTCCTGAAAAAACACCCTTTAGGTATAAATTCATCAATAATAGGTAATATCAGTACTGACTTTAAAGGAGTAAGGTTGAAGACCGGCATCGGTGGAGAGCGAGTGCTTGATATGCTTGAAGAGGATATGCTTCCGAGAATATGTTGAGAACTGTAATTATAAATTACAAATTACAAATTAGTAATTAATACTACTATGAATAAAGTAAACGATTTACTCAGACATATAAAATCTCTCGTCCCCAAAGATAAACATATCCGCATAATGAATGTTTGTGGTTCTCATGAGCATACGATTGCGTTTTCAGGGATGCGGAGCGTTATGCCTGAAAACCTTGAGATAATTCCCGGTCCGGGTTGTCCTGTCTGTGTCTGTCCTGAAAGCGACATTATCAATGCTATTGATCTTGCAAACAGAGAGGACGTTATCCTTGTTACATACGGAGATATGTTAAGGGTGCCTTCAAGAGAGGGATCAATAAGGGCAAAGGGAAACAATTACAGGATGATATCCTCTCCGTTTGAGGCAATAAATATTGCAAAAGATAATCCCGGCAAAAAAGTGGTCTTCTTTTCGATCGGCTTTGAGACGACAACAGCACCGACAGCAGCCATTCTCGAAATGGGGGTGCCTGACAATCTGTCCATACTCAGTTCACACAGGTTAACACCAACGATCATGGAGATCCTGGTAAAGGACGCTGATATAGGCATAGACGGTTTTATAGCCCCGGGGCATGTTTCAGCAATAGTTGGCTCAAATGCATGGAATGTTTTCTCTGAAGAATATGGCATACCTACCGTTGTTGCCGGATTTGAGGCAGAAAATCTCCTGCTCGGTATTGCTGAGATACTCAGGCAGCTCAAGGACGGAAAGACCGCAACTGGCAATGTTTATGCTGGAGTAGTAAGACCTGAAGGCAATCAACAGGCCCAAAGGCTTATGGATAAATTTTTCGAGGTTTCGGATGTTAACTGGCGGGCGATCGGACATATACCCGGATCCGGGCTCGAAATAAGGGATGAATATTCCAGTAAAAACGCAAAGAAAGTCTTCGGACTTGAAGAAATAAAGGAATCAAAGATCCCCGGCTGTATCTGCGGTACCATAATCCTGGGCAAGGCCTATCCTGATGCATGTAAACTATTCAAAAAAGCCTGTTCCCCCAAAGCCCCAAAGGGCCCATGTATGGTATCAATCGAAGGAGCATGTAATATCTGGTATTCCTCAGGAGTAAAAACCTGATAATATAGGAAGTTATCCATGCATTTCATATTGTCTCACTAATAGTATGTCATTATTCTGTCTTTCAGGCAGGAGTCTCTAATCTAACCCATAACAAAAGATTATACAGTTAAAATAGACGCTAATACAGTGTGCCATGACACATATTGCACACTGTTTTATTGTGCCATGGCACGGATAGACAAAGTATTAATAGATCAAATACTAATCTGAAGAAGTATTCTAACTGCTGATTAATTAACGATAAAATATTTTTATTTGCATTATTGGCCTTCTGGCACGGTACTTGATATTAGAGTAATAATTATTAAGACAGAACAACAGGGAGGTTCACATGACTGTATATGAAAAAGTAGCACACGGCAGGTTGGAGATTTTGGACTATTCACAACATCTTGGAAAAGTAGTTGAGTATGAGAGCGACAGGGTTTCGAAGATTAAAGAGAGAGTCAGTAGTGTTTTATATGTTTCAAAGTTAGTGGCATCGGTTATATTATCTATGTCTATCTCGTTTTACATTATGTTTGTAAGATAACTATAACCGACTGGTTTTGTCTAAAGAACAGGGATTATAAGCAATAGGTATTAACTGTTTTATATACAGTATCAAATATTAATAACAGGGCCGCGAAGGTTTTCGCGGCCTTTTTAATTTCCCATAATCCGCGAATATCCTCATCAAAGCAATTCAAATCTATGTAAGCTAATAACTGATTGATTTATATATAATAGTATCGGCACATATGTGTTAAGACGATTTGACAGGAGAGGTTACGTGAGCGGTTTTTTAAAATATATCTGGCCAGTACTCATTGCCGTCTATATTATTAGTCCTTTTGATGCGCATCCGCTGTTTCTGGATGATCTCATTGCAGCAATATATTTGGTTTACGTATTATATAAAAGATCAAAACAGAAACAATCCTATGATAATTACCGTCAGACCGGACCTTCAGGCGGTCCGCGGCAAGAAACATCCCCGGAAGCTGATGATCCACTTTCTTTAGATGGAGCATGCAGATTATTGGGTGTTGATCGTACATCATCATTAGATGAAGTAAGCAGGGCGTATAAAGAGAAAATGACCAAATCCCACCCTGACAAGGTCAGTCATTTGAGCGAGGAATTGCAGGTAAAGGCCAAAGAGATATCGCTTAAGCTCAATGAGGCATATGATCTTGTGAAAAAGCATAAGAGATAGCTGTTTCATTTATTTGATTACAAAAGCTGGTAAAACTATAGCTGCAGGTGGCCTGCCTACAACTCAAAAGCATACTGCAGTCCTAAAAGCCATTGCCAGTCACTTTTTTCAACCCCGGCGGATGGTTTACTGTCCTGTTCAAGGATACTGGCAAAACGGAGTGACCAGTTTGTGCCTATTGCTGTTGCCAGGGCGGCCTCGTTGCGCAGGGTATATTCGCCGCTGTCTTCCAGATTTGGATAGATGGTGAAATTGTCCGTTGAAGAAATTGTCTTTCTGAAAAGGTACCCGCAAACTGCTGCCAACCTGCCTGTGGCCCATTGATCGTCATCACCGACATCACGGTCTTCCGAGAAGTATGAAATACCGGCTTCAACAGAGAGGGTTTTGATATCATCATCCCATACCTGATAACCGACTCCTGGACCAATGACGCTCCTCAGGTTTAGATTTTTAAATTTGTCCTTGAGTAGTTCTAGACTTATATAAGCGAATAACTTTTCTGAGATAAAATAATCGTACTTTCCTGCACCATATAAGCTGTCGCTTGTTTTAACATCACTTTCTTCGGCATAGTTGTATAAAGTGCGCAGGTTATAGCGGTCCTGTTTTGTCTGTCTTGTTCCTTCGGCCCCGACTGAGGCGCTTGTGCGTTCAGTATTGCCGGATTTTATTTCACCTGCAACATTGACATTGCCTTTCCATTTTGCAGGAGAATGACTCATAGCAAAAACAGGAAGTGAACATGATAAAACTAAAATAAGAATAGAAAAAATGCACAAATATAAAGATCCGGTTTTCATAACAATTCTCCTTTTTATTTTTGTGTAATATTTCCAGTATATCATTTCGAATTTTCTTGTCAACAGGTTTGACCATACAGATTTTTACTTGAATTCAGTAATCCTGCTAAAATAAATTAATGAGATTAAAACTGCATATAGCTGGACTTGTCCAGGGTGTTGGATTCAGACCTTTTGTTTTCAGGCTGGCCCAAGGTATGAAACTTAATGGATATGTCCTGAATGATATGACCGGTGTATTGATCGAGGTTGAAGGTGAAAAACAGAAACTGAACGAGTTTTTGCTCAGCCTGGAGAAAGAGAAACCGGAGATTTCAAAGATCTATAGTCTGCAGCATTCATTTCTCGAGGAAACCGGCTTTGACACGTTTGAGATCAGAGAGAGCGACGGGCAGGGGGAGAAGAGGGCGTCTGTACTCCCTGACATTGCTGTTTGTGAAGAGTGCACAAAGGAGATACTTGATCCCAGAGACAGGCGTTTCATGTATCTTTTTACAAATTGCACGAATTGCGGTCCCCGCTTTACCATTATTAATGACCTCCCTTACGACAGGAAAAGAACATCAATGAAGAGTTTTAACATGTGTACTGCATGTGCAGAGGAATATAACCTGCCATCCGACAGGCGGTTTCATGCTGAACCCAATGCATGCGATATGTGCGGTCCATTGGTAAGTCTTTATGATAGTGGAGGCAAATTGCTCTGCGCTAAGGATGATGCCCTTGAAAAGGCACTGAATTATATCAGAAAAGGGAAAATCCTGGCCATCAAAGGACTTGGCGGTTATCATCTCGTATGTGATGCGACGGATGAAGAAGCAGTGGCTGCCCTGCGGTCAAGAAAGCAACGTGAAGAAAAACCCATGGCAGTAATGTTCCCTGACCTGGATATGATAAAAAAAGAGACATATATTAACGAACTCGAGGAGCGGGCCTTAACTTCCATAGAAAAACCGATTGTCATAGTGAAGAAAAAAGAGGACACTTCGCTTGCGCCAGTTGTCTCTCCTGAAAATAGTACGGTTGGTGTATTTTTACCATACACCCCGCTTCACCAGATCATACTCAGAAAACTGAAAAAGCCGATTATAGCAACAAGCGCAAACTTAACAGATGAACCGATTGTAAAGGATGAAAAAGATGCTTTTAAAAGGTTGCAGGGTATTGCTGATTATTTTCTTATACACAACAGGGGTATTGTCAGGAGATGTGACGACTCGGTTGTCGCTGTTGCTTCCGGCAGGCAGGTCCCGATAAGGCGTTCACGGGGGTTTGCACCGCTGCCGGTCATTATTCCTTTTAAACTTAAAAAAACCGTTCTTGCCCTCGGTCCAAATATGAATAACACAATCGCCCTCGGTATCGAGAACAGGGTTTATGTTTCCCAGCATATCGGAGACCTTGATACCCCTCTGGCAACGGAATTCTATGAAGAGACTATACATGATTTTCTGAGGTTGTTCGATATAGATCCGGAAGTCGTTGTCGCGGATTTGCATCCAGGATATTACAGTACGAAATTCGGAGAGCAGCACTTTAAAGAAAGGCTGGTTAAGAAACAACATCATTTTGCACATATCCTCTCCTGTATGGCTGAAAATGATCTCTCTGAGGAAACAGAAGTGATAGGATTTTCTTTTGATGGGACCGGATATGGCAGTGATAAGTCGGTTTGGGGAGGTGAGGTCCTGATTGCGTCATATAAAGGGTTTAAACGGGCCATGCACCTCAGGCCCTTCAAACTGCCGGGGGGAGATAAGTCAGTCAAAGAGCCCTGCAGGACAGCACTATCGCTTTTATATGAAACATTTGGAGAAAAGGGCCTGAGTTACAGTTCAATGCCTGAAAAAGAGAAGATATTTATTTTAGAGATGATTAGAAAGGACATAAATTCGCCCTTAACAACCAGTATGGGCAGGGTATTTGACTCTGTCGCATCAATTCTGGATTTGCAGCATAAGGTGACCTATCATGCCCAGGCAGCGATTTTATTGGAGCAGACGGCCCTCATGTCAAATGATGCAGGCCACTATCCGTTCCTTGTGAAAAATAACATGATTTACCAGATGCCTGTAATTGAGAGCATTATTTATGATCTATCAGAGGGGGTCCCAAAGGAGACTATTGCCAGAAAATTTCACAATACAATTATTGAAATTATCGTTTCCGCTGCTGACCAGTTGAGGGATGAAACAGGTATAAGACATGCAGCGCTTTCAGGAGGTGTATTTCAAAACAGAATATTACTGGAAGGCTCTTTCAATCGTCTGAAGGAAAAAGGATTTATTCCCCTGATACACCAGCTTGTCCCTTCTAATGACGGCGGAATATCACTTGGGCAGGTTGTCAGCACGCATTGCGATTCTCTGATATAATGGGGCAAAGTTGTTATAATTATTAATGCGCTTTTTTAAGAATGCAGGCAGAGTTTTGCTGCCGGTTATTGTTGTTCTTCATTTTCTGGCCTGTTCCTCAATAAATAATATGCCCACCGTGGCAGAAAAAGAGAATGCATACAAAGAAATCAGAGTGCATTTTCTTGATGTAGGGATGGGTGACAGCGCTTTTATATCGTTGCCGGACAATGAAAACATCTTAATTGATGCGGGCCCTCCTGCAGCTGGACCGGGCATTGTTGCATATCTGAAATCAATCGGTGTTAATAAAATTGACCACCTGATTATCACACATTTACATGATGATCACTTTGGTGGAATTTTCAGTATACTGTCTGAATTTGAAGTCGGAAATTATTATGATAATGGTTTCGGTAATTTTATGAGCACGATGTACGGTGACTACATTAAGTTTGTTCGGGAAGACATCACAAAATATCATGTGCTGCAGGCTGGCGAGCGTTTGGTCTTTAATGAGATAAGTGTAGATGTATTGAATCCCCTTCTGCCTCCAACAGGTAATATGAACGAAGACTCAATAGTCCTTAAGATCCACCATGGAGATATCAGAATCTTAATGTCGGGGGACCTGGGAGTGATAGGGGAAAGAAGGCTTTTAAATAATGGTTCAGATTTACAGAGCCACATACTTAAGACAGGACACCATGGGGATAATAATGCTACTTCCGCTGCCTATCTCGAAAGTATCGGCCCTGAAACAGCCATAGTCAGTGTAGGCGGGATAAATAAATATGCATGGCCTCATCATGAGATCATTAAAAGGTTGGAGCAGGCAGAGATAAGAATCTACCGTACTGACCTTAGTGGTAATATCATACTAAAATCAGATGGTAGAACATATTTAATATTCACCGAGAAATGACGGACAAAGAAAAGCGGAAAAAATTTGTCATGGACTTTAAAGCGAGACAGGAAAAGGAAAGTAGCGGGTGGAACCTGAAATTATGGCTATGGGTCCTTTTGTTTACGATATTAATTTACTCTACAATACCATTAGCCCGCAGTTTTCAGAAAATTATTTATGCATCTGTCGGTAAGGAGTTCTTTACTTATTCAGTGCTTTTTGTGATTATTGCCGGATTAATATCGATTCTATATGCTCTGTTATTTAAATTAAGAGTAAAAAGTATTTCACAGTATATCTGGCTAATCATAAGCGGCGGCATGTTTATTTTTTTTACGATACACTTAAGTCATTACCCTGAGGAAGCGGTTCATTTGCTTGAGTATGGACTGCTTGCTTATCTTGTATTTAAAGCACTTAGTCATAGGGTAAGGGATTGGACGGTATATATTTCGGCTGTCGGATTAACAGCTTTTATCGGTACGGGAGATGAATTCATACAATGGCTGGTACCAACAAGGGTATGGGATTACAGAGACGTTCAAATCAATGCTGCAGCCGGAGCATTTTTCCTGATCGCAATTTCCAAAGGCATCAGACCTGAAATTATTTCGCAGCCTGTAAAACGATATTCTGTTAAGATTCTGGCTGGGATAATAACACTTAACCTGGTTTTTCTCGGGTTCTGTCTTTCTGTTACTCCCCGGACATTGGATATCTATACTTCACTATGTAACAGCATCTCCTGGCTTCAGCATGAAGAGACGATGACCGAGTACGGTTATCTCCATAGTGACAAAGAAATAGGGGCTATATACTCCCGTTTTATGCTGGAAGATTTAGAGAAGATTGATTATCAACAAGGGGAAGACTATGGAAAGCTAGTTTATCAATATATGCATTCAAAAGGAGAGAAAAAGAAGTTAATTAAGATTTATACACCGAACACAAACCCATTTTTGTTTGAGTTTCTTATACATGTCTTACGAAGAAACAAAGATTTTGAAGAGATCCCTCTAATTGAGAGTATCATGGAAAAGAACGAAAAAAGTAATAGGGCCTATAGAGAGAATTTAATAGTTGAAAAGTACTTTAAAACAACGCTGGAACATTCTGGACTGAAGTGGCCTGAGAGCAGGAGTGAATCGATACAAAAAGCCTCCTCATTATGGGAAGAGGAATATACAAGTACGACCGGTCATGTTATTACAATGTTCAGCATAAAAACAGTATGGATTATTATTACCGCTATGCTGGCTGTAGTATGGATATCAGCCGGATTCTGGAGAAAACGGCTCAATGACGATTGACTGCCCTGTAGGCAAGGCTTTGTGTTGTATCTTTTAAATAACGAAGCCTGATTATCTTATAATTGTTAAAAACCCGCCACCGCTTTTTATAGCGAAGACGGGTTTATTTAACCGACATTCAAGAGATTCTATTAATCTGTTATCGTGATTTTCTTTTTCTCTTCCACCTCTTTTTGGGTCTTGGGAAGTTTAATGGTCAAGACCCCTTTCATTGCTTTATATGTGCGAGGGGCAGCTTTCCCCTATGCATTCCCGCTTACCGGGATCTTTCTTGTTTTAGCGGTTGCCGCCTTTGGCAATGTGAGTCTCATTACACCGTCTTTCATTGAGGCCTTTATGTTGTCCCTGTCAATTTCATTCGAGATAGTAAAGGTCCGTTCGTAGTCACCGAAACCATACTCTGAAACTACTAACCTGCTGTCTTTGTGCTCTTCGCGCTCTGCATTTCCATGAATAGTGAGTAAGTCCTTATCCAGAGTTATCTGAACTGATTTTGCATCTACCCCGGGCATATCAGCAAGCAGGATAATGTATTCTTTCTGTTCTATGATGTCAACGGGCGGTGTATATACATTTTTTGCCATAGTACGTTCGACGCCTTTTTCGAGTTCCTTTTCCCTTTTTTGTAGCTCTTTATTTGTGTCAGTCATATTATTCACCTCCTATTCTGATTTGATTTCGATCTTTCTGGGCTTTTCAGTTTCGAGTTGCGGCAGTGATACTTGGAGAACACCGTTCTTGTATGAAGCGTTAACTTTGTTAGCATCCACATTAAAAGGAAGCTGGATGCTCTTGCTGAATTCACCATGTCTGATTTCGTGTCTGTGCCAGGCTTCGCCTTCCTTCAGTTCATCAGATGGACGTTTACCTTTGAGCGTGACAGTGTTGCCGGAAACTGAGATATCAATATCATCACGGTCAATGCCCGGGATTTCGGAACTGATCTCTGCTTCGTCTCCGCTTATCCATACATTGACTGCAGGATACTCACAGGTCCCGCAACTTGCTGCCCTATCAAAGTAACGGCCCATACGATCAAATTCTTGCCATGGATCTAACATTCTCTTTAAATATGTAGTCATAGCTCATACCTCCTTTCTCTCGTTATTTGCACTTATATATGAGCAAGGGGTATGCCAGATAGGGTTTTATAATAAATTCAACTTGTTATAGTTGGGTGATTATTCTGAAGGATGTTTACTGGGATATTATGGCCTATATTGATTAGGTCATTATGGCCTGTAGGTTTTTTTGACCTAATCTTTGCTAAACTTTGTAGGCTTTTTTTGGCATAACGAAAGGCATTGTTCATTTTTAAGCAGTTTGCTGATTTCATCTTCGGGCATTGGGGGACTGTAAAAGTATCCCTGTATTTCGTCACAATTATGGGCCTGTAACAAAACTAACTGCTCTTCTGTTTCAACACCTTCTGCCACAACTTTTATTTTCAACGTATGTGCCATTGCGATGATGGCCATGACAATGGCTTCTACATCAGGATCCGTGGTGATGTCCATTATAAATGATTTGTCTATCTTTAATGCATTTATCGGGAACTTTTTTAGTGAGCCCAATGAAGAATACCCTGTGCCGAAGTCATCAATAGATGTCCCGATACCCATAGCACTCAGCTTGTTCAATACTTCTATGCTATGCCCTTCCATGGCAATGGATTCGGTAACTTCTATATCGAGAGTTTCAGCGTTCATTCCAGTTTCCTTTAATACTATATCTACCAGTTTTGATATGTCCTGGTGCTTGAACTGGGATGCGGAAAAATTCACTTCTACATGCAGGTCTTTATGTCCTTTATCATGCCAAGCCTTGTTCTGAGCGCAGGCAGTTTTAAGGACCCATTCACCAATTAATGAAATCAGCCCTGTATCTTCTGCCAGAGGAATAAACTCAAGTGGTGATATAAGGCCTTTTTGAGGATGCTGCCAGCGAATAAGCGCTTCGACAGCTGTAATCCTCTGTTCTGCGACAGATATAATTGGCTGGTAGTGAACTATGAATTCTTCCCTTTCAATTGCCAGTCTCAGGTCGGCCTCCAGGTTTACCCGCTTCATGATCGAGTCATACATTTGGGAATCAAACATCTCAAAACGTGCCCGGCCGTTGAGCTTTGCGTGATACATGGCGATATCTGCATCACGCAGGAAGTCTTCTTCCTGGTCATATGCTGTTGTATTAAGGACTATTCCTATGCTTGCTGATATAAATACATCCTGGCCGTCCAGATCAAAAGGTATCTTTAACTGCTTCTGTATTCTTTTGGCTAAATGAAGTGTATCGCTGTCATCATTTATATCATCAAGAAGAATTGCAAATTCATCTCCGGCAAAGCGGGCGACAGTATCAATGGACCTGACACAAGTCTCAAGTCTCCGGGCTACCATGACAATAAGCTTGTCACCAACCAAATGGCCCATACTGTCATTAACAACCTTAAATCCGTCCAGGTCAAGCAATATTACAGCGAACATATAACCATCATGCTTTTGGGGGCGTGTATGTACCCGGTTTAGTCGTTTTGTGAATAGTGTCCTGTTGGGCAATCCGGTCAACTTGTCATAATGCAACTGATGCTCTAACTGTTTTTCAATCAACTTACGCTCTTTTATTTCCTGCTCCATTGAGGTCATGGTGTTGTTTAGTTGATGGTCATATTCTTCCAGTTTCAGAATGGCTTTTCTCGAAATGTTCTTCGAAAGATAGAGGCTTATAAGTATCAATCCTGATACAATAGTCAGCATGGTCACTATTGAAACAGAAGGTACATAATCAAGGATATTGTAAATGAATCTTACATTTAAAAAGAGCAGTGTGAAGACGATAAGGAGTACAACTGAATTAAGGGTATTCAGGTTTCGCTTAATTGCGTTTATCGCAGATGTTTTTACGGCCCCCCGTGTTGATGACATATAGATAACTATCGGCTTTACAAGGAAATACTTTAGTTTTATGTGGAAAATATATTGAAAGGCAGGCATTATGGAGGCGTGGGATTTGGGAAATTTGTGAGGCCAGGTTTACAAGTTTTACAGCAATAACTCTTTGATTATATGCTATAAATCGTATTAAGTATCTTCGGAAAATAATACAGTTTTTTACAGTAGAATAGTTGCTTCTTGCGGCTGACCGATTGCTTTCTCGTTATTGAATCTTGAATAATCTTTACCCCCTTATCCAAAGATGGCTATACCAGTAAAACCTGTTTTGCTTATTATGCGGGGCAGTACAATTATAACGGCTTCGTCCCTTTGAAAGAGGCTTATTAGGCGTTATCTCTAAAATACGTTCTTCCTTATCCACCCATCGTACATTAATTTTCCCCTGACCGCCGGAGTAACAGGCAATAGAGTCAGGTCTGTAATCTCCCTCAGCGAGTTTCAATTGTAAAACAGGTTCTGAACCATTTTCAGGGAGGACCGGATTGTCAGGTTCCGCATAGATTACTGGAAGGGGTAGACTTTTTACTTTTGTAATAAATTGATTTGGCTCAGCAAAATGCGCTGCCTGGGGAAACCTTGGCAGGGCCCTGAAATCACTCCCTTGCCATATAGGACCTGATTGCTGCCCGAAGCCAGTAAGGCCCAGACTTAGTAGTATCTGTTTCAGTTCGATATTGTATTCTCCGTAAGGGTATGCGAACAATCTGGAATCGGAACCGAGCCTTTCTTTAAGAAGGTCCAGAGACATTTGTATATCATTTATTACCCTGTCTACCCATGCATTTTCACTTTCCCCCGGAAGCCTTCGAATAAGGTAATCGTGGGTGTGGCTATGGGCCGAAAATGTAATACCCGGGTTTTGCATCTCTCTCATCTGCTCCCATGTCATATAGCTTTTTATCTTCTTTTCAACACCTTCTGTAGTCACAAACACGGTAAATGGAAAACCGTATTTCATAAGTCTCGGATAAGCCTCTTCATACACGGACGTATACGCATCGTCAATAGTTATTGCGACGCACTTATCAGGAAGCTGTTTTTTTTCCTTTAAATACGTAATGATCTTTTCAAGCGGCCAAACATTGTATTCATTCTCAGAAAGATACGCCAGGTGCATCTCGAACTGCTTTATTGTTACGCTGGTTGAAGGTGGTGTGTTACTACCGAAATGATGATATTGCAGGATTATCGCATGGTCTGCAGCATCTGAAACTGAAATGAAGCAGAGCAATATTACTGTAATGTATAAAATGACCCGTAAAAGTCTGTATGACTTTTTCATCTACGAACCCATGTAAGGCATATTAGTTAGAATCATCGAACGTATTTCTTCTATATACTCTTCTCCCCGCTCAGAGTACTTTGGCATTTCTGATACAAGACCATATCCACTCGGATCTATATCGAGCTTACGCTGTTCAAAACGAAGCTCCCGGAATCCATTATATGCTTTATTTGTATTAAGATTATGAATATAACTTCTGACAGATTCCTTGACTGATCCAAATTTTCTTACTTCATGTTTTGCATCCTTGTCCCGGCCATCAGGTACGATGCCGCATCCCCTTGTGAAACACCATTGCCCGAAGATATTATTGCCAGCCAGTGCAAAACGTGAGGTGCCCCAGCCTGATTCCATTGCAGCCTGAATCAACGCAAGTTCCATAGGCATAATGTCAACGCGTCTAAGCAGGTCATCCCAAAAATAATCCGGATCATCTGAGGTCTGCTTAACCTTATATTTTTTCCTGAGTCTGTCCAGCCATGCAAGGTCGTCTGAGGAAAGTGCGGTTTTTTCGAGGTGTTTATCGTGAAGTCCCAGAAGACGTTCCCGGTTCTTTAATACTGATGCATTTTCGAGCTCAATAATAGGACGCATGAAGTTGAAAAAGCTTTGTTTTTTCTTATGAACGTCTTTTATGTCGGCAAAATTAGGAATTTCACTATTGTAAATAATGACTTTTTTCTTTGAGGTATTAATGACAGGGGACTTGCCTGCTTGATCGCATCCGGCGACAAGCAGCATTATTATTGTAAGGAGTAATATATCTAATTTTAAATGTCTCATTTTATAAATAATGTAGCATGGTGTTTGTATTTTTAGTATGATCCGGGTCACATATCTCTATTAATATATTAGCTGTTATAACAGATAATGCCAATAAAGGGATGGGAGAATTAAATGACCCCTCTGCGCTTTAATTCCCAAAAACATTTTGCGCAGGCAGTGATATCTACCCGGGCATCATGCGCTTCATCAAAGTCAGTATCAAATAACTTCATGTGGAGTTCCGACAGCTTCGGCCATTTATAGCCATAGTTGCCGGGAATTTGACAATACTGTGTAGATGATTTCATAGTGCATATTTTTTCACTCTCAAAAAGTCTGCTTTCTATCTTCTTCCTGAGAAATTCGGCACCAATGATTTTTTCGTCAAAACTCATATTATGCGCTACCAGATAATCGGATGTGCCGATTAAGCCAGAAAATTCTTCAAGTACCTTATCTAATGCAACACCTTCTTTTTCAGCCTGCTCCGTGGAAATGCCGTGGACCTGTGCTGCTTCAGCTGGAATACTGAAACCTTCCGGTTTAATGATGTAATCCTGCTCCGTGATCATGTTCCCGCTGTCATCATACTGCTGCCATGCTATCTGTACCAGCCGGGGCCAGTTATTGAGGTCAGAAACAGGGGCCTTCCAGTTTAAAGGCAGTCCGGTTGTCTCGGTATCAAAAAATAAGTACATCGGGTATATTCCCTTTCTTGAAATGGGCAGGTTTGAAACCTGCCCCTACATTTTAATTATTTGTTAAGTTTCCTTCTTAAATTCCTAAGGCTTACTCCAAGAAGAGCCGCTGCCTTTGTCTTATTGTCTTTTGTATGATTCAAAGTTTCTCTTATCAATAATTCCTGCGCATCGTTAAGTGGAGTGCCAATTGGAATGAATATACCCCTTTCATCAGGTTTGTCATCTGCAGGGGTTGGGGCCGCCTGAAAGTTTTCATCGATATACGGCAGGATATGAAAAGGGAATATCCGTTTTGTATCAGTAGGAAGAAGGGTCGCGATACGGGTCACTATATTTCTGAGTTCGCGGACATTACCTTTCCATTGATATTTTTCAAGAAGATATATTGTCTCTGACGAGAGGACAGGGTATGGATGGGGTCGCCCCAGTTCTGCAAATGCCCTTTCAAGATAATGCACGGCAAGTAAAGGAATGTCCTCAATGCGTTCCCGAAGCGGAGGCAAATGTATGCGCAGTACATTGATCCTGTAAAAAAGGTCTTCACGGAAGAGACCATCATCAACGGCCTTTTGAATGTCCGTGTTTGAAGCGGCAATGACACGCACATTAACAGGCAATGGTGTTTCTCCCCCGACCCGGTCAATGATATTTTCTTCAAGGACCCTTAAAAGCCTGACCTGCAGATTAAGCGGCATGTCTCCTATTTCATCAAGAAATAATGTACCATTGTCAGCTGTCTCGAATTTACCTTTTCTTGTCTTTATGGCCCCGGTAAAGGCCCCTTTTTCATGACCGAACAGCTCTCCTTCTATAAGGCTTTCAGGGATGGCACCACAATTGATAGGCACGAACGGCCCGGATTTCCGTCCGCTTAATACATGGATCGCACGTGCAACCAGTTCTTTTCCGGAACCGGTCTCTCCTGTAATCAGCACCGTCTGATCAGAAGCGGATATCTGAGGAAGGTGAGCAAGGGTGCGACGCATTGCAGGAGAACGGAAAATGAAATATGGTTTGACTTTCGATACCAGTGGATCGACTATGGTCAGGGATGTGTTCCCTCCCGGTCTTCCCATACTTGTCTCGACCATACGTCCGAAACGTATAACGTCCAGAGGCTTTTTTATGTAATCGTCAACAACATGCTTTACAGACTCCTGTGAAATTTCGACCGAGTCATATTCCGCACCGGCCAGAACATAAAACAAACATTCAGGGTACTGTACCTTATATTCCCTGATTATCTCGATTAGCTTTTCATCCACCAACTCGAGGGCACCGATGATTACGTCAATTTTCGTGTCTGCCAGAATGTCTGATGCCAGAGCAGAGTTCAGTGCAGTATAGACCCGTCCGCCAACACTTTTCAGATCATCTTCGATCTTGTTTAGTGATGGAAGATCATCTTCTATTACCAGGATATCAAGTTCCTTTAAGTCAGGGTTTTTATGTGTCATATCTCATATTTTATGCTTATTTGCAATGTTCATGTTAAGTTTAGACTATAGTTATAAATCAGGAGTGAATCTAACATATTTTTCCCAATATTCAAATAAATCCGCTGTTGCATAGAGATCGCCTACACAATATTTTGCAATGGTAAGGAACTGTTTATCTCTAAAGAGATCGGGTACATCATGCCCAGTAACACCTTCTTCTTTAGGACTTTTTATACCAAAGGCATTGCACCACATATGAAGGCTGAATTTCTTTCTTACAGCACCATAAAAAGTAAGCAGATCAATCAGGTCAGCATGTGACAGGTTATAACGGTTCGGCATTATATCCTTTGTTGGACGTATCTTATGGATAGCTGAACGTATGAGAATATAGGGAGCATCGAACCCCCTGCCGTTAAAGGTTATAATCTGTGAATAATGGCTTGCCGCTTCCCAGAACCTTGACAGGATACCCGCTTCTGTGTCGGCGATATACTCTATCCCGTTCTCTTCAACTGGTTCCTGAATAATTTCCGGTGATTGATAATATACAGCGCCTTTATTACTTTCAGGATTGAGCATACCGATCGCAACGATCTCACCTGTAACCGGCGAAAAGCTGAGACCTTCTTTTACAGTCTTGATCTCTTCTTCGGTTTCAGCAAATTTAAGTAGATACTCCTTCGACATTTCATCAAAAGAGTCAAAATCCTTCCCAATGGTTTCAATATCCAGAACGATTTTTTTAGGCATGGATATTTTTAACACTTTTGGTGGAAAGTTTCAAGGTCTTTTAATAGAAAAAGGTGACGATTTAAATCGGTTTTCAATTGAGTATTATTATGTTATTATCTTGATACTTTCGACTGATTTCTTTTTTTCAACAAACAAAACAATTTTATTTATCTAAAGGGGTGAAATAGTGACAATAAAAAGAAATGTAATTTTACTTATTTGTTTGTTGAGTTATGTGTTATGGGCTAATATCGCTTATGCCCTGGAACCTGTGAGGATTGATGGTATATATTATTCAACACTCCAGGATGCTTATGATGATGCGATGTATGGGGACACTATTCAGAGCCGTAATGCTGTTTTTTGTGAAGACCTGTATCTGGATGATAATAATACATCTGTAACCCTTGAGGGAGGATACAATGACGATTTCTCAGCCATTATCGGAAAAACTTTCCTTGGCGGCAATCTATTTGTTAGCGGCGGATCTGCAACAATAGAAAACTATTTACTTCAGGATGAACTTCAATGCGGATCAGGATTCTCTGATCCAAAAACGCTACTTCCTGTTGATGATGGAGTAAGCTTGTTTGGCTGGTCCGTGGCAATAAATGGTGACTATGCAATTGTAGGGGCTTATGCTGAAGAGGAAGATAGTGACAGGGGCGCTGTTTATATATTTCACAAAACTGGACCTGATGAATGGGACTCAGGCACTAAGATAAAGACAGGCAGCTGGATTGGCGCTTCAGTTGCGATAAGCGGTGATTATGCTATTGCCAGTGACAGGGGACAAAGTGCTTATATTTTTAAGAGAACAGGCACTAACACATGGGATTCAGGTACTCTGATTACTCCAACAGGTCCTGAGAAATGGAGTGAAATTGGCAATTCAGTTGCAATTAGTGGAGATTATGTAATTATGGGTGCGACTTTCGGCGAAGGCAGTGTACCTGGGGCCGCATATATTTTTCAAAGGACAGGACTTAATAGCTGGAGTTCCGCTACCAGAATTGCTGCAGCAGATGGTGAAGATGGTGACTATTTTGGCTCTTCAGTTGATATAAACGGTGATTATGCTGTTGTTGGTGCAAGTAGAGAAAATGACGGAGGTACCTACGCTGGAGCTGCATATATATTTCAGAGGACCGGCCCAAACTCATGGGGCTCCGGTACTAAGATTGTAGCTCCGGACGCAGAAGCAGATGACAGGTTCGGATGGTCAGTAGCTATAAGCGGTGATTATGCTGTGGTTGGAGCCATTAAAGAAGATGAAGGTGGCAGTAATGCAGGAGCAGCATATATGTTTCGAAGGACCGGTTCTGATTCCTGGGATTTTGACATCAAGATAATGGCACCGGACACTTTACATGGATTGTTTGGTAATTCTGTTGAAATTGACGGGGATTTTACTGTTGTTGGGGCACTTGGTTATGGAGGCGCAGCATATGTTTTTAAGAGGACTGGTACAGGTTCATGGGATTCTGGCATCAAGCTCTTTGTTCCGAATAGCTTATACTTTGGGCAATCTGTATCAATCAGTAATGGTAATGTGATTGTTGGAGATGCAATGAACGGGACGCCTGCGGCATCGGGTACAACTCCTGATACTGCTTATATTTTTTTAAAAAATCCGTAAACATATAAATAGGATTGCATCTTTAACAAAACAAAAATATGTTTTTCCTAAACCGTCTGCATTCCAGAATAACCACACCGATCACGAGATATAATTATTGATATTATATGTCCTTTCTATCTTGAAAATAGTAATCTCTTTAGGCTATAGTAAACATCCATACCAGTATAGCTATTTATAAGGTATTAATATCAAAGCATTTCGGAGGATAACAAAATGGCAAAACAAATTGAAATTCGCTGGCACGGCCGCGGCGGTCAGGGTACTGTTACTGCTGCCAAGGTACTGGCGGACACCTGTCTGAGCGGCGGAGGATATGTTCAGGCTTTCCCGGAATACGGTCCTGAAAGAGCAGGGGCCCCGATCAGGGCGTTTAACAGGATTAGTAATAGTGTAATCAGGATGTACGGCCCGGTCCTTCATCCCAAAGTAGTCTGCATAGCTGACGCTACCTTGATGGATGCAGTGAATGTGACAGAAGGCGCACCTGATGACGCAATTTATATTGTAAATACTTCAAGAGACCCCAAAGAGGTCCGGGCGAAACTTGGTGCAAAAGACAGCCAGAAAGTCTTTACAGTAGACGCTACTAAAATAGCTGTGGAATCATTTGGAAGACCACTGCCTAATTCATCAATGCTGGGTGCTGTATGCAAGGCGACCGGAGTTGTTGAAATGGACGTGCTTCTTGAGAATGTTAAAAAGAGTTTTGGTAAAAAATTCGCGCAGAAGATCATTGACGGCAACCTCGATGCCACAAGGCGCGGACATGAGGAGGTACACGAAGGATGAGCAAAAAATTTTGGGAAGAGCTTCCTCAGGGTTCAGTAGTCCTTGAGGCCGGAAGTTCAGAAAAATTTAAGACAGGCGGATGGCGGTCAATGAGACCGAGATGGATCGAAGAAAACTGCATTCAGTGCATGTTGTGCTGGATATACTGCCCGGACATGTCAGTTAAAGTAAAAGCTGCGAAGAACAAAAAGGGCGAGGATATAGCGGAGAGAGAAGATTTTGATTTTGATTACTGCAAGGGCTGTGGAATCTGTGCCCTCGAATGCCCCGGTAAAAAGGGCAATAAAGCAATAGTCATGGAAGAGGAGGGCAAATAATGGGCAAGATAGTAGCAGTTACAGGAAATGAAGCATGCGCAGAGGCCCTCAGGCAGATCAATCCTGATGTGTGCGCTGCATACCCGATTACACCGGCCACTGACCTTATGCAGAGGTTTTCAGGCTTTGTCAATGACGGTAAGGTAGATACTGAATTAGTACTCGTAGAGAGTGAACATAGTGCGATGAGTGCCTGCATAGGCGCGGCTGCCGCTGGCGGAAGAGTCGGTACCGCAACATCTTCGCAGGGTCTTGCACTCATGTGGGAAATGCTGCATATAGCAGCAGGAACAAGACTTCCGATAGTCATGCCCCTGGTTAACAGGGCGCTTTCAGCTCCCCTGAATATTCATGGCGACCATTCAGACGGTATGGGTGCAAGGGACACAGGCTGGATACAGCTCTATTCGGAAAATGCACAGGAAGCATATGATAATACAATCATGGCCTTCAGGATTGCAGAGCATCTGGACATCAGGCTCCCTGCAATGCCTTGCATGGACGGTTTTATAGTTAGTCACTCTATAGAGAGAGTTGAATATGTTGATGATGCGGATGTAAAGAACTTCGTTGGAAAATTTGAAGCAGTCAATCCATTGCTCGATCTGGACAATCCGAAAAGCTACGGACCTCTGATCCTGACTGATCTTTATCACGAGTACAAGAGGGCACAGCATGAAGTAATGACAAAGGTCCCGGGTGTAGTACTTGAAGTATCAGCTGAATTTGAAAAAATGACCGGTAGAAAATACGGTCTTTTTGAGGAATACAGACTAGATGATGCAGAAATAGCGATTGTTGTCATGAGTTCAGCAGCTGGTACTACTAAAGACATTATTGACCAGTACAGGGACAAAGGCGTAAAAATTGGTTTGCTTAAACCAAGGATGTTCAGGCCTTTCCCATTTGAGGAAATAGCTAAAGCTCTTGGGCATGTTAAAGCGATAACCGTTCTTGACAGAGCGGACTCTTTTGGCGGTTATGGACCTCTGTATTCAGAGATCACCGGTGCGGTCATGTCCATGGATACAAAACCTGCCGTTATAGGAAAGATCTTCGGACTCGGTGGAAGAGATTACCTTCCTGATCAGGCAGAATATGTAATTGATGAACTGATCAAAGTAGCTGAAACCGGAAAAGTTGAAACCATAAAAGAGTATATCGGAGTTAGAGAATAAAGCTTACAGCTTATAGGAGATATGAAAAATGACTACTAAACCACTCAGACTAAAAGAACTTGCAAAGGGAGAGGACAGGTTCGCCCATGGCCACAGGATGTGTTCCGGCTGCGGAGCGCCTATTGTTGTTAAACAGGTCCTGATGGCGACCGACTATCCCATTATTGCATCTAATGCAACAGGATGTCTTGAGGTTTCCTCATGCATTCAGCAATTCACCGCCTGGAAGATTCCATGGATGCACAGCGCATTTGAAAACTCAGCTGCAACAGCATCAGGAATTGAGGCAATGTACAGGTCCTTGGTTAAACAGGGTAAGATGGAAGATAAGAATGTCAAATTCCTTGCCTTTGGCGGAGATGGCGGAACATACGATATCGGCTTTCAGGCACTTTCTGGAGCAATGGAGCGTGGGCATGACATGATGTACATATGTTATGACAACGGCGCATACATGAATACCGGTATCCAGCGTTCAAGCGCAACACCGTTCGGGGCCAATACAACAACATGCCCTGCAGGTGATGTAATCCCCGGAAAACTCCAGCAGAGAAAAGACCTTACAAGGATCATGGTTGCCCACGGCATTCCATATGTAGCACAAGCATCTCCATCAAACTGGATGGACCTGATGAAAAAAGTCCAGAAGGCAATGGAGATCAAAGGCCCCAAGTTCATGAATATTATCGCACCGTGCAACCGCGGATGGCGTTCAAAGACCAATGATGCTATTGCTCTTTCAAAATTGGC
>PJEL010001328.1_pt1 | contig 25607 bp, 4 predicted proteins | sample 1853271 | NCBI WGS metagenome assembly PJEL01 (sample SAMN08108733, study PRJNA415343) | Invertebrate metagenome, whole genome shotgun sequencing project. | host: Globobulimina | place: Sweden: Gullmar Fjord | collected 2015-08
CATCCATGCCTCCTGTCGCAAACCGCACGGTGAGGGGTCGGATATGTTAGCCGAACTTGACAACTTGATTGGAGTCTGGACCGACGACACCACCGCCCTCAACCGCCCCCATCAACTCTTTCTTACTGGCGACCAAATCTACGCCGATGACGTGAATGAAACCTTACTAGAGCATCTGATAGAAGCAAGCGAGACCCTCCTGGGCTGGCCAGAGCCGCTATTTGGCACTGGCCTTGATGATGAATTAGAGCCAGAGGCATTAGAGCCAGGCGAACGCCAAAATACAGCCAGCGATAAAGCCAAATTTACCTCAGACGAAGCCGACAATCATCTCTTCCGGCTGGGCGAATTTTACGCTATGTACATCTTCGCCTGGTCAGATTTGCTCTGGCCCACTGATATGAGCGGCTTTGACCAGCATACCCAAACATTTCAGGCAACCTTACCCCAAGTCAGGCGGGCTTTGGCTAATATCCCGGTCTATATGATGTGTGATGACCACGAAATTACCGACGATTGGGGTTTACACCTGCAATGGTGTGTCTCTGTCTTTGGCGCTGAGTTGGGTAAACGGGTTATGCAAAATGGTCTAATTGCCTTTGCTCTTTGTCAGGCCTGGGGAAATACGCCTGAACGATTTCAAAGCAACGACCCTACCCAGCCAAGCCCAGGCAGCCAGCTCCTCAATCTGGTCGAACGCTGGCGGGCCAGAGTTAAGGATATTGATGCGGATGCCGCAGAGCAGCGAGATATCGAGAGACAACTGCGCCGCCATTTAGGTATTCCCAACAACACAAGCGAATTAAATGCGCTTAAAACTGAGCGGGTCTTACCCGATTTCCCAGAGAAGATTTTTTGGTCCTACACCGTCCAGGGCAATAACTATCAAACGCTTGTCCTCGACACCCGCACCTGGCGGGCTTTCCCCCCCCTCAACCAAGCCTACCCCGCCAATAAAATAAACGCCCCGGCCTTGCTCAGTCTCGCCGGATTTAGCAAGCAATTTGCAGAAATTAGCGCCGACAAAGAACTCACCTTTGTTATCTCTCCCCCGCCCGTTATTATGGTTCCCTGGATAGCTTGGATCAAAAACCATTATTTCGTATCCAGCGAAAAGGGTGATCAGGAAGATTGGGAACTCCAGGCTGAGACGGTGCAGCAACTCTTGGCTAAATTAGCTGAGCAGCAGCGGGTTGTTTTTCTGTGTGGGGATGTTCACCACGGCTTTACCAGCCGTATTCGATACACCCAGGCCGCCAAAGATGCCGTCTTTGCCAACTTCACCTCAAGCCCCTTAAAAAATCAGGATAAGCTGACCCGAGGTTATTTTGATTCATACTTCGGGGCACACCAAATTGGTTACCATTTATGGGGCGCTAAATTGCCTGACCCAGAAATACGACGTCGCCTTCTGCCAGGTGGCGATCTCGACTGGTGTTACCGGATCGACTTTATTATGATGAACCCCCTCACCGAGCCTTCCCAAGCGCTTCCCGCCCCCACCTCCGGCGACACCTCGGCGGCGGCCTTGAGTAAAACCACCGAGATTGCCCGCGTCCATACTGCCTATAGCGATCAATGGGCTGATGGCAAAGAAATTGTGGGACGCAACCACATTGGCCAAATCTCCCTACAATGGAGTGAAGTAAACAAACAGGCCAGCCAAACGCTTCACTGGAAGTCCCCTAAAGATGACCCCTTAACCACAACCTACAACGTCTCCCTTGAACTTGACCCACTAGACTGCTCACAGACAGATTGATGAGGCCTAAAACACGCCTCTTACCCTCACCCCCTCTCCCAAATTGGGAAAAGGCGGTGAAGGCTTATTTTCACAAAAACCGGACAGTCCCTCGCGAACGACAACAAACATAAAAATATCTAACCACTGTCCACTGTTCACTGTTCACTGTTCACTGTTCACTTTTCACTTTTCACTGTTCACTGTTCACTATTTTCCCAGGAGGCCCTTAATGGCAAACAATCAGCCCCCTAATTTTTTCCAACGCCTGGCCGCTTTGTTAGACAACATCCAAATAGCTGCTGAAGGTCAAATCTATCTGGAGCAATTACTGGCCGATATCGGTTGGCAGCTAGATGCCCTTAATCAGTTGCCGGGCCAATCGCTCCAGACCAACTTGGAGACCAAACTAACGGCCTTGCTTGAATTGCGAGACCAATTCCTCATCTCCAGCGAAACCCCTGGCCAATCCTACGAGCAACTATTAAAAACCCTGGTCAACTTTCAAAAGTTGCTTACTACTCTGGCCCACCTCTCGGATGGCACCCTGACCAACCCGCCGCCAGAGCACTTTGACCAACTGGGCCAGGACCTCGTCTCCTCACTCACCACCCTCTATTTCCAACGCCAAGCCCCCTTTTTCTACGACCTGGCCACCTTACTAACCCTGGTCCGTTTACCCCACCAGGACCTGGAGCCAGTTAAGCAGGTCCTTGATGCCAATGGCAATATCCTGCGTCGCTCAATGGCCTGGCCGCAACTCGACCTGACCCGGCTCATCGACCTCCTGACAGACCCCTTGACCTTACTCAAAAAAGCCTATCTACCAGAAGGAGAGTCATTCCAAACCCTGGACGATTTAAGCTTTATAAGTGATCGCCTCTTTGCCCGCCTCTATGTCGCCCTCAACCTCCTGGGAGTCAAAGCCGTATACGGCATGAAGCCTGGTTACGGCCCCGATCTCAATCACGGCCACCCGACCACCCTAAACGCCCGACCGTTGCCCGAACGTATGCTGACCATCACCTGGCCGCGAGCCTTGCCAACCGACGAGCCGTTTGGTTTCACCCTGTCCCTCTCCCCTAAAAATTTTGGCAACCTGGGTCTGGTGGTGATTCCCTTCGGCCCGGCCAACAGCTCTTATCAACTTAGAGACTGGCAGGTAGACTTTATCCTGACCGACGAGAGTAACGACCCCATCACCCCAAATCAGCTTGACAGCTTTGCCCTCAGCTCTCACGGGGCCATGCTACAGAGTCAGACCGGCCTGACCAAACTCCAAGGACAGATCAAGCTCACTAAAGTCCCCCCAGCAGATCAGCCGGCCATCCTCATCGGGGCCAGCGATGAACTCCACCTTAAAGTAGATACTCTGGGTCTGCTGGGCAACTTCACCATAGACAATACAAGCCAGAGCCATAATCTGGGCCTCGAAACTGGCCCAACAGCCCTGGTTTTAGTGAAAGACGCTCTGGAAATTGGCTGGGAACGGCTTCAGCTTGCCTTTCAGGGTGGCACCAACCGTCTGGCTGGTGATAAGAGCTTCATTATCGACCTGGAAGGACTGACTCTCCGCAGCCTTCATTTGAAGTTGATCCCTGACTTGGATAAACTGAAAGCCGATTTACATTTGGTCTACGACGAGGGAAAGCTTGTCCTGGCGCACTCGTGGATTGAGCTTATTAACCCCCCATTGGGGAAACTGGGGCTGCCAGTATCCCCCTTCAACCTGGGCGACAGGCCATTGGAAATTACAGAAGCAGAAGAAGCCTACCGCCTTTGTTTCAACCTGGGTGCGGCTGAATTCAAAATCAAAGAATCACTCAGTGTGGGTTGGGAAAATCTCAAGTTGGAATTGCGCTACCTAAAGGATGAGACGCTAACACTTCGAGAAGAAGCTAAATTCACCTTTGCTAAGTTCAATCTAAAAAGCGATCTCATAGAGTTTTTAGACCTGCAGGCCAACCTAACCCTGACCTTCAACCAGGACGGTTTTTTGGCGGCTAAATCCAGTGTAAAGCTGCTCAAACCAGAATTTGAGAATTCAGATTTGCAAGAAATTACAGACCAACCCCTGGAGTTGAAGATTGAGGGGGATAAAGTTACCTTTACCCTGGGGGCCACAACTGCTACTCTAACAAAAGACCTGACCCTCCGGTGGCAGCAGATCAGCCTTGTCCTGGAGTTACTTGATCCCAATAATACGCCCCAGGTTACCCTAAGCATCAATCACCTTAACCTGAGCCAGAGCGGTACACATGCCCTTGAAGCCGAGGTCAGTGCCAAACTGCTTTATCGGGCCGATTCCCCCCCCCATGTATCAGATGTCGAAATCCACAAGCCGGATTTGGGTCAGTTGGGTGGGGTGAAAAACTTCTATTTAGACCCCAAGCTAACCTGTCTGGTGCTGCAATGGGAGGAGGCAGACCTTAACAAATGGCTCCGTCCGGCGGCTCCCAACTTCCAAGAAAAAACTCCATCAACTGATAAGACCTTGGTTACCCTTCGCCTCATTCTTAAGAGCCTGAAATCGCTGCAGATTCAGGAAATCCGCCTGGATGGCCAGTTTTCCCTAGAACCACGTAAGCAGTTCAAGCTACCAGGTTTCAACGTCGAAATGCCGCAGAATTTGCACTTCACCTTACTCATAGGCGGAGCCAACCGCGACCTGAACGAAATAGCCTTCATCCTCAATCTTAAAGCAGCTACCAACCCAGACCAAGAAAAGCTGATTGCCACCAGCAGTTTGGCCTGGGGCAGAGAAACAGAACGGGAACTGCACAACAAAGTCAAAGACCCGGAAGATTTCTTTGAGCTGGCCGTTTATCGCATCAACAAGGCGGCCAGTATGATTTTGGTCGACTTTAAGTTAGAGCCGGGGTCTGACTTTCCCACATTTTTCCAGGAACTAACCCCGCCACTCAAATCCCTTGATTTTGATGACACTGACACTTTATGCCAGTTGGTCGATTTTCACTCCTCCAGTCTGAGCGGCAGCAACTGGAAAGGTGAGTTCAAACTCTTAAAAGAGCTTAAATTCCCCTTCCTTCAACCCCAGGGGTCCGAGCAATTTATCAAGGTCGATGTACTGGAGGACACGCTCACGGTAGACATGACCGCAGGACTTGTCAAGTTTGATGTTAAAGTCACCGTTCAGGTCGTCGAGACCCTAAAACTGGCTACCCTCATTAGCCCCCAAATCTCTTGGAAAACCTTTGCCCTGAAGGTTGAACACGAGCGGGGCCTGAAGTTGTTCTCTAGCCAAGAAAAAATCGAAGGAACTCACTTTGGGCTAACCTGGCGTTTCATCGGTACTCCCAGCGGAGATAAGTACCACTACTGCAACCTGCTAACCCAAGACAACAACTACAGTATCCAACAAGCCAAAGGCGCAAAACTGGAACTGGAATATGGCGATATCGGCCAAGACCCCGTCGTCTTTGAGGTAGAAAACTTCCAACTGCTGGAAACCGGCGTCACCCTGAGCGCCAAAGTAACCGACCGGCCGGTGCGTTTGAACGGGCTGGATACCAAATTCCGCTTTACCGGCGGTGTCCTGGAAATTGTAGACAACAAGATCAAAGGTTTTACCATTGAAGGCAGCGGTCCCCTGCCGCCTGACCTGGTTGGCGAAGCTATGGTCGATATTGCCCTCCAATTTGAACAGGATGGCAACGCCCTGCGCCTGGTCGAAGGCAAGGCCAAGTTAGCCCTGGAAGAGCCGCTCAAGTCGCCTGATCTGGGTTTTCAGATTTCCGTCGATGAAATCGGCCTCAAGTTTGTCAATGACGGCAAATACCACCTTTACTTCACCCTAACCGGCAGTGCCGCCTATACGGGCGATGGCGGACAGGGTGCCCTGGGTTGGCTGTCCCTGATCCAGATCAACTTTGTCGAGTGTCCCCTCACTGGCGATGCCCGGGTGCTGCTCAAGCACATCAATTTTCTGGTTCCTTTACCCTCACCCATCCCCTTCAGCTTTCTGGGCTGCTTCGAGATGGAGATTCGCGGTTTTGCCTTCTTGCCCCAGGGCCAGCAGAAGGTCTTTAGCGGTGCCCCGGCCCTGCAAATTGCTGGTCAGGTCAAATTTGGCGATGGCGGAGGCGATGCCGCAGATAGCCGGGTTGATTACCACAACCTCTTCCTGGGTCTACCGGACAAAGGCGAAATCTTGCCCCGCCTCTCCTTTGATGCCCTGCCCCTCAGATTGGCTCTGGGCGAAGCTTTCAAACTCAGCGGCGTGCTTCGTTATCTTGATGATGAGCTTATCACTGGCTTTAGCGGCAGTGGGACCCTACAAATTCAAGGTTTGCCCACCTTCTCGGCAGCTTTTTCATTTGTCCGAGCCAGGCGAGATGAAAGCTCGCCCTGGGTCCGGGCCTGGTTCATCTACCTGCAGGTCGAACGAATCAGCTTTGAAATCCCGGTGGTTAAATTTTACCTCCGAGAAGTCGGCCTGGGTTTTGGTTATCGTTACACCCTGGCCAGCATCAAAGCGGCCGACCAGGCCACTGATGTCGGCCAACTGATTAAACAGTTGCGCGAGCTTTCTCGCACTCAGGCCAATCTAACCGAACTCGATAATTGGGCCATTGACCTGGAAGACCCGGGCGAAAGTCCGCGCTGGACTCTGGTTTTGCGGGCGTTGTTCTCCCAAACCTCCAGCGCCCTCACCCCAACCGACTGGCGGCCCAGAAAAGAAGAAGAGTTGGCCTGTGTTTTCCTGTTTGATGCCATTATCTCCCTGCGTAGCGATTTTACCTTCTTTATGGCCGTGCGGGCCTGGTTCAACACCAACTACTATGCCTTCCACCAGGGAGGACCCAGCATCCGCAGCAAACCCCTATTAAGCGGCTTTGTGCTGCTGACCCCCCGCCCCAAGCGATTTTTGGCCCACGTAGCCACCAATCCCGATGGGTATATCGGTGACAATCCCCCCCTACTCCCCTTTGTCAAACGGGCCATCAAAAACAGTCAATTTTCGGCCACCCTGCTCATTGAACCGGGTTTGTTTCATTACGAAATGGGCTGGCCCAACCAATTGCGCTGGTCGGATGAAATTGGTCTCTTGAAAGCTGAATTTCAAGGCGGTTTTATCTTCCGCATCACCAAAAAAGAGTTGGTCACAGGAACCAGCTTCTTGGCCCGGGCCACCTTAAAGATTGGGACCAGGGTTGATCTGGGTTTTGTGGGGGCAGCGGTCTCCGCCACGGTCAATATCGCCTTTGGAGCCCGTTATATCGGGGTTTTGGTTTTTGACGAGCCCTCAGACTCCGCCTTCTACGGAGCCATTGGTCTCGAGGCCCGGCTCGACTTTGCCCTCGAAGCCTGGATACGGTTCCAGATCAAGATAAAAATCTTAGGCAAAAAGATACGTATCCGCATTGAAAAACGGTATCGCTTGAGCCGTACCCTGGACTTCACCGCCGGGTTGGAGGTGGGTTTATTGAGCGACGGTGTCGGCCTGCGTGGTTCAGGCACTTTGGCCGTCTCGGCTCTGGGGCATAGCTTGAGCTTGAGTGTAGCTCTGGGCATTGATGAAGAGCATGTTGAGCTTGCCCGTACACGAACTGAAAGTTTCCTCCAGGTGGGGCTGGAAGCCAGCGATGTAGAGGGCGTACCAGGTGTTGAGCCAGGGGCCTCTCCTGAGAGTGCTGTTGTTGAGGCTCATGAGGTTCATCCTCTGACTGCGGCAGCCGTGCCACCCCCGGTTTCAACAACTATGCCAGCTGCTGATGATTTCACCCCCGGGACCGCTACCGACCCGCCAACTGAACTTGCTGCTCAACCAGAGGTTACAGAAGCGGCTGCGTCCGAGGCAGAAACGATAGCCGCAGAAGAAGAGGCTGTCTCAGGGAACATCATCACCGCCCCAGAGTATATTATCTTCGTCATCCGCAACCCGGCGGATGGACTACTTGAAAACGGCAAACGGCGGGCCTATTTTGTCATCCTGCCCAGAGGTGAGGGAGAACGCGGTTTTCTGCCGGTGCCACCCAATGAAAATGTCTCAACGGACAATGGGTTTCACGACTTTGAGTTTCATCACCCCGACCTGGAGAATGGGGTAGAACTCTTTCACTATCACAACAATGAATGGGAGCAGCATGATAATAACACCTTCCCCTGGAAAGCCAACTGGGGCGCGGTAATCGAAGAGGTCGCCCGCGAACAGGTGGCCTACGAGGAAGGATACCCTTCTACAGATCCGAAGGAACGACAGATCAACTTAAAACAATACCTGCGCCAGGCCTTCAAGCTAAAAGAGGAAGTAATTGAAGTAATTATTGATAATGAGCAGGTTGAGGTTCAGGATGAGGTTCCGCACAGCGATCCTGATCTGTTGCCCTTGAACGGAATCTCGCTGAGCGACGAACGTTTGCAGAACCCATCGGCCAGCGCCTTTGAGGCCGCCGTGCGGGGGGCTACTACACAATTTCGAGCCTCGCCCTACTTCAAACGGGATGAAAACTATAAATATGACCGCTTATTAGGTCAGGCATTTGACCCAAACACAAGCATTTATAATTCCAGCGGCCAAGTGGGCAGCGAACAAGAAGAAGAAGAAAAAGAAACCGCCCGACAAAACCAAAAGGCGCATCAAATCCGGGGCACGATCATCCAAAACATCATCGCCGACCTGCGGGAATATGCCAACGCACCGGCCCCGCTGGCGGAAGCGGATGGCCAGGGGTTAAGCCGCTCCATTGCCTTTAAGATGGGCCTGGTCTTTAAGATTGAGCTGCCCCCAGAAACGCCTTGGCCAATCTGGCTCAAGCAGTCTGAGTTTCCGTCTACTGAGTCTAATGTAAGCCTCAAGCAGCGAACCAACCCCTACAATAGCACCCTGGCCGCAGCTAAAGCAGTTCGCACCTTCAATGTAGAGACAACCAGCTTTGCCAAATATCCGCCCCAATTCCAGAAGGTCCAACACTTTACCAATGCTCGCACCATCGCCATTACCTGGGATTTAGTCTGGCCAACCCCCCCGCAGGGCTGCAGCGGCTGTCAAAAAGAGCCGGAACACCACCTGCTTCATTACCAAGTTCGGCGGCGCGCTCTGGACAGTCGCACTTTCGACGAAGTATATACCGTTAAAGCGGCCTCTATTCTGCATCGGGATGGGAATGGGATTACAAGCCTGAAACCACGCTTCCAAATTGTTGAACACTTTACCGACTCTCTGGAAACGTTGGCCGCTCTGCCCACTGATGGCCTGGATTATCTCTACAGCATCACCCCGGTGGATATGGCCGGCGCTAAGGGACACCCACTAACCTTGACTGCCACCCGTTACCCTAGCGAGCCGCCCCAGGTGCCGCTCAATACGATCTTGACCGTGCCTTATCACTTGGCAAAAGATGACTTTTCGGTTCCCGCCACCCCTTCGCCAGGGCAGTTACACCACCCAGAGGTTATGGCCCCGGAACCTATCAAGGTAACTTGGTCCGAGCCTGCCCCGCTCCAACAAGGCCCCCAGGTAGCCATTGCCAGGTACCGCCTCATTTTCCGTCGCAGTCAGACTCTCCCGATTGGCAGTTATGGCCTCGATGCCTCTACCCAGGGGTCTCCCGCCAAATCGCTGCCAACCAACAACGCCCAACGTTTGCCCACCGATCGGGTCATTAATCTCAATCCGAGCGGTCCCCCTGACCAACGGCTGGCCCACATAAAGCTTAAAGAGTTACAGGACAACCACATCCTGCCCTCAACAAAGTTATGGCAGCCAGAGTCATGGCGGGTCTTTATCCAGACCATCTCCGGCAACGAAGTTTCCTCCGCCCTGGCCCCAGTTAAGCTGCTGCTGCGGGCCGAACCTAAACAACAGCCTGTCCATGCAGAACGCTACGAGGAACGCCAACCCGCCGAATTAGAGTGGTTACCGCAGCCACTCACCCTGCCCCTGTTACCCCCCGAAGACCTGTGGGCCATCGATGGCCCAACCCACGTGCCCATGCCGACTTTAGATCAGGCCGCACAGCCCTTTACCTTTGATAACATCCTGGCTGGGATCAAGTACCAACCCCACCCAGCTAATCTGCGGGCCATTCGCTTCCGCTGGAACCAGGGAGCTAATGACCAACCGAACTATCCGCTAGAGCTTAATGCTGGTTATACTCTCTGGCAGTTAGATGTTGATGCTCACACCACGGCCACTTTTGCCAACCCAATCAAATTGGGTCAGGCCCTCCGCTCCCTCCAGGAAGTTCAAATGTTGCCAGCCGATGAGTTACCCCTGACTCCCAATGACACCCTCACCACCAACCAGTGGGAAGCCTGGTATCCCAGCGCCCGCCTCCGCCTGCCAGACCCTCAAAACCCTCAAGACCGGGCCGTAGAAGGTTCCCAGACAGCTTATAAACCCTGGTACTCCTGGCGAGAGTCGATCCTGATCTGGCCGGAATGGCCGGGCCTGACCGACAGCGATACCCCCCAACGGGAAACCCGCTTCCATCCGCTGCTGGAACAAATTATTGAGGCCCTGGACAGCTATAAACCAGACCCCAAGCAGAAATTCCCAGAATACCAGGCTGAGGTCCAGATTAGCCCGCCCAACCAACCCCACAATTGGGCCGCGCTGTTGGAACAAAGCGACCCGGCCGTTGATCCCTACGCTTGGGGAATTTTGCAGCACTTTGGCTTAAGCCTAACTTTTATGCTGCACTACCACCCCCTCCATCCCGGCCGGGCCAACGAACGGGCCCCTCGCCAGGAAACCCTGACTGCCTTAAAAGAAGCTTTTGACAGGGTGAACATAACCGCTGACCTTAAGCAACACCTGCACCTCGAACTCCTTTTCCAACCGGGCCAGAGTATCAGTCTTCAGGAAGATGAGGCGGCTGAAGATAGTTTGCTGGCTATGCTTCAGCTCAGTCTGCGCCCAGCTTTGCAAAGGGTGCTGGACTACGCTCAAATGGAGCTTGAGGGGCCAAGCGGAGCGATTATCAATCTACTCATTCCGGGGCACCCTCAACCGCGCAGTATGATTATCCAGGCCGCCCCAGTGAGTGGCTCCGAGCAACCCGACCCGGGCAGCGGACAGATTGAGTTAGACCCCAATGCCGATCAGCCGCAAGAAAAAATAACCCACACTATGACCTTGCCAATTAATGGTAAAAGCACTATTTTACTCCGGAGCAAACATACGCCGGAGCATGGTCTTGATAAACCGCTTGAGATCGTCTTTCTCCTTAACCGTCCCCCTGTTTTGGAGGATGATCAGGGAAACCCGCTGCTATCTACAGCGGCCCAAGAAGCTTATGACAGTTCTTTTAAGCAGCCCTTTGATGGTGACGAGCTAAAAATACAAATCATAAAACCGACGCGCCAACTCGACGCTGAAATTCGCCAGGAATTGGGCAGCAAAGTATTTAAAACAGCCTACGATGCCAAAATTCTGGACTTTGACTTCAGCCAACCCCAAATCTTCCTCGTCGATGACGAACAACATAAACATGAACATAGTACCTACTTCACTATCCCGAGCGCTACCTGGGGTAGAGATTTTAGCAGCGACGAGTCGCAAGATGATGCCGTACACCTCCAATGGAAACGCTTTGTCCGTTATGTAGAAGCCTTAAACGGCCAACCGGCTCAACCAGCCTTCACCCTGCCCACCGAAAAAACCCAGCTCGAACCCATCTTACCCGACTTCTTGGGTTGGTCCGGGCGTTTCTTCACCGCCGGAGGTGGGGTCAACCACGAAGAAGGCAAAACCAATCCCGGTCCCTGGCTGGCGACCGCCTATCCCCGGCCCAGCACCCCGGCCTACACCACCCCGGAACCCAGCGGACGACTCAAGTATGACCATCTGCTCGAAGACCGCTGGGCCCACAACTACCGTTATTACATCCAGCCCTTCAGCCGCTATGATTTGCTGTGGCAAAGCTTCCGCCAGTCGCCCCAACTGCTTCCCTCTACCTCGAAAACGTCCCGGCGAGATTTTCGCCGCCACATTATAACCGAGCAATCCCTACAGACCTTACAGACAGAAGCACTTAACCCAGCCCTTCTCGACAAAGTGCAGGCACTCAAAGATCAGGTATTTGCCAATCAAATACAATTTAAAGAAGCCCTGAAAAAAACTCAACTCAGCCAAAGCGAACTGCAAACCTATACCCCCCTAATCATAGAACACGCCGAGAAAACCACAGCTCTGATCCCCGACCCGAACCGGGGCGGGCTGGATATGGTTATTGAACGAACACAGCCAGTGGATAAACCCCTGATTTTACGCTCAAGTCGACTGGATGCGCCCCCTCCGCCCGAGCAGGAGGCTGAAGATCAGCAGGCCACAGGCAGCCCACTACCCGGTCCTATGTGGGAGGTGGTGGTCGCCCAACACCGAGAGCAGGCCCTCAGCGAACGCAACCAAACCCTGGCCCGTCAATTGGCTTTCCGGCAGGTGGCCTTTACCCTGTTACGCAAATTTGCCAACCCCAATTGGTTAGCCACCATGAAAGAGAAAGATAATTCCTTACAGCAGATCATCTTCCCCCAAGAAAAGTACCCAGACATACCCCTGGCTTACCCCGACCAGCCCGACCACTTGGAGCTCAACAGCTTATCTTCTGCACAAAAACGAAGCCTGGCCCTGCCCACCCGCCTTGATAATTTTCAACAGGGGGCCTTGGTATTGCAATGGGAAGGATTACCCTACTATTACGAACACCGTTTATTACTGGTGGCTCAAACAGCCTCCCAGGTTTCCCTTCCAAACCAGGTTATCCAGCAAGACTTTGAATATCGTTCGCCCCAAAAGCCGGTTTTGATTGCTGAAGCACCACCTCCAGGCGGCGAACCTTACCCCATTAACGCCCACACCCGTCAGGTACACATTTTACTGCAACGCTTCTGGGACTGTCTGCCAGAGTCGGCCCAACAACAGTGGCCCGATGAAGACCCCCAAGACCCCCGCGCTTATCCCTTCGATCCTGCCACCAAACCAGCCTCGGCTTTGCCTGACCCCGATGTCATCTACGAACTGGTAGAGACCTTCAGCGGTAATGTTGAAGTTCGGGTGATTATCTCCTTCGATCAGGATAACAAAAACTATACAGCCAGGCGCATCGGCCCCAAATTCAAGTTCGGTACTTCGCAAGATCCAGATATCCAACTCGATCTGCGCCCCCCCACCGCTACTCAGCCCTACTACGCTTTAGAAACATTCACCTTATCCCAAACTGATGTTCCCCCAGCAGATCAAAAGACCAACAAAATGCCTGTCTCAACCAAGCCCGATATTCCGCCAAACCTTAGCCATAAAGCGATCTTGGTTGAGGAAGGGGACCAAACATATCTCAACTTTAAAGGTTTTATGTCAATTCAGGAAGGCCAAGAGTTACAAAATCTATTCCCGCCTGAGACAGACAAAGAGGCTATTCAAACCTTGTTTGACTTAACTGTCTCCCAAGGAGTTCGTCAGCAAGAATTAAAGATAAGAGCCAGACGCGGCAGTGCCAAACCAAGCCAGGCCCAACCATTCATCGCCCCTCGACTTCCAGCAGAGGACTCTTAAAGATTGTCTGGCTTTAGGGAAATGTTGCCCCCTAAAGGGTAGTAAACCCAACTACAAGCTGTTTTAACAGCAGCACATTGTAATTATTTGTTCATTATCAATTATCAATTATCAATTATCCATTGTCAATTATCAATTATCATCGCCCAGGAGGTACAACTATGTCCATCTCCCGCTTAAGCCCAATCACTATCCGGGGGCCGTTTTGGACTGCTAAAGCGAAAATTGTTCAGCTTGCCAATCCGGAAAACACGGCCCTACGAACTTTATTTGTAGGCCACACCCCCCACCAGATTGATGAACGTTATTTCTATCTGCCGGGCACGGTTTTGGCCTTATGTACTGTCCAACAAGTAAGCCTGGCCCTGGGTGACTCCTACCTCTGGCAACACCCCTCTGGATTTACCGTCTCCGAACCCCTCTCCTTCGACCAAATCCGGGCCAACATGGAGAATGGTCGTTTGGCCCTGCTGCTATTGCAAGCCAACCCCCAGACCTGGGCCAGCGGCGACCCTATTAGCTACACTTGTCTGGCTGGCGATATCGGGCTGCTGTCAAGTGCCACTGCAGCTCAAGTTGATCGTTTATATCCCTTATTGGGCCTGGCTCCGCCTGAGGCCGATGATCCCTTAGCCACCAACCGAGAGGGAGCGGCCTGGCTCCCAGCAGCCCTGTCGGTCCACGCCAGTGGTTTGTCGCTTTATGGTCGAGTCGAGTTGCCCTGGCAAAAAGAGGAGGACCCCCTTAGTGCTGTCTTTCAATTGACCGCCCACCAGCCCCCCACCAAAAAGTTCAATCTTACGCTTGAACTGGAGCGGCTTACTCCGGCAGAACAAAGGAGGCTTCTACATGCTTGGCAACAATTTGGGGGGTACCTCAACCCCAAAAATCCGCTATACCACCTCTCGGACCTGGCCATGCCACCTACCTGGGTGACGCTTGATCTGACCGACCCGGAAGCCCTCCCTCACCTGACCTGGCCAGTGTCGATTGTGGGGCAGAGTAGCCTGACTCACGGCTCACTGCAACTGGATGCAGATGAAATTCTGCTACTCCTGAGCGAACAACACCCTAATGACCAGCAGGCACCGCCCGCTTTTTTGGCCCATATCCAATTAGACCAGATTGAGATTGAGCAAACTGGTAATCAACTGACGGTAAAAGTCAATATCCCTGAGTCGCCATCGGCACAGCCGGAATTTACCTACGCAGCCGCTAAATCGATCACTGCTCCAGCCTCCCCCTGGAGCGAAACCTTTACCCTGATCGAACAGACCTTTGCCTTTAACCCCATTGAGACCTCCGAGTTTGTGCGTACTCAGCAAAATTTACCGCAACCCAAATGGCAAAAACCTGAGCAGGGCAAGGCCGCCCAACCCCTGGCTCAAGCTGTGGTATGGGGTTTTATGCCCCTAACAAGCGGCTGGGTCTATCTACCAATTCCCAACCTGACCGAGCAAATGTACCTGGATACCCACTCAAACCACCTGATCAGCCCAATTGAGCCAGAGCTAAAGTCGCCGGGGGTGGTCACAGGGGCCGTGGCTTATGGCAACCAGAAACGCCCCGTGCTGGCTCAATACCCTGATGAACAACCCTGGAGCCTGACCCTAACCCAGGCCCGTCGAGTTGAGGGCAAATGGACTCTGGAAAGGGGAGGGGCAGGGCCAGAGCAATTTAGCTTGACTGGCGCTGAGATGAAGATATTTGGGCCTGACATCCGGCTGGATGGTTTGTTTTGGCTCAGTACCGGGCGACCAACCAACGCCGATGCCCTGCCTAACTTTGATAATTGGCTGACCGGCCTGGAGAGTATGCCCTTGAAAACGGTCTGGCCGTCTATCAGGCTGGTCAATCAACAAGCCCAGGACTTTAGAGATACCCTAAACCAACACGCCGATAGCGAACAACCTTTGACTCTGTCTGCCGATTTAAAAGAACAATTTACCCTAAATGACATCGTTCCGGCCCCAACTACAGTTCAGGTAAAAACTAAAAAGACCCGCCCCAATGCCTGGTATCTACTTGATAATCAACAACACTTCCTGGTGCAGGACGAAGGCGATGAGATAATGATTTACCGCTTGGGGGCCGACCGGCTCCCGGCTCTGATCCAACTTAAGCTGAGTCAGCTTGAGCTTACCATCCGGGGCCAGACCTCCCCTGAAAATGGTCCCAATTGGACTTCGGCCAGGTTAGAGAGTTGGTCGTTTGCCTATGAAGCCAATAAGGCCCTGTTCGAGCGGCTTACATCCAAAGAAGTTGGTTTGTTGCCACTAGACACCTTCAGCCGCTATCCCAGCCTGGTCTGGCTCCATCACCCCAGCCTGCCCTTGATTCAAACCTTGCCTATGACGCAGAACCAATCGCCCCCCCACACCCCCAGTGCCAGCCGCCAACTGGCCCCCTTTGAATTGCCCATTGCCCCCCACGGGCGGCCCAATTGGAACTTTCAAATCACCGACCCGCAAACCAACGGAGCCGCTGCAACCTCATCAGGAGCCGCCACCTGGCCCCAACTGGCCGGCCCCGACCAGCTTACGCTTGCTCAGGCCTGGGCTCAGCTTTACGACCTATCGCTGGCCTCTCTATCGCTGCCCGGTTTGGTCTTTGAAATCCCGATCCCTAAACAGCACGACCCCATTGCCGCAGAGAGTGACGACTCGCCGCTAGATAAACTTTCCCTCCAGTATCGCTTCGACCTGCCCTACACCGATGAACTGAACGCCCTGGCCCAACTGCCGGAACCTCAGCGAGACCCGGAAATGACCTCGCCCCTACCCGACTCGCCGCTGGCCGGGCGAACCGAGCCGCTGACCCCAGAAACCTTTGCTGCCTACTGGCAACGTCTGGCCGAGCGGGCCAACCTGTCCAGCGTCGATGTCGTTGCCGCCCTGGCCCAAGATGGCGAACAGACCTACATCCAGGCCCTGGTGGAGCCATTTCAGTGGCCAGTCACCGTCGAGCCGGATTTGACCAGCTACCCCGGCCAACTGACCTTAACCGGCCAGAACGGCTCCACAATCACCCTGAAAAAACAGCAAGCCCTGCGCGGGCTGTATGGCAAGTTCCAACTGGATAACGGCCATCTGAAACGTCTCTTGGCAGATGACGACGAACAGAATCCATATCTCATCGAAGCCGGGAGTATGCTGGCCCATCGTGATGAAATAACGGGTGGCTTTCGGGACCAGCGGGGCCTTACCCGTCAGGCCACCAGCCTGAAACGGGGCGACCATCTTCTTAAAACCGAAGTCACTTTACAGCAGCAGGTCGATCAAACCGTCACTTATGATCTAACCTCTACCCTGACCGCGGTCTCCCTGACCCTTGTGGCTGGTCAGCAGTGCTTGTTTTGGTGTCGGGACCTACCCGCCTACAAAAACAGCTTCAGCCGGGGTCGCATCCGCTCCATTAAAGCTGAAGACATCAACGACCCCGAAGCCTTATCACGCCAACACAACTACTTGCAGGGTTATGAATGGCGCCTGAGCCCAGCCCCCTCTGCCGAACCGACCCCAACCGAGGCTGAGATAGGTTATGTGGTTCTGTTGGGCTTAAGATTTTACCCGCTTACCCTGGAGAAGGTTGTCTTTGATTTTGAGGCCGACCGGATTAAGAGCCTCGAAATTGTAGGCCGCTTACAACTGCCGCTGGCCAACGGGGCTGAATTGGAGAACTTCAACAATGCGGTGCGACTTACCTTTGAGCGAGCCAATGGCAATGCTCCCTTGACCCTAACCCACATTAACTTGGAAGCCCGCCCTGACAACTCGCAACTACCCCAGTCACTTAAAAACCACCTGGACATCACCTTTAATGACAGCACCCCAAATAATGCAGCAACCTGCCTGCTCACCTGGAACAAAAGCTCAATCACCCCCCCAGAAGTAGCCGCCCTGTATGATTTGCCCGGCGATGCGCTCTTCAAGAATGCTGTCAGCAACCTGATTGAGCAGATCAAGTCGGGAACTGAAGCCTCTTATCAGATCAAGCTGGCCTGTCTTAAGCCAAACAGCCATCAGGCCGAGTGGCCCCTGGCCCTGGATGATAAGGGTGAACCCAGAGGAGCGCCGCGGCTATACTGGCAACAGATTACCCTGAAAGACGAACAAATTGAACTCACAAACGTCACCCTGAAATTTTTCTTGTTTGGGGTAGAGTGGTCATTAGCCTTAGCTGAAGGTGCCGCCCATGAAGCGGGGCGTATCCACTGGCCCAACGATCCCCTGACCACTACTCCCCTAACCTTTGGAGCCAATCAAGCTACCCCGCAGGGAACCTATACCTTCTCGCTTCCAAATATCACGCAGCCGCTCATCCCCCAAACCTTGAGCCTAACCCTCAATCCAGCCCAACAGCAACATACCGTCAACCTGATGCTCAAGCTCCAACTGGGCAGTCAGATCCCCTTCAAACTGGGGCCAGTAGTCCATCGGGTGCAGAGTGGGGAATGGCTGAGTACAATCGCCCAACGATATTATGGTGATACTCAGAAGTGGCCCCTCATTTACAAGGCCAATCTAGATATGATCAAGGAGCCCAAGCTGAGTGAGCAGCTATGGCTACTCACAATCCCCCCAGATCCACATCCGGCTGCACCAGACCCGGCCACCTCAACGACTTTCACGGCTAACCTGGAAATTGATTTGCTTCAGGAAAACCCGGAACAGACCGGCGTAACTATGCAGCAAGAGGCGACTCTATTTGAGCGGTTGATTCCAACAGGCTTGCCCTCTAAGCCGATTTTTAACCGAAATAGCCTCCATTTTCAGTGGGCTAACTACACCGTTCCGCCTGAGACGTACCTGTTGCCGGGCATGAAACTAGACCATGTTGAGGGTTTTGAGGCCCCCGGTTATGTGGCCTTGACCTTTGTGCCCCAATTTACTGAGGACAACCCCAATATCCCCCGCCTGATCCCTCAGGTCGCCTTTATGGAAGCTTTGTTGTTCTGTAAATGGGGTCGCTTTCTACAAGCTGAAATCCAGACTGAAGATGTGCTAGAGTCAACTGAGTTACCCGCACAAGTTTTTGGTTCTTCGGCTGGCGATTTGACCCTGGGCTACACCTCAAAATTAGAACAGGGCCACTGGATCGAGTCCTTCCTGCTGAATGGTTTTATTGAAATCAAGAACTTGATCTCCTGGCCCCAGAATATGGGCGACGAGGCCAATGGTAGCCAATTGATCTTGCCCAAAGCTGACGGGGCCGACAATTTTGACCATGTTCGCCACACCATCCGCCTCCTGCTCAACCAGCACCAGCTACCGGCCAGGCTATTGACCGTTCCTCACAGCAAAGAAAACGAAGATCGAAACCTCCTCTTTGAATTGGCCGACGACGAGTCCTGGCAATTTCTAGCTGTAGTCGAACATCAATTAACTGATATCTCCGGCCACTTTCCTGACCATCCACTCATCGCCAATGACCGCCGCTGGACTGTGGTTCAGGAGGTACGGCTATTGGTTCCCGACTTATTCAAGCGCTTTTTTGATCAATTTGATGAAGCTTACACCACCTCGCCGACCAAACCAGTTGAAGGCGATCTAATAGGACACACTCAAGATGGATATTGGGGTGATGGCTTGCGTCAGCCCCTCAGGGCCACCTTGAAAGAAGCCCTCACCCATATCTCACCGGGCACTCTATTAGTGGAGGCCAGCGCCCCCCACTGGATTAAACATAGTGCCCTCCAGGACACAACCCCTATGACCCAACTCCAATTCTTGCCCAACGGCAGCCAACTGGGGATCATCAGTGCCCCCCAAGATTACGTTTCCAACTCTGAAAAACCAGGCTGGCTACTGTTGACCATGCCCTTCCTGGGACGACTGCAAGTCGAAACAGCCGACAATCTATCAAACCAAGGTGACTCAACCGACCCCCAAGCAGCCCTGCTACAGATTGATCCCCTTCTCAACCTACAGGCTGGAAACCTGAACCCCATCCCCTTAACCCTGGCCCATCGCGGGCCGGCTAATGATCTAACCATTAACATCTCTGGCCTCGATACCACCCTGGGCCGCAGTTGGCGACGACTGGACCCAACGGCCTTAGAAGAGAGTTGGTTCCGCTTAAACCAGCCTCACAAAGAAAAACCAGCCGCCGACCTGGCCAGTGTCATGGCCGCCTTACCCGATACCCCGGCCCGGCTCAGCCGAGCTACCGCCCTGCATCAACTATTTGATGCCTTGCGGCCTTTCTACCCGCCGCGCCAGATTGAGCCGCGACCAGACCAAATATTACCGTCAACTGGGCCACAGCCCGACTCTGGCCCAACGTCGGGGGTTTCCCTCACTCGGCCCGACCGTCTCCGCATCTTACATCCTGCTGACACCCCACCCACAGCAGGCCATAATCTATTGGCTAATGGCGACCTGGCTGAGGGGGATCCGCTACTGGGAACAGAACAGAGCTTGCCAGACTTGGTTCCATCGCTCCCTGCTGAAGCAAAGTTGCAACGCATCCCACCTAAATGGGAGATATTCGAATTAGCCCATAAACAAGACCATCACCTTTATGAGGGTCAATATTCTTCTCTGGAGCAATGGCGTGTCCAAAACATTCAACAAACGGCAGAGATTCCCGCATTGACCTACGGGGCTTTTAATCATCGCTGGCCAAAAAATAATAAAGAAGAACTAACTTGGTTAGAAGACACAACCAAGGCCCCTCGGGTGATCAACCCTAATAGAGACCCGGCCACTCACCTACGCACCTGGCTTATCTACACCGACAAGCAAGGTGCAGCGGGCCAGGGTGGCCCTTTATGGCTAAAACTGGGGCAACATATCAACTTATCGCCAGGTCGTTATCGCTTCTCTATCTCTGTCTGCCCCACCCACTGGAACGAGGCCAACACGCCCCCGGCTGAGATTGAGCCGAACGACTCCCAAATCCGGCTATTTGTAAGCGCCCCCCAACGCCGGTTCATCACCCAGACCGAAACAATTACCGCAGATATCAAATTTATGGCCTGGAACCGAATTATCTGGGAGTTTGATTTTGTCAACCCCCCAGGGGATTATCGAATCGGGCTTACCTTGCACGCCCCAAGCAATTTTCTGCGTAACGGCTGGTACCTTGATGATGCCGAACTCCTATTATTGCCTGGCCCCATCCTCAAACCCACCCCACCTTTGGCCGACCAAATTGTGTGGCGGCAACGCCATTTGCTGATGATGCCAGGAGTTAGCGAAATTATGGTCAGCTCAAGCATGTGGAATTACTTTGCAAATTGGTTGACCAACTTGTTTCCTTTCTTTAGGTCGGCTGGGGCTACTCCCCAGTTGTCTTATGGCTGGAGCGTGGTAGGCGCCCAACTGCGTACTAGCCCGCTGTGGGAGAAGAACAGCAGCCCTACCCCCCGCCGTTTTGTGGCGGCCACCCTCTTGCCAGCTTCCCTGAAACTGGGTAAACAAGACAATCCCTGGCCGCTCAGCCTGGCGGTCAGCCCTTACCTGGGCTTGGCCTTTAAACCAGCCCCCACAACGGATTTAAATTTACAGTTGGTCTCTGCCGAACTACTCTGCCTTAATCCAGCTTCGGGTCAACTAGGCCCCGTTGCCAGCCGTATCTGGGAGACATCTGCAGAGACTCCCCTACCGCCCAGCGAGGATTGGGCCAGGCAAACCTACCAACGACTCTGTCCTGACTCGCCGCTGGCTATCCTGCGCCGCCGAGAAATCCATATCCGCTCGGAAGCGGCAGGACAGGCAGCCATCTTGGTTACCAAATATACTTTTGCCATCATCTCCCCCCCAATTAACGCCCGTCCTTTAGCCAAACGTATCTTTCGGTTACGATCAGAGGTTAAAAACCTTCGCTTCCGAGAGGGGCAGTTCAATCGCCAGCCGCTCCCCCAAACCCCCATCCGGCCCTTCGAGCTGGCCCCGCCCCAAACTACCGGAGTGCAGCCCCTATACCTGACCAATGACCTCGATCCCGAAGCCTATTGGCTTTATGATGCCCCTACATTCAAGGATTGGCCCTGGGGGTTGAGTGCCATGCGCCTGACTGTTCAATATACTAAAAACGCACCCCCAGCTGAAGGCCAGACCGACCCAGCCGAAGGCGAGGCCGCTGATCATCTCTATCCACCCTTAGGCATCGTGGGTAAACTTAGTCAGGAAGAAAGTGCCAGCCTGACTTTGTGGTGGCAAGCCTTGCAACACGCTGTCCAGTATCGTTCAGCCCTCAACTCGAACCGCCCCAGCGGGGGGTTGCCCGCCTTTTTTCGGGCCAGGGCCATTAAAAGTTTGCTGCCCGTCATATCCGACCTCCAACTCCCTCTAGTTGACCTATCTATCAGCAGCGACGAGCCAATATCCCCCCACTTTCCGCATTGGCAACCTGTTTTGCCGGGCAAACTTACGGCTCTCATTTTAGGGGCGCGAAGTGGAGCCATGTTGGCCATGCGTAATCAATTGCTGCGGCAAAGCGGCGTACCCTGGCCCCTTCCAGTTAATGAAACGCCTGAGACCGAAGTGATGACCTCGGGCACTATCCCGGTGCAACATCGCGTACCCCGTCCCGTCCCCCTGCCCCCTAATAGCGACCCCAGCAGCGCTTTGCAGCCGTGGGCCAGCTACTTCGAACCAGATCAAAACGCCCTTATTACCCCCTCGCCAGCCGATGAAGCCTTCTTTGCACCCTGCAAAATCGGATTCACCATTACCCAAGAAACATTGGATGCTTTGGAAGCCAATGGGCTGCAAACCAAACTGACAAACGGGCTACCAGACGATTTGGATCCAGAGAGCGAGGCGTATAAACAGGCCATTGCTAATATCAATGCGACTATGAATAATCTAAAATCCATAAAGGGCCAAGAATTTGTGGGGCGGGATAAGTTTATCCCTAAAGTTGTTCTAGCAGTTCCCAATCATCCCGACTTATACCCCCTACTCTTTCGATACCTCTTTCAACATGTTAAACGGAAATATGGGGTTGGCCCGGTCCGCCGGGTGCGGATGGTATTGATCGAACCGGCCCGGGGCGAAATTACGCCCGAGTGGAACGGGGATTTAACCTTTGAAATTGCCTTTGAAGATATTAATGGCCAGCTTAAAAACTGGAACATTCAACTTGAGGGGGTTGTGGCAGGACAAACCTTTAACTATCCAGGCCAAGCTCAAGCCCAGCCTCACCCTAAATATCTATTCACCCTCAATTCCGAACAAGTTGAAGCCTTGCAAGAACACCTGAGCAGTCAGGATATCGGCCAGCCAGGGCAAATTCAGGTCCGCGTAAAACACACCACAGACACCGACAACTTCTTCCAGCTGATGGCCTTCCCTCTGCGGGTTGCCAGCCTCCGGAAACTACCCTTACCCCTACAGCCAACCTTTATCCACTTTGAAGACCCGGAATACAATCGCCGCCTGGCCTCACCCGCAGCGCATAGCACAGCAACAATCAAAGAAGAGATCGAAGGCAGCAACCCAGTTACGCACACCGTTAAACTATCCACCGACCGCCGACAGTACAACCCCGATAGCTGGTTAGCCCTGCGTTATGATTGGGATGACGAACGTGACGAAGGGGAGGCTACTTTAGCCCTCACCCAAATCACAAAAGGCGGCGTTGAGCAGACATTAAAGTTGCCGACAGGCCCAGACTTGATAACAATAAAGCCCGGCACCTTTAAACAGTTTAGTTTGGCTGACTTGACTGAAATTAAGATGAAAAAGCCGGATAAGCCGGGTGATGAACCCGTCAAAATCAAAGTCAAAGCCAACCTAAACCCTGGCGACCTGGTGCAGCTAAAACTGACCTTGAAGAAAGCCAATTCAACTGAGGTAATGGGGCAGATTATCCTGCAAGTAAATATCATTCAACAGCCAGTGATTCCCGCCCCACAGGCGGCTTATGCCCTCCTACGACAAAGTATGGCAGCCCAGCAAGTTCAATGTGCCCGTTTTGCCTGGGGTCCAGCGGCTACACGAGTGGAATTAATCTGCCCCAAGGACCTGCAAACAGAGATAGTCCGCCGCCGAGCCGTCTTCCAATGGCTCGACTCAACCCGGTCAGGCACGGTTAGCACTTATGCCGTTCAGAAAATCGTCCAAACCGGCTCCACACATTGGCCAATAACCACCGAGTGAGAAACCCAAGCGTATAACGTTAGCGAACTGTGTATCGCACGAAACTATGTATCGCAAGCTTCTGATTTAGTACCTTAAATCAGCTCAAATGGGTTTCTCCTGGGAGAAGTGGCTTCCTTCTCCAAGATGCCGACTCGAGCACATAAGGGCAAAAACTAATGGCCAGCCAAACTTGTTAGGCCCATCCCCTGATTAAAATCCAAAGCTTTGTAGTGTAAAGCAGTTTTCCCGGCTTCTCCAATAACAAAAGGTTCTTCCGGACTTTCCGTGCAACTGCTCTGAGAGGATTGCCAAATCCAGTGCTTATGGGCCTGGATTTGACAATCCAGACCGAGCGTGGCCCCACGGTGTGACCTAAAAAGAGACGCTCTAAAAAATGATTATGGCCAAGACAACAGCTATGCTCACAAGGATAATTAACTATCCTCAACATCTTCAAGGGTAATCGACTGCTGAACTTGGGTAATGAGTTGTTCTAACTGGGGAGTATTTAAAAGGGAAAAGGAAATGCCCGTTAAGGCCAACTCCTCATAACCTAAATTATGAAAAGAACGCCGACAGGCAGCTCGAGACATAGCATCATAAATGGTCTCAAAGCTTTTGGCCCCTGGATTTTGTTTAAGAACGTTGCTTATAAACGCAACGGCAACTTTATTCATTATTATCCATCTTTACAAAACAGTACCAAAGTACTAATAATACACATTCATTGCTAAACAAGCAAACATTTATTCACAACATTAAGTACTTGATTCTTCGCCTTCAGCGCAATTTGTGGTATAGTCCCACATTCGGAAACATTCAAGATGAAGCATCATATTGGGCGTTGGGTCAACAAAATAGATACAGGTTTTATTATAGCAGCCTTACTCACCCTATTTATTATTCAGGTGTTATTAAAACCTGGCTTACCCACCTCAGCCGATATGACTATTCACTTACACCGCACCCTGGAATTTGAACGGGCCTGGGCAGCCGGTGTAATTATTCCACGCTGGGCACCAAATTTGGCTTATGGCTATGGTTATCCGCTCTTTATATTTGCCCCACCCCTACCTTATATTTTGGCTCTGGGTATTCACCAAATCGGCTTAAACATCGACCTCACATTTAAGCTGCTGATTATGCTCATAATTTTATTTTACGCAACCGGCATGTACCTTTTGGGGCGCAAGCTATTTTCCAGCCTTACCGCTGGTCTGGTGGCTGCAACAGCTTATACCTATGCCCCCTTTGCCCTCCGAGAAACTTTATTGGTTGGGGGCAATATCCCTCAACTTTTAGCCATTGGCCTCTTTCCCTGGTCATTATGGGCTGTTACCCATGCCATCCGCAGCCATTCATGGGGCTGGACAGTTTTGGCCGGCATCCTTTATGCGGCCATTATACTTAGCCATCTGTTTCATGCCTTTGTCTTTACCCCCATCTTGGGGGTTTACATTTTGCTGTTATTAATTACAAAAACTTTAGCCGCCAAACCTTCAAATTTAAGCCTGAAACTCTCACATTTTTATCCCGCCCTGACAATTATTTTAGGGCTTTTACTCTCCGCCTTCTTCTGGCTACCAGCCTTTTTTGAGCGCTACAATACCCGTGCCCAGGCCGACATCTATCTGGCTAAAAGTCCCTTCTTTATCCGCTATCCTCACTGGCCCGAACTAACCGCCTGGATTTACCCGCTTGACACCCGTGCCGCCAATCCTTATACCCCCCTCACCCTCGGCCCTATCACCCTCATTTTGGCTGGATTAGGATTAATAGCTGGAATTATCATAACCCTAAAACTCATCAGACCCGGAACGACTCCCGCTGCAAAACCATCAAGTCCCACTTACCACATCCCACTTACGATATTTTTCTTTGCTTTTGTCGCTGCTGGAGCAATCTTTATGGCCCTACCCCCCTCCCAATCCGTCTGGGAGCGTATCGAAATTTTACAAGTGGCCGAATTTCCCTGGCGCATGTTAGGACTGGCTAATCTGGGCTTGGCGCTTTTAGCCGGGGCCGCCATATTGTTGATTCCCCCTAAATTACGCCCCTGGTTAGTAGTTTTGGTGATTACCATCCAACTGCTGGCTATTGCACCTTACCTTTACCCAACTATTCCCTTTACCCAACACGGCCAATTGACCCTGGCCGACCAGATTAATTATGAACGCACTTCGCAGTCGATTGGGACCACAACTCTGGGCGAATATCTGCCCCAAAATGTGACCTCCCCCCCCACCACTTCCCCCCT
>PJEL010001329.1_pt1 | contig 25594 bp, 20 predicted proteins | sample 1853271 | NCBI WGS metagenome assembly PJEL01 (sample SAMN08108733, study PRJNA415343) | Invertebrate metagenome, whole genome shotgun sequencing project. | host: Globobulimina | place: Sweden: Gullmar Fjord | collected 2015-08
CACTCTCACTCTCACTCTCACTCTCACTCTCACTCTCACTCTCACTCTCACTCTCACTCTCACTCTCACTCTCACTCTCACTCTCAAAACCATGATCAATAGCCTCAGCGCTTATAGTGCTGTCATTGCGGCAGTTCTTACTTGGCGTGTAATCTTTGGCGGTTTCAATAATGGACTGAAAAACAAATTCAGCCCCCCGTCCTTCATTACTGTTGATACTAATATCGCCTTGCATTAACTGGCTTAACTCTTTTGATAGCGCCAGCCCTAGCCCTGTCCCCCCAAACTTTCTCGAGGTAGATTCATCTGCTTGCGTAAAAACATTGAATATTTTTTCTTGGCTCTCTTTAGTAATGCCAATACCAGTATCTTTCACCCTAACCGTTACTTGGTTTTTCTGCGGCGATAGTATTTCGACATCAATACGAAGCTCAATGCCACCACTTTGAGTAAATTTAAATGCGTTACTGCAAAGATTGACCAAAACTTGCTCAAATCGAGTTTGATCACCATTAAAGAATAAAGACGAAGGAATGTTATTGATTAATGTCCAGCTCAAACCTTTAGCTTCGACTTGGCTTTGGAAAACACTATTGATTCGATCAAAACTAATATTCATATCAAAAGGCTCATTAAACAAGCTCAATTTATCGGCTTCTATTTTTGATATGTCTAAAATATCATTCACTATATTCAGTAACAAATTAGATGAAATATTTATTTTATCTAAATATTCTTTAATATCTTCCATATTATCAGACTGTCTTGCCAATGTTGAAAATCCAATCACGGCATTCATTGGCGTCCGTATTTCATGACTCATATTGGCTAGAAAGCGAGTTTTAGCCGAGTTAGCATGATTGGCTTCCCGAACTGCGTATTTTAATGAGTTCGTTTTCTCATCAACAATGGTATTTAATTGTATTTGTCGGCTATGCATCATTAATATCAGTAGGATAATAAAAGTAATTATCACAAACTCTAAAAAATACAGTATTAAATAAGACTGACTCTTCTGTTGAGATAAATATTCTTTATTCGCAACTAAAAATAAATTCCAAGTTTGCCCTGCCAAATTAAACATTAAATGCTTAGCATCTTTGTCTGAAAACAGTCTATCTTCTTGAGTATTGGAAGAAAATGATTCTCGACTATTAGCCTCATATATTTCATAATCAAAATGCTCTAAACCAGATGCGCCAAAAGCATTTACTACCATATCTTCTGCCAAAAATACGCCTGTTGCATAGCCTTCAATTTCACGATTTTCTTTAAATACAGGAAAAAACAATAAATAGGCTGGTTTATATTTTTCTGATTGTACCAAACTTATAATAGGGGTTGCCTTTGACTGAAAGTCTAATTTTGCATCAATTAAACTTTTTTTCCTGTCTGCTTTTGAGAAAACATTAAATCCAATGGCTTTTTTGTTTTTAATTTCTGGAGCAATAAACTGCACATAAACAATAGGATCGTCTTTCAATATTGATTCACCACGAATAGCAATATCTTCATCATAAATATCTTTTAACATCAACTGATGCTTATCTTTTTCTTGCTGAGAAATGACGCGATTCCATGACATAGCGGCTATCGTTGGCTGCTCATAAATGAGATTATTTACAAAATAATTAAACTCTTCCCTCTCTAACTTCTTCGTATTTTTAATATAGCTTGCTAAAGTTTGAAGCTGGGAAATACTGTGATTTAGTTCTCTATATAAACTATTTTCTATATTTTTCGCTTCTTTAGCCGTTGAAGTATTAAAGTTATCCGTTGAAAAATCGATAAAAAAAGCGGTTAATACGGTAATTGCTATAAATAAAATACTGGTTGAGGCAAGCACTAAAAATCGAGAGCGCTGCTGTTGAATATCTAACATACTGACCGATACAAGGCTCAATATAAAAGGCGTCGCTAACAGTACACCTAAAGAGTCTCCAAGCCACCAATACAAAATATTATTCCAAAAGTGTTCTTCACTATAATCTGGATTAAAAACACTTAATGAATACGTACCAATACTTGCAGAAATTAGATTGACCAATATACCGACAACAAAAATAAAGTATAAAATTTTAATACTAGAAGGCTGACGCAAAGGATCACCAAGCCAGCATCTTAATAACGTACTGCCTACCAATGCTTGTAAACTTGCACCAAAAGCAATGACCGCAAATCCAAGGCCTTGATCAAATAATAACGATCCAAATAGTACCGATTCATCACCCTCATATTGTACTGAATAATTAAAGACAAACGATGCAAGAAAAACGGCAGGAAGAAAGCGCCACCCAAAAATGTAGCAACCCACTAACGCAATACCCGCAGGTAGCCAAATAGGAACGACTTGAGACTGAAACGATACATTTGTTAATAGATGGCCGACAAGGATGTAGGCTAAAAAAAGCCCAACATACCAAACAAAGGAAGAAGATCGATTGACTATTCGCACCATGCACACCACTCACTGTAAATTACTAACGACTCCTATAGGTATAGCTCAGACATGAGATCTCTGCGATACGGCTCAATCATCAACACGTCAGCCAGGCGAGGAAATACGCTTAAGCTCGTTAAGGCGCTCTAGCTTCTGATCAATTTGCTTCACCGCTTGTTTATAACTTGCGCGTAAATGCTTTTTTAGATGCGCCGTCGCATCTTTATAAGAAATACCTTTTAGACGGCAGAATAATGCTAAAACAAATACATTATCGACTTCTGTCAATGCCGGTTGGCGATTAGCCATCGCGTTATAACAAGAACCACAGCCCCCACGAAAGGTATAGGCTGAATTACTGAGTAAGATACCAAAGCCCATCATACTCGCGAGCACTTCACTCGCTTCAGCAAAAAATTGCATTCCACCAGGAGGTTGCAGCGTTGACTGAATAATTAAATGCTGAGCAATGACATGGGCATAACTGGCACTTAAATCTTCAGGTTTCAGCGTTTGTTGTGGGTTATAGAAAACAAATAATGGCTGCTGAGTGATAATTACCGGTACCTCTTTGCCATAAATACCCTCGCTCACATCGATATCAGGAAAAGAGTGACGGTAAATAAGCGCTAACTCATCTTGAGGCACTGGCTGTAATTGACATTCACTCTGGGTATCGCGCTCAACCATCGATTTGAGTTCAAATGGCCAATGACGCAACCCGGCATAACGCACGGTATGTTGAAAAATATTCTGCGCCTTCTCATCAACACTGCTGACGCGACCTGGAAAACACTCATTGCTCGGAATGACTAAACGGGTACGATGAAAAAACTCCTCATGATCAAAATTTTGTAAAACCCAAGCAACTGTCGAAAAAATGAAATCGGCGCTGCTTTGGTCAATAAGAGGCTTAGTTTTAAAAAAGGATGGGACTGAAAAATGAGATATAAGACTTGGCATTGGATACTTTTACCATAACGATTTAAATTAACATACCATAGACAACACTTAGACAATAAAGATTCCCCCTATGAACTACTTACCCGCCATTGAAATTGAGCCATCGAGCCATGCTAACGCCAGCATCATCTGGTTACACGGATTAGGGGCCAGTGGCGATGATTTTGCCGCGTTGGTTCCTGAGCTTAATAAACTGCTTGGAGATACCTTCAATAAAATTCGGTTTATATTCCCCCATGCCAAAGAAATTCCAGTAACCGTCAATGGCGGCTTTGCCATGCCGGCTTGGTACGATATTTTAGATATGCCAACCAATACACACAGTGGCGAAAGTGCAGAGCGTCAAATTAACCAAGATCAGCTGCTATCTTCAGTAAAAGACATTCAGAATCTAATCGATCGTGAAATACAACGTGGCATAAAAAGCGAACGCATTATCGTACTGGGTTTTTCGCAAGGTGGCGCAGTGGCTTATCATACGGCGCTCACTTATCCACAGACACTGGCGGGCCTAGCAGGCCTCTCGACGTATTTCCCGATACTAACAGCGCCAAACAGCTTCATCCCAAGCGAGCACAATAAAAACATCGACATTCAAATTTATCATGGCCGCCAGGATCCTGTTGTCAACGAAAGCCTTGGTCTGAAAGCCCAAGCCGATCTAGCCAAGCTAGGTTACAAAATACAATACCAAAATTACCCAATGGCGCATCAAGTTTGCTATGAACAAGTACAAGACATTGCCCACTGGATTCAAGAAAAACTATGAAGCGTATACCAGCCACATTAGCTTTTCTGTAAAACCAGCAAGCGATTATTAGCAGGCAGGGTCAAATTATCCATCAAGACTAAATGATGATCTTTGGCCATACGCACAATCTCGGCTAAGTCCTTAATGCCCGCTAACGGATTAACGCAGGTTTTAAGCCACTCATCCAAGCCCGCATTACCTTCACTGGTAAATTGTCCATGCTCATTGACGGGGCCATAAATAATAAACAACCCCTTGTGCGGTAAAATACGACTCACTTTAGCGAACATATTGTTAACGCTTTGATCACTGATGTAATGAACGGTATTAGCCGTAAATACATGATCCGCTGCGATCGTTGGCCAGTCTTGGTCAACATTCAATATCAAAGGTGATAACACATTTGGCAGCTGCGCTTCTTCAATCCATTGCAACATGCCTGCGTGGTTTTCAAATAGATCACTCGGCTGCCAGATTAAATGCGATAACTGCTGGGCACAAAATACAGCATGCTGTCCTGTGCCACTGCCGATCTCTAATACCTTAATCTGGTCTGAATAATCGCCGTTAGTGAATAAACGTTTAAGCGCATCTGCAATCGGTTGCTGATTGCGTAAACACGCTTCTGAAATAGGCTTAGCCATACATAACTCCTAACAAAAACCGTACAAAAATAACACTAAAGAGTGATAGAGCTAAAAAACGTTAGTGCGTAACGTTGATGAAATAATAAATAATAATGAAAGGGCACACCATGCTAGAGAATTTAATGCTAGGCAATATGATGGCAAAGCCATTACTCATCTCAGACTTAATCGAACACGCCGAGCGCGCTAACCCAAGATCAGAAATTGTCAGCCGCCGCTGCGAAGGTGACATACACCGCTATACCATACAAGACGCTGCGAATCGCAGTAGACAAGTTGCCAACGCCCTTCGCAAACTCGGTGCACAGCCATCGGATCGAATCGCGACTTTAGCATGGAATAACTACCGACATTTTGAATTGTATTTTGGGGTATCGGGCATTGGTTGTGTGCTGCATACTATTAACCCTCGTTTATTCCCAGAACAATTAGTCTATATCATCAACCATGCTGAAGATCGCTGGATCTTTGTCGACCTCACCTTTGTACCGTTATTAGAGTCGATTAAAGATCAAATATCGAATGTCGACGGCTTTGTCATTATGACCGACCAAGCCAATATGCCAACCACCAGCTTGAAAAATGTCATCTGCTACGAGACCTTAATCCAAGAGGAATCTAAGTACATAGAGTGGCCCGAATTCGATGAAAATACCGCTGCTAGCTTATGCTACACCTCCGGCACGACCGGAAATCCTAAAGGCGTTTTATACAGTCATCGATCGACCATGATTCACGCCATGTCAGAAGTCAGTCGCGAAGCATTAGGCATCAGCAGCATCACTTGCATGCTACCGGTAGTGCCTATGTTCCACGTAAATGCGTGGGGAGTGCCTTATGCGGCGGCAATGACCGGAGCTAAGCTCGTCTTCCCTGGCCCAGGAATGGACGGCCCATCATTATGGGAATTAATCGAAGCTGAAAAACCGGATTTATTATTAGGCGTTCCTACCGTCTGGTTGATGCTGCTGAATCACATGGATGATATTGGCAAAACCTTAGATTCCGTCGAAAGCGTTGTCGTGGGTGGAGCCGCCGCACCTCTCTCAATGATTAAGAAGTTTGATCAACTGCATAATGCTTTCTTAATCCACGCTTGGGGCATGACCGAAATGTCACCGATTGGCACCTCTAATGCCAAAACTGCGGCTATGGATGATATGCCTTTAGAAGAACGCTATAAGTTACAGCAGAAGCAAGGCAAACCCGTATTTGGCGTCGAAATGAAAATTGTCGATGATAATAACCAACCTCAGCCCCATGATGGAATTGCCTTTGGTCGGTTATTAGTTCGAGGCCCTTGGATTGTACGACAATATTATAATTCCGATGATATGAGCAGCTTTGAAGATGGCTGGCTAGATACAGGAGATGTCGCCACCATTGATGACAATAACTATTTAGGCATTGTTGATCGCTCTAAAGACGTTATCAAATCAGGAGGGGAATGGATCAGCTCTATCGATTTAGAAAATGCCGCGGTGGGTCATCCAGAGATTATCGAAGCCTGCGTCATCGGCGTCGCTCACGAAAAATGGGATGAACGTCCTTTATTATTGGTTATTCGAAAACCCGCTTCAAGCTTAAGCGCGGATGACATTAAACACTTCTTAGAAGATAAAATTGCGAAGTGGTGGATGCCTGATGATGTGATTTTTGTTGAAAGTTTGCCTCATACCGCCACTGGCAAGCTGCTAAAAGTAGACTTACGAAAGGAATATCACGATTATTTATTAAACCGCTAAAAAACAAAACTTTGCCAAGCGGCAGGGAAATTATCATCCCGTAAAATGATCCCCTGCTGCTGAGTTGTTTTATCTTTTGCTTGAGCACGTTCTAACGAGCAAGAATTATTCAAATGAATTTCATAAGCATGCAACAAATGATGAGGCGCTAGTAGCGCCGCATAATCGTCTACTGAGGCTGTTTTAGCAATTCGCTTTAAATAAAATTCACCCCCATTGCTGTAGATTTTATCTCCGACTATCGGATGGCCTAAGTGCGCTAGTTGAGCACGAATTTGATGCTTTCTACCGGAGAATAACTCGCATTCGATCAGTGAATAACTTACACCTTTTTGTTGAATGGTTGATAACAATTTAAACAAGGTTCGACTTTTTTTACCTTTACCTTCCGGCACAACATGCATCTGGCTGCGTATAGCGGTTCCTCCCTCGCTCTCATCAAGCGTTGCGAGATCGCAAGTCACATCGTTAACGACCCAATCTGGTTCACCAATAACCACCGCACGATACAACTTACGTTCAATTAAATCGCTAAGTCTGGATTGGTATTGGCGAGCAATTGCCTTATTTTGTGCAATTAACATAATCCCCGATGTTTCTAGATCCAAACGATGTAATAAATGAGCATCAGCCCAAGGGCTTTCACGCCGCAATAATTGGATGAGGGTATTGTAGACATTTCGCGTCGTACGATTAACAGGAAGGTTGGCAGGCTTATGAATAGCTGCGATGTCAGCATTAGACCAGATAAGAGACCAAGCGCAGTCTACCTCAGCCTCTTGATAGTCATTAATGGTATAGCTGACGATTTGTCCGGCAGATAGCACCACATCATGATGAACAATGATCCCATCTACCTTAATGCTTCCTCTGATCTCTTTTGCATGCTGCTCCTCTAAAAGCAATGCCTGCCACTGCTCAGGCTGCAAATAAGGAATAGCCGTGCGCAAGCAAGTCAATAAAAAGGTATCTGCTTGCTTCAACGTCACTGTAAAAGCAAAAGTAGCATTCATTTAAGGCTCATTTGGTGATTAATAATTTAGTAGCAAATTATAGCATTATTAAATTGTGGCATTACTAAATCAGCGATTCACATGACAGATTCTGTGCTAATCTTTTTATAGACAATTTTATAAAGTATTGCTGAATAATCATGTTTAAAGACATTAAATTAACAACAATCAACAAGCTGATTGCGAGTGCTGTCATACTTTCATGCTTAGTATTAACTGTTGGCACACTAGTTATTCAAAAAAACATATTATTGATAGACGATACTTGGAAATTGTATCAATCGGATCGCTCAGACAAGTCACGCTTAGAAAGTGCCCTGCGCGCCGAAATTGGTTATGGCGGCATGATTCATGATTTTAAGAATTATATTCTACGCAATGATCCCATTTATATGGAAACCATTCATAAAGACATAGGCTCAGCAGAAGCCATTATTAATCAATACCGCTTATTAGAATTGTCTAACGCTGAACTCATCGCTTTGAATGACATTCAAAAAGTCATCAGCGCCTATGAAGAAGTGCATGTCGATATAGGCCATTTATTCAGTATGGGGTACAGCATTACTCAGCTTGATAACTTAGTAAAAATTGACGATGAACCCGCACTAAAAGGCCTACTCACCTTACGTAAAGAAGTTAGAAATAGCTTGCCCGACGATACCCCTCTGAGTAAAGCACGTGTTAGCGCCGATTTGCGCGGCGCGATCGGCTATGGAAGCATGATACATAATTATAAAAACTACATACTGCGTCATGATGAAAAGTATAAAAAGAATACACAGTTAAACTTGAAAAGTGCTTATGCTGCCATTGATCAATATCATACATTAAAACCTAATAATTCAGAGGTAGCCGCGTTAAAAAACATTAAAGAAACCTTACAAGGTTACGAAAAAAATCTGGAAAAAATCACACAGCTTATTGAAAAAAATACTAGCATTACGCAAATTGATGCGTCCGTTAAAATAGACGATTCTTTAGCATTGCAAAGCTTAGACATCATCGACAAATCGATCAATGAACAAATACACAATTACAACATAGCCGTATCAAAGGCCCTTCGTTTGGTTAAAAGTACATCCGATGCGGTTACTTGGGGATTGATTATCTTTTTCATTGTTGTTTTTGTTTTTGGCATGTGGCTAATTCAAAAAAGAGTTATGACACCCCTGCTTCGCTTAACAAATAATATGATTAAACTCTCTCAAAACGATCTTTCTATTATCATAGAAGACGAAAAAAACAATAATGAACTAGGCGATATAGCAAGAGCTGTTTCTGTATTTAAGAAAAACATTATTGAACGCAACCAAGCGGAAGCTGAATTAGCCGCAACCAATAATGAATTAAATAATCAACTTAAAAAAAGTCTAAAGCTAAAAGAGCAGTCAGAAAAATCGGCAATAGAAGCAGAAGAAAGTGAGCAGCGTGTCAGTTCAATTTTAAACTCGGTACAAGACGCAATAGTAACAATCAATAACGAAGGTCTCATCGAAAGTATCAATCCTGCGACGGAAAAAATATTTGGCTATACTTCAGCTGAATTAATGGATAAAAAAATATCCGTACTGGTCCCTAAATCTTATAAAAATCCACATAATGAGTATCTAGAAAATATTTTAGCCGAAGACATGTCAAGAGATACACATAAACCGATTGAACAAAGCGTCAAGCACAAAGACGGTACTACCTTCGATATAGAACTTCTCATCAATGCCATATCACTCTCCAAAGAGAAAAAATTCATTGGTGTAATGAAAGACATTACAGAGCGGAAACAATGGGAAAAAGAACTTAAAAAGCTGGCTATGACAGATCCCCTAACCAAGCTAGCCAATCGTAATCAATACAATAATAAACTATCAGAAGCCGCTGCTACTTCTTTACGCTACCAGCAACCCTTTGCGCTCATGTTACTCGATTTAGATAAATTTAAACCGGTAAATGATCGCTATGGGCATCAAGTTGGCGACTTACTATTACAACATGTTGCCAATACTTTATTAGCCAGCTGTCGTGAAACCGATACGGTCGCAAGACTTGGCGGGGATGAATTTGCCATTATTCTACCGTCAAGCAATCACCCTCTTGATACCGGACCTCTTTCGCAGCGTATCCTGAAAGAAATCTCTAAACCTATAGTGATTGAAGAACATTCGATTCAAATAGGCATCAGCATCGGCATCTCTACATTCCCAGATAATACCGATGACCTTGAGGTATTACAGACTCAGGCAGATGAAGCCCTGTATCAAGCTAAAGAAAATGGCCGCAATACGTTCCGTTGCTTCAAAAAAGACTAAAATAGAGCGTATTTGTCTTCGCACTACAAAATAATTTTATTCCTAATGCGCTATATCAAAGATTTCTTACACGCAATTAGCTATCATTCGCAGATAGACATGCGAGAATGATATTTATGGCCGTTCAATTTTCACAACTCAAGGTTGGCAATAGCGCAATCATCGATGAATGCCGGGTCAGCACCGATACCTCAACATCGTCATCCCAAGTACAGCGTTTAATGATGCTAGGCCTAACACCAGGCACACGCTTTACGGTAGTACGCGTAGCACCTTTGGGCGACCCAATCGAAATAAAATTGCGAGGCTTTAGCCTTAGTTTACGCCGCGAAGAGGCTTTAGGCTTATGGGTAACCATATTATGAAAACCATTGCCCTTGTAGGGAACCCAAACTGCGGTAAAACCACCTTATTCAATACGCTAACAGGCTCTCATCAGCGCGTTGGCAATTGGCCCGGTGTGACCGTAGAGCGCAAAAGCGGCATTTACAAGCATGCTGATACTGAATATGAAGTCATCGATTTACCCGGCACATATTCGCTTAATTCTAATATTACCCAGACTCAACATGCAGATGCGAACAATAGCAATGACGATTCTATTGATGAACAGATAGCGCAACAGTTTATACGCAATAAAGAAGCCGATCTCATTATCAATGTATTAGATGCTTCTAGCTTAGAGCGCGGCTTATATCTGACTTCACAATTATTTGAAAGTGACATTCCAATGATTGTCGCGTTGAATATGATTGATGTGGCGCATAGCAAAGGGATGCACCTAGATCATCAAGCGCTATCTGAACAGCTTGGCTGCCCCGTTGTTCCCTTAGTTGCTAGTAAAGGGGATGGTTTAATTACTCTCATGGACAGTGTCGAAAACCGACTGTTGAAGCCACCTGCCCTGCAACGTTCATTAAATTTCACTAACGATGCGATGTTGAGCGAGCCCGCGTTAATTCAAGCCCGCTATGAATGGGTTGATCAGGCCTGTCAGTTATCGATGACTCTGAGCGAGAAGAAACATAAAACCTTAAGTGAATACATTGATGACATCGTTTTAAATCGTGTATTAGCACTGCCCATTTTTATGGGGGTGATGTATTTATTATTTATGTTCGCGATTAATGTCGGCAGCGCGTTTATCGATTTTTTTGATATCACGGCTGGGGCTTTGTTCGTTGAAAGCCCACGTTGGTTATTAGAAAGCATTAATGCTCCCGCTTGGCTTACCGCCTTAATTGCGGATGGTATCGGCGGTGGCATGCAATTAGTGGCGAGCTTTATTCCCGTTATTGCGGCTCTCTTTTTATCGCTCTCTTTTTTAGAAGATGTCGGTTTTATGGCTCGCGGGGCCTTTATTATTGATCGTATGATGCGAGCTCTTGGATTACCAGGGAAAGCCTTTGTCCCATTAATCGTCGGCTTTGGTTGTAATGTGCCGTCAGTCATGGCTGCACGTACCTTAAATAAAGAAGGAGACCGATTAATCACGACATTAATGGCCCCCTTTATGTCCTGTGGCGCACGTTTAACCGTTTACGTTTTATTTGCCTCAGCCTTCTTTGTTGAAAACGGCGCAACGGTCGTTTTTGCTTTGTATATCACAGGTATTTTGGTTGCCATATTAAGTGCTTTTTTAGTTCGTCGCTTAATTCTACCGGCCAGCGATAGCAGCTTTATTATGGAACTACCGCCTTATTTATTGCCGACCTTTCGTAATTTATGGATGCATACTTGGCATCGCTTAAAAGGTTTTATTTTACGCGCAGGTAAAGCCATTGTTGGGGTCGTAATCATCTTAAACGTATTAAATTCACTGGGTACCGATGGCAGCTTCGGCAACCAAAACCAAGAAAATTCTGCACTCAGTGAAATCGGTCGTTTCCTCACACCGGCATTTTCTCCCATGGGTATCGAACAAGATAACTGGCCAGCAACCGTAGGAATTTTCACCGGTTTATTTGCCAAAGAAGTGGTCGTAGGAACACTCGATGCACTTTATACGACAAGAGATTCTGACGATGAAGAATTCAATTTGTTAACCAGTTTAAAAGACGCAGTATCGTCTATTTCAACCAACCTAACAGACGTCGCAAATAACCTTGATGATCCGCTAGGCTTAAGCATGGGGGATTTAAGTGATACCGAAGGTGTTGCACAAGCACAAGAAATTGCCAGCACAACCATTGGCGTCATACAGCAAAAATTCGATGGCCAATGGGGTGCGTTCGTATATTTGTTATTTATTTTATTGTACATGCCGTGCGTCGCAACTTTGGGCGCAATCGTTAAAGAACACGGTACTTATTGGGCTGGTTTCAGCATGCTTTGGTCATTCAGCGTCGCGTATGTTTTAGCCGTTGGTTTATATCAAGGCGTGACTTGGGCAGAGCATCCTACTAGCTCGTTGATGTGGATTGTAGGATTAACAGTTTGGCAGGTTGTATTAACGATCTTGCTGTTTAGAAGCGGAAAGAGCCAAGCTAAAAAAGAAAACTTAATCCCAATGGTGGATGTGAGTTAGCTTGGCCTTTTTTATGTGCTCACTACTGAAAAATATTAGCATTAAGCTTTTTTGCTATTGCTTCAATCGCTAGCTGGGCACGAACACTATTACCTGCGGCATCAACCGGCGGTGAAAACGCGGCAATACCATACTTGCCTGGCATTACTGCAATAATACCGCCACCCACACCGCTTTTCGCAGGTAAGCCAACCTTATAAAGCCATAAGCCCGAATCATCATACAGCCCTGCTGTTGCCATAACCGCGAGCAGCTTAGGCACCGAATCGGCATTGACTGCTTCTTTCTTGGTCATCGGGTTAATACCGGCATTCGCATAGGTTGCTCCCATCACGGCCAGCTCTTCTGTATTCACACCGATGGAACACATACGAGTATATAAATCGACGCTTTCTTCAATATCATCATACAAGCGGCCATAATTACTGAGTAAGCGAGCAATGCTTTGATTTTTAACGTTTGTATCGGTTTCTGACTGGTAGATATCTTTAAGTACTTTTAAATCCGTACCCGTAAAGTTTTCTAAATTGCTCTCAATAATGTCCCATTTTTGCTTGGCATTTTTGGCTTCAATTAAACTCACCGTGGCAATGGCTCCCGCATTCACTAACGGATTAACTGAGCGCTCTTCATTTAATTCAATCGCCATAATAGAACTAAAAGGTAAACCCGTTGCGTTTACACCAATTTTATCAACCACTACCTGCTCGCCTTGTTGATTCATTAAGGCCGCTAAGTTAAAGGCTTTACCAATCGATTGGATTGAGAATACATGTTTAATATCACCCGCCGAATATTTTTTACCGTCTGCTGTCACAATGCTGATCGCAAATAAATTAGGATCAACAGCCGCCAACGCAGGAATGTAGTCAGGGTTTTTACCACTTCTATTTGATGCAAATTCTTTATGAACGTCGTTGACTAATTGCTGTAGGTCTATCGGTTCAGCATAAGATTGTATGGGTATCATCAATAGACAAATCCAATACAGAGACAATCCTACTTTTAATATATTTTTCATGCTCTATTCCTACCGGTTGTGTTAATCGTTATACGTAATTAATACATGTTCAAATTTTAAAAAACAGCATTATGCTTTGGCTAAATCAAAGGATAAAACGGATATTCTTTTTGAAAATCTGCCAGTTTAAAGTCTTTTTGTATGGTTTCAGCAAGATCTAAACGCCGACTTCGACGAGCATCTAAGCCATCAAATTTTAATAACTGCAAACACTCTAAACACACTGTTTTTTCTGATAGCGGGTTTAATCCTGCGATGAATGTGCCTTTAAGGTGGCGACGTTTCTGAATATGTTCGCAGGCGGCTAAATGGAAAACCTCTTCATTCAACCAACTCAGCCATAAACGGGTATTTTTAAATGCAATGGTTTTGTCTTTAAGTATTTTTAAGCGGGCACTTTCAATCTTAAAATCCCCCAGCTCTAATGATTCACGCTCGCTATACGTTATTTGCCTTTGTGGATCAAACAACTCAAAGCGGCCTAATTTTTCAGCCCCCATTTTTTTCCGCAACTGATTAAAAGGCTCAAAGTCATCAAATTTCTTTATTAACATTACCATCCCTCTTAATCAGCATTAAAGTACTTGATCTAAAATAGTCGCAATACGACTATCAGCATCGGTCCGTACTTTAAACTCGACTCGACGAGAACGCTCTTTATCTTCATTACCCTGCGCATCACGAATGACTTTGGCAGACGATAGGCCATTCGCGGTAAGATATTGTTTTAACCAATCTTTATTTTGCTTTACTTCATCTAGTCCCATCACAAACGCCAAGGTAGACCGTGTACGCGCTTGTGATAGATCCATATTACGGATATACGCATCGTCTTCATTATAGGCTCCAAGCCAGCCTGTTGAAGTATGCCCTTCGATGCGAACTTCTAAAATATCATCATGATAGGCATCACGTGTGATTATATTCATATAACGCGGGAAAAAATCGGCTAGAATGGTTTGAAATTGCTGCTTAAGTTCTGATTTTCCGTTATCAAATAAGATTTCACTATCGTTAAAACGAAAGGATAAATCTTTATCCAATTCAGCCCCCCATTTAGGCAAGTCGTCGGCAAATTCTTCTTGTAAATCTTTATACAATTCTTGGCGTAAATGATCGTATAAAATAGCGACGTCTTGAATGCGATTACGCTCCGTTTCAACGTCTACCATAAAGACAACAGAGATGAGCATAAAAATCATCATCAAGCCTGCCATCAAATCACTCACCGCAACCCAATGACCCTCTTGGTCTTTCGATTGCTCTAATTCATTTTCGTCCATGCGATTCTCTCTAAAAATTATGGCATCACGTTTTAATTAGAAGATTCTGCAGAGCGAATGTCTTCAGCCAGTTTTACGACATCTTGCAGCTTCTGCGTAAGAGGTGAGTAATCACTGACAAACTTTTCTGATAAAGCGGTAAGCTGCATTCCAAAAGATTGCAGGGCTTTATTCAGTTCTTCCTCCATTGAGTCATCAAGAACCGCGACTTGGCGCTCAACCTTTTCGGCAATGCGTGTGAGTTGTTGATGAGTTAACTGCTGCTGCTGTTGCAGTTGTGCTCCAGACCGCTCCATCACATCACTCATTTGCTGCTGAATGCCTTCTTGTGCTTTGGTGATGTGTTCAACGGTCCAACGCTGCTGTTCATGAACTTGCTCTGCAATGCCTGTGGTTAATGCCGCTATTCGCTCTTCAAGCTGTGGCAAACCTTCAGCCGCATTATTCACTACCGTCGCTAATCCACCCAATTGGTCTTGTAAATTAGCACGCTGCGCTTCTAAGCCACTCAATAAATCTTGTAGTGATTCTGAAATACCATTGAATGCATTGGCATGCTTCACCATATATTCAAAAGCATTGCTCGCTTCTTTCATCGAACTTGCCGTGCGTTCTTGCTCATCGATTAATTGCTGCAATTGAGCTCGATAGTTATTTTGCCAATCCAGCATCTTGCCGACACTTTCATTAAGCCGCTTGAAGTTATCACCATATTGTTCGTTAATGCGTGTATTAAAATCTTGCATAACCGCTTCAATCGCCTCGACTAAGGCCTTAGCATTGGCATCAGCCATACGTTCTTCGTAATGCTCTAATACATAAACGATTTGACGCACACCATTTTGATTTTCTTCATGCTGGTTTTTCAATAATGAGGGGACTGACTCTGCATTCTGCGGATTAAATTGATCTGCCAGTAATTTTAAAGACGTATCTAAATCATCGATACTGGCCGCACGGGTTTGACTAGAAGTTCGGCGGTTGGATTGCGTAAAAGTACTGCGCAACTTTATCGTCAAAGCGCCAAGTAAACCGGCAATTGATGACCAAAAAGCTGTTTTTAAGCCATCCATCAATTTAGGCACACTGCCATGAATATCGGCCGTATCGAAATGCCACAATCCTAAGGCAACCCCTAAGAAAGTACCAAAAATACCGATACTGGTTAAAATATTCGGTGCGAGTTCAGCAGTTTTGCTGGAATAATTGAAAAAATGGAAATAGATGGTTAAGGCCGTAACAAGGCCTATGAGTATCAACGTCCATGGAGAGAACTGCTCCAGCATGAAAAGTATTCCTACAAAAATTTTAAAAGCTTACTACTAGACTAGTTCAATCTGCGCCATTCTTCCTTACTGGAATAAAAATAGTCATAAAGAGTGAAAAAAAATATAAAAATCCGTTTCTTTTTATCGGTCATTTAAAGACAAAGAGTCGAAGACAGGACTGCAAAAGACGACTATCTTACCAATATCAAGCCTAGCGGAATAAATAAATTAAAAAGCACTCTGATTATTGATTTATTATCATCAATCCATTTAATTCAAACGCTCGTATCAGATTGAAGCATTTATAAATTATTGGTTAAATGCGAGAAGAGGTTCGTTATTAGGTATTTTGCCTCTCATTAACAAGGCATGCGCTAGTAGCATGTCACTTTCAACTTATAAATAACAATTAAGGGGTCTTTTATGACTACCACCATTTGGGCCGTGCTATTACTCGTAGCATTAATCGGCTTAGCGTATAAAAAAGCTAACTTGCAGATGTCAGCCATCGCAACTGCCGTTATTGCGGCGATCGCTTTTTTCTCTGATGCTGCAACAGGATTTGTCGTTACAGCGGCTATTTTCACGGCAGTATTTGGCGTATTAAGCCTTTCTGGTTTTCGTGCTAATACCATTACACGTCCTATTTTTGCGATCTACAAAAAGATTCTTCCTGAAATGTCAGAAACTGAATCTACCGCTTTAGAAGCAGGTACTGTTTGGTGGGACGGCGAATTGTTCGCAGGTAAGCCTAACTGGAACAAACTATTAGACCATCCAAATCCTCAGCTGCGTCCAGACGAGCAAGCTTTCTTAGATAACGAAGTTGAAACTTTGTGCTCGATGGTTAATGAATACGAAATCAAAGAAAATGGCGATATGCCTGTTGAAGTTTGGAACTACATTAAAGAAAATCGTTTCTTCTCAATGATTATTCCAAAAGAGTACGGCGGTTTAGCCTTCTCAGCACAAGCTCAATCAGCGGTATTACAAAAGCTATCGGGTCTTTCCAGTGCTGTACTATCTACCGTTGGTGTTCCTAACTCGTTAGGCCCTGGTGAATTGTTATTAAAGTACGGTACTGAAGATCAAAAGAATCACTACCTACCTCGCTTAGCCGATGGCCGTGAAATTCCATGCTTTGGTTTAACCGGTCCGCGTGCGGGTTCTGATGCGACATCATTGCCTGATACCGGCGTTGTCTGTAAAGGTATGTGGGAAGGTAAAGAAGTTCTAGGTCTTAAGATGAACTTCAACAAGCGTTACATTACTCTAGCTCCTGTAGCGACAGTGGTTGGTTTAGCGTTCCGCATGTTTGACCCTGAGAAATTATTAGGTGATAAAAACGATATCGGTATTACCGTTGCTTTATTACCGCGTGAATTAGAAGGCATGGAAATTGGCAATCGTCATAATCCAATTGGCTCTCCGTTCATGAACGGCCCAATTTTCGGCAACGATGTTTTCATTCCTTTAGATTTCATCATTGGTGGCGCCAAGAACGCAGGCCAAGGCTGGAGAATGCTGGTTGAATGTTTATCAGTAGGTCGTTGTATTACTCTGCCTTCTTCTGGTGCTGGTGGTGGTAAGTACGGTATTGCAACAGCCGGTGCTTACGCACGTATTCGTCGTCAGTTCGGTATTCCAATCTCTAAATTGGAAGGTGTTCAAGAACCTCTAGCGCGTATCGCAGGTAATTCTTATATCAATGCTGCCGCTGCTCGCGTAACCGCTATCTCTATTGATAACGGCGAGAAGCCTTCGGTACCTTCTGCTATTTTGAAGTACAACTTAACGGAATCTGCTCGTCAGATTGCCATTGATAGCATGGATATTCATGGCGGTAGCGCGATTATGCGTGGCCCAAATAACTATGTTGAATCCGGTTACTCTTCTGTACCGGTTGCGATTACGGTTGAAGGTGCCAATATCCTTACCCGTACCATGATCACCTTTGGTCAGGGCGCAATTCGCTGCCATCCATTTGTTCTTCCTGAAATGAACGCCGCAAAAGCAAATGATGTTAAAGCGTTTGATAAAGCATTGTTTGGCCACTTTGGCTTCATTTTCTCCAACATTGCACGCTCTTTCGTATTAAGCGCAACTAATGCAGCGTTTACCTCTGTGCCTGCTTCTGGCCCAACTAAGAAGCATTACAAACAGATTAACCGTTACTCTGCGAGCTTTGCTTTGTGTGTTGATATGGCCATGTTCTCTCTAGGTGGTCAATTGAAGTTCCGTGAGCTAATCTCTGCTCGCTTAGCAGACATGCTTTCTAAGTTGTATCTTGCGTCTATGACGTTGAAGCACTGGGAAGATCAAGGTCGCCAGAAAGACGATTTACCCTTAGTTGAATATGCAATGGCTAAATTGTTCTCTGAATTTGAAGATGCTTTAGACGGTTTCACTAAGAACTTACCTGCTCGTCCAGTAGGTTGGTTAGTGCGCGCACTCACGATGCCTTTAGGCCGCAGTGTTGCCAAGCCAAGCGATAAACTGATTGCGAAGCTTGTAGATCTAACAACTTCTGCCACAGCAACTCGTGATCGTTTGATCACCGGTACTTACCGTGGTGATAACGGTCGTAACCCAATGTTCAAATACGATTCATTGCTAGCCCGTGTTGATCAAGCTGACCCAAGCTATAAGAAAATTGGCGATGCGTTGAAAGCGGGTAAATATGATGAGTCTAATTTGACGATCGAAAACCGCATTACTGACGGTATTGCTATGGGTATTCTGACGCAAGAAGAAGGTGACTTCATGATTGCGTTTGAAAAAGACGTATTGGAAATGGTGAATGTTGATCATTTTCCTCTTGACGACTTAGGCCCTGTTTCTGTGAAGCATGACTCTTCAACAGAGTCAGCAGAAAAGAAACCTGCTAAAAAAGCGGCGACTAAGAAGCCTGAAGAAACGGCTTAATTTTAAACAGTTTTAATAGTATCCGTCGCATCCAAAGCCCTGCTAGATTGTCAGAAATGATGATTTAGCGGGGCTTTTTTATATCTGTGCTATGCCCTTGCTTTTCATTCAACTAAAATAGCATTGACTATTTTTTCGTATTTTTAACATGACTAATCATGGAAGTCTCATGGAAACGTTTTACGATATACAACAACGTGCCGCTAAGCGCAAAGGTGGCAAAGCAGCATTAGCGGCCATTGTTTATAAGCCACTCACAACCCAGCAGTTAATGAAAGTCAGTGACGATGAATGGCTAGAGGAATTTACCCGAAAAATTTTCCAAAGTGGTTTTTACTGGTCAGTTATTAATAAAAAATGGCCTGGGTTTCGTGAAGTATTCTGGGACTTCAATATCAAAAAATTGTTAATGATGCCACCAGAGATGCTCGAAGAAAAATCTTCTGATGAGCGTATTGTGCGGAACTACAATAAAGTAAAAACCGTGCCTGCCAATGCCTCTATGATTCACTTTGCGGCAAAAGATGAAGGCAAACCCTTTCATCAATTAGTCGCAGAGTGGCCGACTGAAGACATTATTGGTTTGTGGGCTTGGTTAAAGAAGCACGGTGCTCGCTTGGGCGGAAATACCGGCCCGTATACATTACGTCAAATGGGCAAAGATACGTTTTTATTATCCCGTGATGTGGAAGCGTATTTACGTGCAAATGACATCATTGAGGGTGGCGTACAAACTAAAAAATCATTGAAGGCTGCCCAAGATTTCTTTAATAAAATGCAGCAAGAGAGTGGTTTATCCCTACAGGAGATCAGCCAAACAATATCTTACAGCGTTGGTGATAACTCGGTTTGAGCACAACCTTAGCAGCTCGCTTTGTACCCAACTCAACTCTCCAGTAGACTAATAGCAACTCATAGACACATTAAAGCCAAAATGAACAAGCTAAAACGTACCGAGATTTTCACCCGCCTGCGCAATGAAAATCCAAATCCGGAAACTGAATTAGAATACACCACGCCGTTTGAGCTGCTGGTTGCCGTGGCGCTATCAGCTCAAGCAACCGATGTGAGTGTGAATAAAGCTACCCGCAAACTTTACCCTGTCGCGAATACTCCAGAAGCCATTTATGCACTTGGCGAAGAGGGATTAAAAGAGTACATAAAAACCATTGGTCTGTTTAATAGCAAAGCTAAAAATGTGATTAAACTCTGTAAAGACCTTATAGAGCTCCATGGCAGCGAAGTACCTGAAGATCGTAAGGCATTAGAAGCCTTAGCCGGTGTGGGCCGTAAAACGGCTAATGTCGTCTTAAATACCGCCTTTGGTCATCCAGTAATGGCCGTTGATACTCATATATTCCGTGTTTCTAATCGGACAAAAATAGCACCAGGTAAGAATGTTGATGAAGTAGAGCAAAAGCTCGTACGTTTTATTCCAAAAGAATTCATGATGGATGCACATCACTGGCTTATTCTTCATGGCCGCTATACTTGTGTCGCCCGAAAGCCCAAGTGTGGTTCGTGCATTATTGAAGATTTATGCGAATATAAAGATAAGACAGAAATTGATTAACGCTATTCTTTAAAAGAATATTGCAGCTAAACTAGGGACAAAGGAATACAAAATGAGAATGCTACATACGATGCTTCGCGTCGGTAATTTAGATAAGTCTATCGAATTTTATACCCAAGTGATGGGCATGAAGCTTTTACGTCGTAATGATAACGAAGAATATCGCTATACTCTCGCTTTTGTTGGCTACCAAGCCGAAACGGAAGGTGCTGTTCTGGAATTAACTCATAACTGGGATATCAGTGAATATGACTTAGGAAATGCCTATGGTCATATCGCCTTAGAAGTCGATGATATTTATGCAACATGCCATACTATTGAACAGCTCAATGGCACAATCAGCCGAGCGCCAGGGCCAGTGAAAGGCGGAAAAACTGTCATCGCATTCGTTGAAGATCCTGATGGCTATAAAATTGAATTAATTGAAAAGAAAGAAAATTTAGGCCATGAACTGTAGCTCACATTGAATTAATTTTAGGCTTTTAAAATGCAGACAATAATAAAAAATGATTGATCAAGGCCAACTATTCCATACGCCAAATCCGTGCAAAAGTATCTGCACGGTAAATAATAAAGGCTTCTGTAAAGGCTGCTATCGCAGCCGTGATGAACGCTTTCATTGGAATGAATTCACTGAGTATCAAAAACACTTAGTCGTTCAATTATGCCAAGTGCGTGAGAAAAGAGTGGCAGCGGCCAAGCGTAAGAAATTGCTGCAAGAAGCACAGAATAGAGCTCAACAAAAAGCCCAGTTCGATTTATTTGGTAAAGCCGTTGTTTATGATAGCCAAGCTATCGAGCAAGAAACCGAAGTAGAAAATAATCCACAGATAGGATTATTTTAATAACCTCTATCATTGTTTAATTATCAACAACCCATTGCTTCCAACGTAATGTATCTTCGGTATATTTTGTTGGTTTATACTCTGCACTCACCCAACCATCATAATTTGATTTCTCAATTGCTTGGAAAATTGAATTAAAATCCAAGCTCCCCGTTCCGGGCTCACCACGCCCAGGATTATCAGCAAATTGAATGTGACCGATTTGATTACCTAAACGGCTAATAATATCGCTTATGTCACCTTTTTCCATGCGTGCCATGTGATAGATATCAAACTGCATTTTAATATTGTCACAATCACTTTCTGCAACAACATCCAACATCTGCTGCACATTATGAATAATAAATCCCGGCATATCGAAGGTATTAATTGCCTCAAAAGTAACAACCACTCCTAACGGCTTAAACATATTCGCTGCGGTAATTAAGTTATGCTTGAACGTTTCTAAATATTGCTCACGTTTAGTCTCATCAAAACAACGACCCGGTAATACATTAACGCGCTTAATGCGCAGAGAAGTGACGTAGCTTAAGCACTCAACCAACGCCGCTGCAAATTCTGCTTCTTTGCCTGGCACAGAAGCAAGCCCCTCTCCTCCTTCCATTAAATCCCCTGCGGGGACATTAATTAATACACATTCAAGTTGATGATCTTGTAGCTGGCTTTTAATATCGGCCACGGTTTCGGTATAAGGAAATTGAATTTCGACCGCCTCAAAACCGGCAGATTTTGCGGCACCAAAACGCTCTAATAATGGCTGCTCATTAAATAGCAGAGATAAATTTGCAGCGAGTTTCATTGGTTAATATCTCTTTTATCATTCATCTAACCTACGTCCTTTTTAGTTATCAATTTTAGTCGTCTGATAAAGCTCAATCAAAGTACACGGATCACTTTCATTAAAGCCTTTACTCGCATGCTGTCGCATCAGCTCTGCACCTAAACCAGCCATAGGCACGGCTGAGGTATTATTTTTGGCCAGAGTATTCGCCATATCTAAATCTTTTAACAGGGTTTTCACATGCCACTTTATGGGTTCATATTCGCGCTGTGCCATTCTAGGCCCGGTTAATTGCAATGGTATAGAATCCGCAAAACCGCCTTTAAGCGCTTGCGGAATAAGCGCACTATCCACTCCCGACTTTTCTGCTAATGCCATCACCTCGGCCATGACCAATACGTTACAGCTAACAATCATCTGATTACAGATTTTAGTAACTTGCCCCGCACCCACATCCCCCATCCGAGTAATGCTTTGGCTTAGCACCTGTAAAATAGGACGCACTGACGCCAAAGCCTCAATATCGCCACCCGCCATAATCGCCAGAGTCCCTTGTTCCGCACCTGCAACACCACCAGAAACAGGAGTATCTAACCAACAGCATGACTTCTCTGCGACTAACGCAGCAAACTCACGAGTCGATTCAGGATCAATACTAGAGAAATCGATGACTATGGTGCCAGATTTTAGATGCTTTAGCAGACCATTGTCGGCGCTAATCACTTCTTTAACGGCCGCCGTATCACTGACACATAGCATTACAATATCAGAAAATTCACACAACTCGGCAATCGTAGTAGCAACTTGTGCACCTTGTGCAGCAGCGGTGCGGGTTTTTTCTGGATTCCGATTCCAAACAGTTACCGCATAACCCGCTGTCAATAAGCGACAAGACATAGGAATACCCATTAATCCCATACCAATAAATCCAATCTTTGCTAGTGCCACAGCCGCTTCCCCATCATTCTATTATTCTTTAATAATACCAAACAAGACGCTATTAGTGCGCACTTACCGCCGATCAAAGCAAACAAACCAACCTTTTTTTCGATAAAAATTACACCTATTTCAATCCCTATCCTATGCTTGAATTAGAGAACAACAAAGGAAGAATAAAGAATGAACATGGCATCCATTTTTGAACAAACACAAGAGTTACCTCATATTCCTCGCGTCGTACAAGAACTCATGCAGAGCTTTAAAGACGAAAATATTGATGTAGATGCAATAAGTAAAAAGGTTTCAATGGATCAAGCCCTGACCGCAAAGGTTTTGCGTTTGGCAAACTCAGCGCATTATGGCGCATCTCGTAGCGTTACCAACGCCAATGACGCTATCGTATTATTAGGCTTTAATACTCTACGTACGATGGTTTTGGCCTCTGGCGTGACAAGTTCTTTTAAATCCCCAGAAGGATTTGATATGAACGGTTTCTGGAAGCAATCATTTGCCATTGGTGCTCTATCTAAATGGATTGCTGGCTATACCCCTAAATGCGAAGCAGAAACCGCATTTACCTGCGGCATGCTCAATTCAATCGGCAGTTTATTGATTCGTATCGTCTTGCCAGAAGAAGTAAAGAGCATTGATGAAGCAGAAATCATGGGGGGCAAGCGCCATAGTTTAGAGCGCGCAAAACTGGGGTTTGATGGTGCTAAAGTAGGCGCTGAATTAGCGAAGCGTTGGAAATTTCCGGATGAAATGCAAGCCGCAATTCATGACCAAAACAACGTCGATTTTGACCAAGAATATGGTATGTATGCTGGCATCATCTACATTGCTAAATATCTTCATAATGCCCATAAAGAAGAATGGAATGAAGAAAGAATTGTAGAAGAGTTTCCTCTAGCCGTCGCACAAGTGATTGGTATGGATACCGAAAAAGCTTATAAAGATATAGCATCAACAACCGATTTAGAAACAGGACTAGATGCTTTGCTTGATGGCTAAATTACATTCATTAATAAACAGCTAATATTCATGAGCTGTAAAATAGCCTTATAAATCCATATTAAAAAGCTCAAATTAATTTGAGCTTTTTAATATTATTCTTTTAATTTTTTGGCAGCAGAAAAACCTAAGTGTAATATCATCAACCACAAAAAACTAAACCAGAACAAACTTCCTCCAGATGGTCCACTAGGCGAATCGGCAGGCGCTTCACTTGGGGAATCAGCAGGCACTTCGCTTGGCGAAGCAGGCGTTACCGTTGGTAAAGCAGTAGGAATGATACTTGGCTTGCCCAATAATGTAAGACTAATGGATTGGCTTTCCGTTATATTCGAGAGCAATCGTTTAGTCTCTATAGACTCTGTCTGGCGAATGGATAACGCCTGCAATGATTTCAGGTTCAAATCAACTTCATGACGAAAGCTTGCTCGAGTTGCTGAGGTAACTTCAACTAAAATAGTATCAGCCGTTCCATCGCCATAGCTAATCGTAACAACAGGAGGTTGCTGTAATAAATTCTGGCTTCCCTGTACATTAATTTCTCCTATTAACGTAATGCTATTAATCAATCTAATAAGAACAACATCATGAATTGTATTCTCGCTATTCAATACCAAGTTGATAGAGCTATAACCTGTCAAACTCACACTCATTGCATAGCTTGACCCTGCCGATAAAACAGAGGTATCAGGCAATAAAATACTGAACCTTCCATTCACATCCGTCTCATAAGACGTTATTACGCTCAATTCAGCGAGCAGGGCCTCACCGCCATTCAAAGTAGCAATCGCAGTGCCTAGAGCGTCATCTGAACTGTTTTTCACGACGAAAGAATGACGGGCAGAAGGATAAACTTTAATGTCGGTTGCAACCACATCGTCATACCTACTTTGCACAGTGACATCCATGCTCGATATGGACGCTACGACTAAACTATCAAGATGAACCAGCGCCGCATTAAAACGATCGGCATCAGCTGATGCTAAAGCTGTCGTCACGGAAGAGCCATCACTATCACGGAAAATTAAATCTGCATTTCCAGATTGAACCAGAGAGTAAACCGTCCCTGCTGCCCCACCTTCGATTTTCAAGGTCTGAGACACATCGCCATTTAAGAATGCCTCAGTACTCAAAATTAAACGTAAAGGGCGTTTTATGGTGACTCTAATAACATCCCCATCAGTATTATCAGTAATGATTAGCGAATAGTCCCCCGCAAATTCACCACGGGTAGGCAATGCGATCGTCAAACCAGTCGCATTTGAAGTGATTAAACGACTCACATCAGAGCTGTTGTAATTTAAGCTGTAGCGATAATCACCAGAGCCGTTATTAACGTTAATCTGAGTACGACTATCGGACAATATGAAAGTATCGCCATCATTATGAGTCGATCCACCCACTTCGACGGTCGTACTAGGTAATGGGGAAGTAATACTGACAGTAAACGTATCAGTATTCGTGCCGCCATTATTATCATTCGCCTCAACCGTTACCGCAACCGTTGAACCTCCGCCGGCAATCGCCGCAATTCGAATCGTCGTCGCATTAGGGAA
>PJEL010001330.1_pt1 | contig 25568 bp, 20 predicted proteins | sample 1853271 | NCBI WGS metagenome assembly PJEL01 (sample SAMN08108733, study PRJNA415343) | Invertebrate metagenome, whole genome shotgun sequencing project. | host: Globobulimina | place: Sweden: Gullmar Fjord | collected 2015-08
TTACAAAGTAGCAAGCCATTCTGAATCTCACTCTCCCGCAAGCATTCTTCTACTTCTGCCGTAATATTTATGAATGCCCGTCTTGTTGGTACATTGAACCAGAGTTCTTTACGAAAGTGCTTCATATTGGCCTCCGTTATAGCAATAATGACTTTCTATTATAAAAGATTTAATCAACTTATCAGCTAACGGCGTTTCCTACTATGCCGACTTTCTCCACGCTCCTGACTAACTGCTATCTGCTTCTGACGATCCCTGGCAGCTCCCTTTTTTTCTACAAACAATTTATTCCCTGTAAATGGATCCTGCTCCGTGAAATACATGACCGATGACCATGTTGACGGCAATGGTATGAATATCTGTACCTGCTCAGAATTAATATTAAGCTCTCTGCTCATGCTATCCTTCATTTTCTGCATGTCTTTTTCAGTACAGCCGGGGTGGGCAGCTATGAGGTAGTAGGTAAGGTACTGCTTCTTGCCAGCTCTTTTTGTCATTTCATAAAAGAGATCTTTAAATTTCATCAGGCACTCCTTGCCGGGCTTGCCCATCATGCTTAATACCTTGTCCTCCGTATGTTCAGGCGCGGTCTTGAGCTGTCCGGAAACATGGTTTTCTACAACCTGCTTTAGATATGAGGGGCCGTTTTTCCTGTCGTGTAATATGAGATCGTGCCTGATTCCGGAAGCGAGATAAACTTTCTTTATACCGTCCAGTCTGCTTATTTTTTGTAAGAGCTGCGCCTGTTCTTTGTGTGCTGTCTGTAGATTTGGGCATATTTTTGGAAAGAGGCAGCGCCTGTTTTTACAATGGCCCTTTACCTTAGCATTGCCGCATTTTAGTCCATACATATTTGCCGTAGGGCCGCCCGCATCGGATATGTGTCCCTTGAACTGCTTCATCTTCGCTATAGCCTGGGCTTCTGCAAGAATTGAACTTTCACTCCGTGATACAACCTGTCTTCCCTGATGTACAGTGATAGAGCAATAGTTGCATTCACCGATGCATCCTCTGTGTGTCGTTATCGAAAAACCAATTGTGTCCAACGCCTTGACCTTCCCCATTTTTGCATAAAACGGATGGACGTCTCTCTCATACTCAATGTCATAAATTTCATCCAACTCGCTCGTGTCCAGGGTTGCAGCAGGAGGGTTTTGTACAAGGTACCTGTCGGCATACTGCTGCATAAGCGGCTTTGCACTTTCAGGGTCGCTGTTCGCGTAATAATCACGGAACATGGTTGTAAAGGCTTTTCTGTCTTTGCTGACCTGTTCAAAGCCCGCAAGCTCCAATGCGCCGGTTTTTTTCTCCTTCGATATATAGCATATCCCGCGTATGTCAAAAGGGTCCCTGCCGCTTCGGAGACAGCGGGCAAACTCCAGCACAGTTCTTTCAGCCATTCCGTAGACAAGATAGTCGGCCTTTGAATCAAAAAGTATCGACTTTCTTATCTTGTTTGACCAGAAGTCGTAATGCGCAATGCGCCTCAGGCTGGCCTCGATACCGCCAAGGACTATGGGGCGGGTGCCCTTGTAATACCTGCGTATCAGGTTTGAATAGGCAATGACTGCACGGTCAGGGCGCCGGTTGTTCTCAAGGCCCGGGGTGTAGTCGTCCTGTTTTCTCCATTTTTTGGATGCCGTATAGTTGGCCACCATGGAGTCAACACTGCCGCCTGTTACTCCCCAGAAAAGTGCAGGTTCGCCAAGACGGGTAATGTCCCTGTCCGAATCAACTTCCGGCTGGGCAATAATAGCGACCCTGAAACCATGCTTCATAAGATATTTGCCCACTACTGCTGCACCGTTGAATGGACTGTCAATATAAGTGTCGCCTGTTAAGATAATGATATCAGCTTTATCCCAGCCCAGCTTCTGCAGCTCTTTTTTAGTCGTGGGAAGATACATATATTTCCTTTTAAACGCTGTGGTGTAACTGGATTTGCATTATATCAAGGTGCGATAGATTATTCTTCTAAGCCGGCTTCTCTTAACATCAGCTTTCTGCCATGAGGGCATACGGGGATGCACTGGCCGCAGAAGGTGTATTCAATGCCCGGCACCTTCATATACCTGAGCGTATTTTGATGGCACTTATCGAGGTCGATAGCCTCATTGCGGCTTGAATAATGCAGCTCTGTATTAACATTCCTGATTGCTCCAGCCGGGCAAGCCTCAGTGCACTTAGTGCATTTGCCGCACCGGTTTTTGACAGGAGAATCAAACTCCAGCGGCATATCGGTCAGAACTGAAGAGAGCCTTACCCTCGGACCGTACTTCGGAGTAACAAGAAGAAGGCTCTTGCCCTGCCACCCCAGTCCGGCCATTACTGCAATAGCCTTATGAGATACGCTGCCTTCAGTGCCGCCCTCAACGAGTTTCTTAGAGGCAGGTACAGCCTCTGCCCGGTAACCCAGGCTATTTATATGATTAACGATCGCTTCAGTAATAGTATTGAGCCTTACGTTTATATTCCTGCAATCAGACGCATAGGCAGGAGTGGGCTCCCTGCTCATTGCAGCAACTGCACTCATATCAAGCGGTATGGCAATTGAAATGGCTGAGGTATAAGACTGCATAAGATCTGGCGGAGTAGTTGTAAGACCTTCTTTAAGCGGGCCAAGATCAGCAATGCCTACGATTGCCACACCTTGCTCCAGACAGAATTTTTTGATATCTAATGTCGATTCGACCGGTTGCATATTCTAATTTGCCTTTGAGCTAATTACCGCTACAGTCGGCGGCACCTTAGAAGATCTAATCAAAGTAAGCCACAAGGAGATAGCTCATATTATATTAAGTTTGCCAGAAGTGATAAGGAAAATGCGAGGTATAACTAGATCTATTTTGTATTACATAGTGCAAGCCTTATAGAAAATTATACCTACTATAGAACTTATTGACTTATGTTATTAATGGCGTATACTTCTAAATATAAACACTGATTAATTAAGGAGGATATAATGGCTAAGTGGATATTTGAACCGGGTCACACAGAGGCAGAATTCCGTGCAAAGCATATGATGATCACCTGGGTTCGCGGATTATTTAAGGATATTCACGGCTATATTAACTTTGACCCTGAAGAGCTTTCAGAAGTTTCTTTTGAGCTTAATATAGATGCAAAGATCCTTTGGACAGGTGTTACCCAGCGGGATGACCACCTCAGGAGTGCTGATTTTCTTGATGTTGAGAATCATCCGGGCATTACATTTAAAAGTACAGGTTGTGAACGTGTTGGAGGGACAAGCTATAAAGTTACAGGGGATCTAAGCATTAGAGGAACGACCAATTCTGTCGTATTGGATCTTAATTATATTGGAAGATGGAAAACGCCGTACTGGACTGATGACGGCAATGCAGGCACTGTGACGCGTATCGGATTTTCAGGCCAGACAAGGATCAATCGTCATGATTTTAAGGTGGATTGGAATGATGACATGGAAAAGGGAGGCGTTGTTGTAAGCCATGAGATCATTATCAAGGTTGATATAGAAGCCTTACTGGAAACCGAGCTTAATGCTATGGGAGTAAATACTTAAGGAAATTTGCTTATGTCCCAATTGTTCAGAATATCAGAGTTCTTACTTGGATTCTTCGTATTGTTTCTACCCTTTCTTTCTCCTGCAATGGCTGCTGATACATCACTTTCTCTCACAGAAGAGGAGAGGAACTGGATTAAAGAACACCCTGAGATCACGATAGCCTTTGACGCTAATTATGCGCCCTACAGCTTTCAGACAAAGGAGGGTGAATTCAACGGCATTGCCATGGACTTTGCACAAGAGCTGGCTCAGCGTGCCGGCCTTAAACTCAATCCCTATCCGGACGGCACATGGAAGGGCCTCTATGCTGCAGCACAGCGGCGAGATATCGACGTGATCGCCACACTGGTCATGCGGCCTGAACGGCATGAGTGGTTTGCATTTACCGAACCCTATATATCGCTTGCACAATACATAATCACTCGCAAGGGCAACGAGGTTATAAAGCGGCGTGAAGAGATCGCCGGCAAGACTGTGGCCCTTGTGGAGAAATACTCCACGACCCGCTATGTCCTGGAAGAGTTCCCCGATGTAACCCCATATTATGTTGACAGTCTGACCGAGGCGCTTGAGGCCGTCTCCATCGGTAAAGCGGATGCCACTGTGGCGGCCATGGGTATGGCACAGCATCTGATCGCACAGAAGGGGCTTACCAATATGAGGTTTGCCGCTCTCTATGCCCAGGGGCTCTCTGAACAACGCTTTGGCGTGCGCAAGGACTGGCCTGAACTCGTCTCCATACTCAAGAAGGCGCTGACTTCCCTGACAGGTAAAGAGCGGCTGAAGATCTACCAAAATTGGAGCCGGCCTGAGGTCGCCATTGTGGAGACCGTTATACCAAAGCCGGTTGTCAATTTAACTGACTCTGAGCACAGATGGATCAAAGAACACAAGGAGATACGACTGGGTGTTGACCCGGAATTCGCCCCTTTTGAGTTTGTTGATGATGAAGGCCGGTACCAGGGAATGGCTGCGGATTACATTGAGCTGATCAACGAACGTCTGGGTCTTGAGATGAAACCTCTTGTCGGCCTGACATGGGGTGAAGCTGTTGAGAAAGCCCAAAAGCGTGAGATTGATGTTTTGCCGATAGTCGGGATCACTGAAAAAAGAAAACAGTACTTCGAATTCTCGAAATCGTACGTGGGCTTCCCCAGGGTAATCATTACACGGCAGGATTCCCAGGTGCTGTCTATGGAAGACCTCTCTGATAAGAAAGTTGCCGTACAGGCCAACAGCTCGCACCACGGTTTTATAAATGAAGAGACCGATATTGAACCTGTCCTCTATGATACTTTCAGGAAGGCTATGCTCGCTCTCTCACAGGGCGATAATGATGCAGTAATAGGTAACCTTGCAGTTGCAACGCATGTTATCCAGAATATGAGTTTGGCTAATCTTAAGCTCCCTGCTCATGCATCCCCTAAGATATTTCCCCTTGTCTTTGCCGTGCGCAAGGACTGGCCTGAACTTGTTACCCTCATTGATAAAGCGCTTGCCTCTCTTACAGAGAAAGAAAAGGGTGTGATTCATCAGAGATGGGTGCCTGTACAGATTGAAACGGTAAAGATCGAACTTACAGAAGAAGAGCAGGCCTGGCTGGCAGAGCATCCGGTAATTCGTGTTCACAATGAAAAAGACTGGCCTCCTTTTAATTTTTATCACAATGATCAACCTGCGGGTTATTCAATTGACTATATGAATCTTATTGCAAAAAGATTGGGGATCACTGTTGAGTATATTTCCGGCCCGAGCTGGAATGAATTCATGGATATGATCAGGAATAAAGATCTCGATGTTATGCTTAATATTGCCAACACTGAAGAACGTAGAGAGAATATACATTTTACGAATGGGTATTTCACTGCCTTAAACGGTATTTATTCAAAAAAATCAGGGCAGGCTATAACCTCTTTGGAGCAGATGATCGAAGAGGGACTCACCATGGCTGTTCCAAAAGATTTTTCCAACCATAAACTGCTTGAAAAGTACTACCCTGAGATCAAACTGGTTCCAAAGATAGATCAGATGGCTTCGATTGAAGCGGTTCTTTCCGGAAAGGCCGATGCTACCATCGGGCGCGAAGGTGTTATGAACTACCTCTTGACCAACCGTATGATCGCCAGTCTCAAAATGACCGGTATTGTGCCAGGTGAACAGTTTAGAAGTGCGATAAATATCGGTGTCAGAAAAGATTGGCCGGTTCTACGTGATATTATTCAGAAAGCTATGCAGAGCATTACTGTTGATGAACTTATAACTCTCCGGAGAAAATGGGCATTAGGTGGAGAGGAAAGCCGGGGTGTTGATCTGACAGAAAAAGAATTTTCCTGGCTTAAGGAACATCCTGTTGTCCGGGTTGGTGCAGACCCTGTCTGGGCACCACTGGAATTCAGGGATGAATCCGGTGCCATTAAGGGGATTTCTGTTGACTATCTAAAACGTATCCAGAAAATGCTCGGCATTGAGTTTGAATTTGTTAATAAACCAACCTGGTCTGAGATGCTTGAGATGGCCAAGCATGGGAAGCTGGATCTGCTTTCCTCGGTGAAGAGCACCCCTTCTCGCGAGCAGTTTCTGAACTTTACTGACAGCTATATTGAGATGCCCATAGTCATTTTCTCAGGCCCGGAACTGACATTTGTGGGCGAACCGGAGCTTCACAAACTCAGGGTTGCGGTCGTGAAAGGCTATGCAACAGAGGAGTTGCTTACAAAAGATTATCCTGATATCGACCTTGTTCTCGCCGAATCCACAATTGAGGCCCTACATCTTCTTGCCCGCAATGAGGTCGATGTATTTGTCGGCAATATCCTCACTGCAAGCTACTACCTTGGCCAACTTGGCTATACTCAGATAAAAGTCGCGGGTGATACCTCGTATATATACAACCAAACGATGGGAGTCCGCAAAGACTGGCCCATATTAGCAGGCATCCTGCAAAAGACTCTGGACGCTATTCCCCCGTATGAGCAAAATAAAATCAGACAGCAATGGGTTACGGTCAAATACGAGCATGGGTTTGACTACTCTATATTATGGAAAGTGCTTATCATTGTCTCTATCATTTTCATGCTGTTTATTTATTGGAACAGACGCCTCGCAAAAGAAATCAATAAACGCAGGCAAGCAGAAGATAGATTACTCAAACATAAAGATCATTTGGAAGATATGGTTAATAGCAGGACCAAAGCACTTTCACTTAAAACAAGGGATCTGGAGCAGGTTCTCTATGCCGGGTCACATGATCTAAGGACGCCCCTTGTAAATGTTCAGGGCTATAGCGGTGAATTGGGGGTTTCCATAACTGAACTGATGTCTTACATAAAATATGCGGATGTTTCTGAAGATATCCTGAAGAAGATAGAATCTGTTTTTGAGGAAGACATAAGCAGTAGTATTCAATTCATTCAGGATAACATATCTAAAATGGACTCTCTTCTTAATAGCCTTATCAGAATCTCCCGAACAGGAAAGATTGAAATAAAGGAAGAGCAGGTGAATATGAATCAATTAGTTCACGGTATTGCCAATACTTTTAAAACAAGGATAGAAGAGGCGGAAATTAATATTGAAGTAAACATCTTACCTGAATGTAGAGGCGATAAAGAGCAGCTCAATCATGTCTTTTTGAACCTTATAGGAAACGCAATAAAATATATTGCCCGGAACCGTAGGGGAACGATCAATGTTTCAGGTTATAAGGAGGAGGGCAGGTCAATTTATTGTGTTGAAGATAACGGGATAGGCATAGCACCCGCACACAAGGAAAAGATATTTGAGATATTCTATCAGCTTGACCCCGTCAACTACACTGGCGAAGGGTTGGGTTTGACCATAGTACGCAATATACTTGATAGAATGCACGGGGAGATTTGGATAGAATCAGAAGAAGGCAATGGGAGTAAGTTTTTTGTTTCTATGCCTTCATGGAACCAGAACCAACCCCTTAACTAAATATAATAATTAAGGTGCCGCCTGCTCTTCAAACATTACCCTGAGCTTCGGACTGTTTCTAAGCTCTTCCGCCTTTTTCAGATAGCCCTTCTTCTCATAAAACTTGACGGCCAGACGAATCGCGTGGGCCTCCTCCTCGTGTCCTTCGAAATAAGCGTACGGGTCTGTGGCCAGGTCTAAACTGCCGCTGTCAAAATATTGTAATGCTAAGGCATCATCTCCTGTTAGCAAGTATGTCTCGCCTATCAAAAGGTCAACCGGGTAAGGGTCGTACCACTTTCGAAATATCTTGAAGTACTTTAGTGCCTCCTTATATCTGCCTGCTTGTTTAAGGTAAAGTGCAAAGTTTATCTTCATATAGTTCATGTCAGGATTAAGGTCATATCCTCTTAAGAAGAACCTCTCGGCAATATCCGTCCTTCCATCATGTAAATGCCTTGCGCCGAATTCAGGCAGTATAAAACAGTAGTTTCTGTCCAGCCTGCAGGCTTTTTCAGCATAGTCAAATGATTCCTCGACCTTGCCGAGCTGATTGTAGGCAGTAGCAATATACATGAGGATAGAAGGCTCCTCATATTGGCCCTGGAACTGGGCAAGGAGGTTCATGAGGTCGTGAGGTTTTCTGTTTCTACGCAACATCTCGGCGTTCTGCTTTATCATCGCCAGTGCCGGAGGTTCAGGCATTGATAAAATATCAGGGCGTGCGAGAATATTAACTATCTCATCACCTATCCATCTGTGAAACCCCGGCATATAAAGACCGTTAACCGAGTAGGCAACAACCGCATCCCTGATGCTATAGGATTTCTGAAAGAGCGCATCAAAAGAAAGCTTGATAGAGCCCAGCAGGTTCGCGCTCTCAACTGAGGCCTTAACAGGAAAGTAATCCATATCCACGCTCAGAATTACGGGTTCATTCAGATCAGGAAGGGATCCGGTTCCACAGATACTGATCAGCACTCCGCCAGTCAACCCGCTGAAGCACCCATCCTGCATCTGAAAGGTATTTATATCTTCACTGATAAATGAGTTGGATGCCAGAAAGAGCCTCAGCTTCTCTTCAGCATCGGGAGAGGATAAGTATCTGTAGGGGATGATCCAGTAGACCTCTTTGATGATCCCGAGCTTTGCGGCGGCAAATATAAAGTTGCCGGCAGATATCAGGTCGCTGTCCGGCGGGTCCGCATCTTTCAGCACCGCCCAGTCCTTTTGTAAAAATATAGCCTGCAATTTCTTCAGCTTTACAGGCTGTATCCTCTTCATGTCATCATGGGTATCAATGTTTATCAGCACAGCATCCCTGATCCCCATCTCTGCCCAGCGTGCGAGCGCTTCGTTATGATCTTCAAACTGTGCGACATCTTTAACAGGATCTTTGCCCAGCACAGGATAACTCTTCTTATCTTCTTCTCCCTTTATGCAGGCCGCAAATAAGAGAAAAAATGGAAGCATCATCAGAAAAGCCCTGTTAATCGCCATATGTTTCCTATAACTCCTTTTTTGTGATAATATAACTGTTCTTATTATATATAAGGCATAAAATATTATAAGCACTATTAGGAGATTGGATTGAAAATAGCGGCAGGTATTGATATCGGCGGTACAAATATAAAGGCTATCATTGCGTCAGAGGACGGCACAGTGCTGGCAAGCAGTAAATACCCGACTCCCCATATATCTGATAAAGACCCGGCAAGCATTAATGTTCAGCTTGTAAAGATAATGCAAGGCTTCCTTAACAAAGACAAGGTAATAGGCCTCGGCGCATCAGAGATAGTCGGTATAGGCATCGGAGTTGCCGGTCTTGTTGATAGTAAAAACGGGATCGTCATCGAGTCTCCCAATATATCATCACTGAACGGCATGAACCTTAAAGAAGTAATTGAAAAAGCCTTTTCCAAACCAGTGATAGTGGAAAATGATGCAAACACCTGGGCTTACGGTGAAAAATGGGTAGGCACAGGCAGGGACTTTGATAACTTTGTTGTCCTTACACTCGGCACCGGACTTGGAAGCGGCATAATTTATAACGGCGAGCCCTTAAAAGGAGCTGCCGAATTAGGGCATATGGTCATATCACCTGAAGGCCGTGTATGTACATGCGGTAACCTTGGATGCCTCGAATCATATGCCTCAGGCAGAGCCATTGTTGAGCAGGTGGTCACAGCTCTGGAAAAAGGCGAAGATAGCATGCTGACAGAATGCTGTAACGGTAATATATACAAGATTACTCCTGAGAACATCTATGAGACCGCTCTTGAAGGCGACAGCCTCTGCAGAAAGGCCTTCAGAAATACCGGCTACTATCTCGGAATAGGCGTTGCCAATATTATTAATATTCTCAGCCCCGAGGCCGTAATAATAGGCGGCGGACTTGTCGGAGCATGGGACATGTTCATTGAAGACCTGCAGCAGGAGGCATCAAAGCGAGCCTTTGACCCTCTTTATGCCAGGGTGAAAATCCTTAAAAGCGGTCAAACCGAAGAGTGCGGGTCTGTCGGAGCCGCAGGCCTGATATTTAAGGCTACGCGTTAATCCTGATGTCTACAAGCAATATCAGAAATTTCTGTATCATCGCCCATATCGACCACGGTAAATCCACCCTTGCAGACCGTATTCTCGAGTTTACCGGCGCCCTCTCTGAAAGAGAGATGTCAAAGCAGGTGCTTGACAGCATGGAGCTTGAGCAGGAACGCGGCATCACGATCAAGGCAACACCTGTCAGGCTTGATTACAAAGCTTCAGACGGCAAAGATTATATACTGAACCTTATTGATACCCCGGGGCATGTGGACTTTTCCTATGAGGTGTCAAGGAGCCTGGCATCCTGTGAAGGCGCGCTGCTGATCGTTGACGCAACACAGGGCGTGGAGGCACAGACCGTTGCCAACGCATACCTTGCATCAGAACACAAACTTGAGATAATACCCGTTATAAACAAGATCGACCTTCCGGGTGCCGAACCTGAAAGGGTCAAGGAGCAGATCGAGGATTCCCTTGCCATTGACTGCAGTGATGTTATACTGGCCTCGGCCAAAGAGGGGATCGGTACAGCGGAGATCCTTGAGGCCGTAGTCCAAAAGGTTCCTCCTCCGGAAGACCTCTCTGAGAAGCCGTTAAAGGCGCTCACCTTTGATTCATGGTTTGACAATTACCAGGGCGTTATAGTGCTTGTCAGGGTATTTGAGGGAAAGGTCAAGAAAGGATCTAACATAAAGTTCATGGCTGCCGGCACGTCCTTTGAGGTGCTTGAGGTCGGTGTCTTCACCCCTGAGAGAAAGGCTGCCAAAAGCCTTAAGGCCGGAGAGGTCGGCTACATAATAGCAGGCATCCGTAATGTCGGCGACACAAAAATGGGCGATACCATTACTGATGTCAATAAGCCTGCTACTGAGCCATGCCCCGGATACAAGGATATCAAGCCCATGGTCTTCTGCGGCCTTTATCCTACTGAGACGAACCAGTATGAGGTGCTTAAAGACGCCCTGGAGAAGCTGAAGCTCAATGACTCATCCTTTGCTTTTGAGCCTGAATCGTCAACAGCCCTCGGTTTCGGGTTTCGCTGCGGTTTTCTCGGACTTCTTCATATGGAGATCGTCAAAGAGCGCCTTGAACGGGAGTTCAAGCTGCTTCTGATAAATACAGCTCCCACGGTTGTCTACAGGGTCACAAAGGCTGACGGAACAGTTCTGCAGTTGGACAGCCCTGCAAAACTTCCCGAGCAGTATGAGATGCTTGAAGAGCCTTTTGTAAAGACAGTCATATTTGTCCCCTCAAAATATATAGGCCCGATCTTTGAGCTCTGTCAGGAAAAACGGGGCAATCAGAAGGACTTTACCTATATAGGAAAAGACCGGGTAATGGTCACATACGAGTTTCCGCTAAGCGAAATTCTGTGGGATTTTTATGATAAACTGAAATCCTCTTCAAGCGGTTATGCCTCAATGGATTATGAGCTTATCGGATACAGGGAGTCAAAGCTTATAAGGCTGGATATTCTTTTGAACAGTGAGCCTGTTGATGCCCTCTCAATGATTATACATAGAGAAAGGGCTCCGTATAAGGGAAGGCAGGTGGCCGAGCAGCTGAGAAAGGTTATCCCCAGGCAGATGTTTGAGGTGGTCATACAGGCGGCTATAGGCAATAAGATCATCGCCAGAGAAAGCATCAAGGCTCTGAAGAAGAATGTTATCGCAAAATGCTACGGCGGTGATATCACAAGAAAGAGAAAACTGATAGAAAAACAGAAGGCGGGTAAGAAACGTATGAAACAGGTCGGAAGGGTAGAGATCCCTCAGGAGGCCTTCTTAACCGTACTTAAAGTGAAATAAACCGATAAATCATATAATATAAAGGTTAATATCATGGCCAAAGAGACTGTAAACAAATCAAAAACAAGGGAGTATGCTGAAGCTATAATCATAGCCGTAATACTTGCCCTTTTGATCAGAGCCTTTGTGGTCCAGGCCTTCAAGATCCCTTCAGGCTCCATGCTTCAAACTCTGGTCATAGGCGACCACATACTTGTTAATAAATTCATATTTGGTATAAAGGCCCCATTCACTGACGGCCGGTTCCTTATATTCAGCCCGCCAAAGCGGGGTGATGTTATAGTCTTTTCGTTTCCCGGCAACCGGGATAAAGAAGAGTGCACAAGCCTTGCAAAGGGCCTCTCAACCCGGCTCAGCAACACATTTAATAATAAAAACCCTTATTATCTCTTCAAGAGCGACTGCCGGGACTTTATCAAAAGGATAGTGGCTGTAGGAGGCGATACTATTGAGATCAAGGATAAAAAGGTATATATAAACGGACGTGCCCTTGCCGAGCCGTATAAGGTACATAATGACCGGCTCGTTCTGAATGCCGAAGCAAGCAAAAGGGATAATTTCGGCCCGGTAACCATCCCGCGCAATCAGTTCTTTACGATGGGAGACAACCGTGACAACAGCCATGACAGCCGTTTCTGGGGATTTGTCGATATGGATGATATTAAAGGCGAAGCATTTATAATATACTGGTCATGGGACAGCTTCGAAAGCCTTCTTAATAAGGTGCGTTGGAGCAGGATCGGGATGGCCATAAATTAAACGGTAAGGTAAGGAGGGGCTATGGTTAAAAAAATATTTGGAGTGGTAGTATTTGTATTGCTGGCATACTCATTTTATCTTTCATTCATGCCTAACTATCACTACCGTATGTTTAAGAATGAGATCAAAGAGAGCATGAAGATTATACGTCTTACAGACGACCGTAAAGAAGTAATACGCAGGGTAATGCGGCTTACTGACGAATATGATATACCTGTTACGCCCGAAGATATTGAGCTGGAGATGGTTCACGATCAGTGGACAGCAAAGCTCTACTGGGAAGAGACGATAGAGTATTTCCCTTTCTATCCCTTATACCAGAAAAATATTGAATTCTATGTAGATACCGCTGAATAATGTTTACCGGACTTGTTGAGGCATTAGGAAATATAAGCTCTATTAACAAAACCTCAAACGGCATGAGACTCTCTATGAAACCCTCATCCGATATGGAGGTAAGCATAGGCGACAGCATAGCTGTAAACGGCGTATGCCTTACAGCAACTACTGATAGAGGCAGCATTATGTTTGATGTATCTCCGGAGACGATGAAGAGCACAAACCTCGGAGAGCTGAAGGTGAATCAGAAGGTGAACCTTGAACGTGCACTGAGGCTTTCGGATCGGCTTGGCGGGCATATTGTAACAGGGCATGTCGATGCTGTTGGAAAGATAAGAGAGAGAAGGCCTGAGGGAGAATACACCTTTTATACCTTTGATGCACCGCCCGAAGTGCTTAGATATGTTGTGAAGAAAGGATCTGTCGCCATAGACGGCATAAGCCTCACCGTCACAGGGCTGGATAGCAGCACCTTCAGCGTAGCGATAATACCGCATACGCTCACAGCCACTAACCTTGGCGATAAACACAAGGGCGACAGCGTAAATATGGAGATAGACATAATAGGCAAATATGTTGAAAAGTTTCTGGGAAATAAGGACAATAGTAAGGGCCTTGAGTCCCTGCTTAAAGAAGAAGGTTTTACAGACTGAAAATAAGGAGTTTAGGGAATAATAATGCGAAGCAAATATAAGTTTGACACAATTGAAGATGCGATAAAAGATATCAAGAGCGGTAAGATGGTGGTTCTTATTGATGATGAGGACCGTGAAAATGAAGGCGACCTCACGCTGGCAGCAAGCAAGGTAACGCCGCAGGCCATAAACTTCATGGCCAAACACGGCAGGGGGCTCATCTGCCTCTCTCTGACACCTGAGCGGGTTGAGGAGCTGCAGCTGCCCATGATGTCCGAGTCCAACACTTCACAGTTCGGCACAGCCTTTACCGTCTCTATCGAGGCAAGAAAAGGTGTTACAACAGGCATATCCGCTTCTGACCGGTCAAAGACGATAAAGACCGCTATAAATCCTAAAAAAGGGCCTGAGGATATAGCAAGGCCCGGCCATACCTTCCCATTGCGGGCACAACCCGGCGGCGTTCTTCAGAGGGCGGGGCAGACCGAGGGCTCAGTCGACCTTGCCAGGCTTGCAGGCCTGAACCCTTCCGGCGTCATATGCGAGATAATGAATAACGACGGAACAATGTCAAGGGTACCTGAGCTTGCAAAGTTTGCAAAGAAGCATAAATTGAAGATGGTCACGATAAAGGACCTCATCAATTACAGGATGCAGAATGAGAGCCTTGTTACAAGGCTGGCATCATCAAAGGTCCCGACACAGCACGGCGGTGAGATGACAGCCATAGTCTTTGAGAATATGGTCGACAACTCAGAACATGTCGCTCTGATCAAAGGTGATATCACCCCTGATGACAAGGTGCTGGTGAGGGTTCATTCCGAATGCCTTACCGGAGATGTATTCGGTTCAAGAAGGTGTGACTGCGGCAGCCAGCTTCATAAAGCCATGGCCATGATTAAGAAAGAGGGCAAAGGCGTGCTCCTTTATATGAGGCAGGAAGGCAGGGGAATAGGCCTTGCCAACAAGCTGAAGGCTTATGAGCTGCAGGATCAGGGGCTGGATACGGTGGAGGCAAATCTCAAGCTCGGCTTTAAGCCTGATCTGAGAGATTACGGCATAGGCGCTCAGATACTTGTGAACCTCGGTATAAAGCAGATGCGCCTGATAACCAACAACCCAAAAAAGATCATCGGGCTTGAAGGATACGGACTTAAGGTGATTGACAGAGTTCCTATTGAGACAACGCCGCATAAGAAGAACGAAAAATATCTTAAAGCCAAAAAGAAGAAGATGGGGCACCTGTTGAAAAAAGTATAATTTGAAATAATTTTTTTGATTTTTGGGGTTTTTGTTAAATAGGAGGATATTATGAAGACATATGAAGGGGAATTGCAGGCAAAGGGTTTAAAGTTCGGCATAGTTGTCAGCCGTTTTAATGATTTTATAACCAAGAAGCTTCTTGACGGTGCAGTGGACGGACTTGTGAGACATGGCGCCTTAGATAAAGATATCGAAGTTGTAAGGGTTCCGGGAGCTTTCGAAATACCTCTTGCAGCTAAGAAACTTGCTGAGAAAAAATCCATAGATGCCGTTATATGCCTTGGGACTATAATAAGGGGAGCAACTCCTCATTTTGACTATGTTGCATCAGAATCAGCCAAAGGAATAGGCTCTGTATCCCTTGAGACCGGCGTTCCCGTAGCCAATGGCATACTTACCACCGATACTATCGAACAGGCTATTGAGAGAGCAGGCACAAAGAGCGGCAATAAAGGATGGGACGTCGCACTTGTAGCGATCGAGATGGCACAGCTTCTTAAAAAACTGTAATGCGTTATGCGTGATCAGTAATCTGAATAAGGAATATTATATGTTGGCATTATTACCCATTACTATTTTATGAGTCGACGCAAATCAAGGGAGTACGCCCTTCAGATCCTATTTCAGCTTGACCTTACCGGGAACGACCTTACTGATGAAGTATGGACTGATTTCTGGGAGAGCAATAAAGAGGGGAAGGGTATAAAAGAGTTCTCCCTCTCACTGGTAAACGGCACTCTTGAACATATAGATGCACTGGATGAGATCATTACTAAAGCTGCTGAAAACTGGTCTCTTAGTAGAATGGCTGTTGTGGATAGGATTCTCCTTAGAATGGCTGCATATGAACTCTTTTACCGTGATGACATACCCCATGCTGTAACAATCAATGAAGCTGTTGAGATATCCAAGAAGTATTCTGCTGAAGACTCCGCACCATTTATTAATGGTATACTGGATAAAATCTATAAATTAAAAGGGGCCGAGGGGTCGAGGGGTCAAGGGGCCAAGTGAAGGACTGTCTTTTACTAGAACCCTCAAATCCTCGAATCCTGGAACCCTGTTTTAACAGGAGGTTGCTTTGATACCACGTTATTCAAGACCCGAAATGTCCCGTATCTGGGAACCTGAAAACAAATTCCAGAAGTGGCTCGATGTTGAGATAGCGGCTTGCGAGGCCTGGGCAGAGCTTGGAGAGATCCCGAAAAAGAGCCTGGCAACGATAAAGAAGAAGGCGAAGTTCAGCGTCAAGCGCATAGATACAATAGAGAAGAAGGTCAAACACGATGTTATAGCCTTTCTAACATCTGTCGGTGAGAATGTCGGGCCGGATTCCAGATATATACACAAAGGCCTTACCTCTTCTGATATAGGCGACACTGCGCTTGCTCTTCTTATGCGTGAGGCGGGTGATATCATAATACAGGATATCAAGGACCTGATGAAGGTTCTTAAGGCAAACGCCCGCAAGTATAAAAAGACGCTCCAGATGGGCAGAAGCCATGGAATACACGCAGAGCCGACCACATTCGGCCTCACCTTTGCCCTATGGTATGAGGAGATGAAGCGGAACCTTGTGCGTATGAAGGCTGCAAGGGAAACGATCAATTACGGGCAGCTCTCAGGGCCTGTTGGAACATTTACAAGCCTGCCGGCATCCATAGAGAAGTATGTCTGCAGAAAACTTAAGCTCAAGGTGGACCCTATAGTAACACAGGTGATACAGCGCGACAGGCACGCGGAATTCATGAATACGCTGGCGCTGATAGCCGGAGCGGTCGAAAAAATGGCCGTAGAGATAAGGCACCTTCAGAGGACAGAGGTACTTGAGGCTGAAGAGCCTTTTACAAAAGGGCAGAAGGGATCATCCGCAATGCCTCATAAGCGCAACCCTGTCGGCAGCGAGAACCTGAGCGGCCTTGCAAGGGTCGTACGCTCAAATTCAATAGCCGCCATGGAAAACATGCCCCTCTGGCATGAACGCGACATCAGCCATTCATCTGTTGAGAGGATAATAATCCCTGACAGCACCATACTCATAAACTATATGCTTAAGAGGATGACAGGTATTCTCAAGGACCTCCAGGTCTATCCAAAGAGGATGAAAGAAAATATAGGCAGGAGCTACGGCCTATTCTGCTCACAGAGGGTAATGCTGCGCCTGACCGAAAGCGGCATGAGTCGTGAAGATGCCTACAAGGTTGTTCAGACAAGGGCAATGGAGAGCTGGAAGGATAAGGTTCCTTACAAAAACCTTCTGAAGCAGGACAAGGTCATTACAAAATATCTCTCGGATAAAGACATAGAAGCTCTCTTTGATATGAGCTTTTATACGAGAAATGTGGACTTTATCTATAAGAGGGTATTTAAATAGTACCACAGAGCAACAGTGCAAAAGTTTATTGGAGCAGGTGAAAACCTGCTCCTTTTTTTATCAATAATATATTGATGTAATTAGCAACACTAACGGTAGGAGTTAATAATTATTTTTTGCTTCGGAACTGTTGCACTGCGGCTCTGTTGTTCTTTTTACTTGTTGAACTGTTGTTCTGCGGAACTTTCCCTAAACAGCGTTAAGCTTCTCATACCCCGCAAGCTTTCCGGCTGACGAGTAGTACTCTATTTCAGAAGCTGCGATCTTCTCGGCCTCTTTTGTGAGATCCTGGGACTGGTCCTTGATAAAGGACTGAATCATCTCAAACTTCGCCTTCTGTATATCCAGAAAGGGCTTATCAATATCAGGATTTGCAAGGTAAGTGCCGTCCTTCTGGCCTTCTGAAAGAATCTCAGTAAATGCCCTGCCGGACTGCGCTGCCAGCTTTTTAGACTCATTCACTGCGCTGAGCCAGTCAGCATGTATCAGCTTATAGTAGTCCCTCATAGCCTGTTTGTTGAAGTGGACAAAATATGTCTTGCCGTCTTTCTCAAGATTGAAGGTCACACGGACCGAATCGGTATCGATCGTATCAACAAAGACGAGGTCGTCACCGTCCCTCGCGATCTCCCACTTCATATCCCAGAGGTTGAGGCCCATGCGGGAAAATATCTGCTGCAGGAGCTGTGCCCCCAGTACCGCCATTACCTGCGTCCTTGAGAAGGTATCCCCGTCAAGGCCTGAGATGAGGGCTGCCTCCTGGCGGCTCAGGTTTCTATCCTCCGGCTCATACTTTGTGGTGAGATCAACTAATGGTGTCTCAAAACGGTGCCACGGCTCAAGGCTGTCAACACCAAGCTCATTAAGATAGGCCTTCTTACCGGCGTCATTCATTGCGTCATATTTTCTTAAGACCGATGAACCGCTTGTTATGCCGAGCCGTACAATAAACTCTAGGGGAACAACATTCTTATCTATTGAATGATATTTTTTATAGTCATAAAAGTGCCAGTTAAGCACTTTCTTAAGCTCAGGCTTCTGAATGGTGAACTTCCTTATCAGGGTAAGGTTACTCAGATCTGACGGGAAGCCTTTAGAAAAGACCTTTCCGCTTTCACGCTCGATCATGCCTATATGATGCGTGGGTGCACCTTTTTCTTTATAAACTGAGAGCTGCTCATCAAGCCTGCCGGTCTTATCCTTTACAGGGGAAACTTTTTTCCACGCCTCAGGATTTCCAAGCTCCTGAAAGACAAGGTGCCTGAAGCTCGCCCTGCCGATGTCGCTGCCTTCTATATTAAATATCGTGCCGACATCAAAGACAGAACCGCCCGCAGATGTCTCACTGATAAGAAGGTCCGATTCACCCGGGACATCATAGAGGTTCTGCACAGAACCCTCATATATCGGGTTCTCCAGTTTAAGTTCTATCTTTTCAGGAAAGTCATTCATTTAGTATCCCTTCTAATTTATCATTCAGTAAAGCGTCATCGTGTCATACCGGCTTTATGCCGGTATCTCTTTTTTTTTATAACTGAAAGATTCCGGGACAAGCCCGGAATGACAAATAATAAAAACAGATATCTAAATTACCTTTTCAGAAGGGAGTTAGTCAATTACTTTACGTTTTTCCTCTTCAACTCCCCGTCCTTTAAGAGAACATCTCTCTTCCCTTTCTTATGAATAAGAGTGACTGTTGGTTTGAAGAAGATGAAGTCCTGGTGAAACGGGGTTGATACCTTGCCGCCGAATGAGCTGTTATCGCCGAGGGCTATATGTATAGTACCGAAGATCTTCTCAGTCTCAAGTATATTATCCGGTTTAACCGCTTTATCGTTTGTTCCGATGCCGAGCTCGGCAATATTCCTGTTCTCTTTTCTTTCGGACAATTTGTCCTTTAACTGTTTAACAAAAGGCTCTTTGCCCTCAACATCATTTGCAAGTCCCTTTTTAATATGAATAGTTACGGGGTTTTTCAGCTTCCTTGTCGGCGCCCAATCCAGAATTAATCTGCCGTTTGCCGTGCCCTCAAGCGGTGCCAGAAATACCTCTCCTGCCGGAAGATTACTGAATTGACCCGGTTTTGTGATGATCCCGGTATCTGACTTTGCAATTCTTCCTTTTATAGAAAATGAGATCTCCGTACCGTTCGGCGCTGTGATCTCAACCTCTTCTGCGGCATTAACCCTTTCTGCCATCCTCTTTGTCCTTCTCTCCATTGCTTTCCAGTCAACGCTCATGGCTGTTTTAAACATGGATTCCTCAAATATCGGCATACTTGCAAAGCGGGTCCCGCATATCCTTGTTAAGAAGTCCTTGAACCGCGTATGACTTGTCGAGTGATACGAGAGGGCCACAACTGCATCTACTGCATCTGCTTTATATTTTTTTACTATATTCTCGGCTGTTTTAAAATCTTTTGGCAATATCTTTTTACTTATCAACGAGTTAAATAGCTTCCTCTTCTTCAATTGATCAACTATATTCTCTCCAAACGCCTTTATCCAAGCCTTTTCCGGCGGTTCTGATCCGTGAATTGCCGTAGCCTCATATTTCAGGTAAGCTGTATTATTACAGAAAGATTTGCTGATATCAGATATGTTTTTTGTTATTTTAATAAGTTTTTTGCTTTTATCATCAGTAAAGACGAGAAGTTTTTCTCTTCTTTTTATTTTTAGATTCGTAGTAAATATGGTTTCTATGATTTTTTTATTCTTTAACATATAAAGGGTCTTTTTATTACTTATATATTATCTTTTAAATAGAAGTAGTAATAAGCCTGTTGAAAGTGTTAATTAATGATGAAAGGCATTGAATATTAATTAAAATAGCTTGTTAATTAAGCGGTTATTAAGCCGGTCTTTTTCTTGACATCTTGTTATGTAAGATGATACGATTTTAAGCTGGTGTTTTCATTATAACACTTCAAATATTGAGAGTATTGCTTACCCTGCTAGTTATTTACCGGAATATATAGGATCAAGGGCTTAAATTCTCAGGATATTTTTTTTCTTGGGAATAGTTGTGCTTAAAAAATATTTACAGCTTGGCATAGATAAGCGTAATAATTAAGATTAAAGTTATTAACAATTTAAAAATATAATTAACCAGTATTCCACAGGATAGGTAAGGATAATGTTAAAAAAATATAATTTCAGTGCAGGGCCGGCCATGTTGCCGGAAGATGTTATTAAAAGAGCAGCATCAGAGATGGTGGACTGGCGCGGAAGCGGCATGTCTGTCATGGAGATGAGCCACAGGGGTAAGGAGTTTGTCTCTATTGCCGAGAAGGCAGAGGCCGATCTTCGTGATATTATGTCCATACCCACTAATTATAAGGTACTCTTCCTTCAGGGCGGTGCATCAAGCCAGTTTGGCATGGTGCCGATGAACTTGTTGAGGGGTAAGGATAAGGCAGATTACATAAATACAGGCTCATGGTCCAAAAAGGCGATAGCCGAAGCAAAACGGTTTTGCAGCGTAAATGTTGCGGCAACCAGTGAAGATACAAAATTCACAACGATTCCGGATAGGTCTGCATGGAGACTCGATCCTGAAGCAGCGTATCTTCATTACACACCCAATGAGACGATAGTGGGAGTGGAGTTTCATGATATCCCTGATGCCGGGGATGTTCCTTTGGCTGTTGATATGTCATCCACTATACTCTCCAGGCCGATCGATGTCTCTAAGTTTGGGGTTATTTATGCCGGGGCGCAGAAGAATATAGGGCCCGCAGGCCTTACTATAGTAATAGTAAGGGAAGATCTTATAGGCGATGCAATGCCCGGAACACCCGCCATGTCTGATTACGCTGTACATGCAAAGGCCGGCTCAATGTATAACACACCACCTACTTACAGCTGGTATATAGCCGGATTGGTATTTGAGTGGATAAAGGAAAAAGGCGGGCTTGAGGCGATGGCCGATATTAATAAACGCAAATCCGATAAGCTTTATGTAGCGATAGATAACTCTGATTATTATAATAATCCTGTGGAGAAGGGATGCCGCTCCTGGATGAACATACCTTTTACACTGGCAAAGCCGGATCTGGATCCAAAGTTCATTGAAGAGGCCGCAAATGCAGGGCTTGTGACGCTGAAGGGACATCGCTCTATCGGCGGTATGAGAGCGAGCATATATAACGCCATGCCTGAAGAGGGAGTGGATGCGCTCATAGCATTTATGGCTGAGTTTGAGAAGAATAACGCATAAAGTGTAAAATATATGCCGGTTTTTAATTAGGCATTGCAATATATCAAGATTTCTTTTCCAGTACAGCGGGATTGGAATGACAGAAAGTTAAAAGGGAAAAGGCAGATCATGAAAGTACTTGTAAGCGACAGCATTGCAGAAAGAGGAGTTGAGATTCTCAAAGAGAAAGGGCTGGATGTAGATGTTAACACAGGACTCAAACCGGAAGAGCTGAAGAAGATAATAGGCGGCTATGATGCCCTTATAATAAGGAGTGCTACAAAGGTGACGGCTGAGATAATCGAAGCGGCGGAAAAGCTGAAGGTTATCGGAAGGGCCGGATCCGGGCTGGATAATGTAGACCGTAACGCCGCAACCATGCGCGGTATAGTTGTTATGAATACCCCGGGCGGCAACACCATAACCACGGCAGAGCATACTGTTGCGCTCATGTTCTCAATGGCGCGCCAGGTGCCTCAGGCAACCGCCTCGATAAAAGACGGAAAGTGGGAAAAGAAAAAATTCAGGGGCGTTGAGCTCTATAACAAGACCCTCGGAATAATGGGCCTTGGAAATATCGGCGCACATGTATCAAAGGTGGCAAAGGGTGCAGGCATGCATGTTATCGCATATGACCCTTTTCTGAGTGAAGAGAAGGCCAAGACGCTTGGCATAAAGGGAGTGACCTTTGATGAACTTATTGAACAGTCTGACTTTATAACGATACACACACCTCTTACAGATGAGACCAGAGGGTGCATAAATAAGGATACCATCGCCAAAATGAAGGAAGGTGTCAGGATAATCAATGCTGCAAGGGGCGGTATTATTAATGAGAAGGATCTGTATGATGCCCTTAAATCAGGGAAAGTGGCTGCAGCTGCCTGTGATGTCTTTGAAGTAGAGCCTCCGGAAGGCAACCCTCTGCTTGAGCTTGATAATCTTGTTGCAACCCCGCACCTCGGTGCTTCTACAGACGAGGCCCAGGATAATGTAGCCATAGCGGTCACAGAGCAGATAGCCGACTACCTGCTTAACGGCGAGATAAGGAATGCCGTTAACATCCCGTCAGTTCCTGCAGAGATCCTGCCGACTCTGAAGCCGTACCTGGAGCTTGCAGAAAAGCTAGGGAGCTTTATCTCGCAGACCTTTGAGGGCGGAATAGATAAGATCACAGTGGAGTATATGGGTGATGTGTCAAAGCTTGTGCTTGAACCTATAAAGATAGCCGTGCTCAAAGGAGTACTGGAGCCGATACTTGAAGATACTGTCAACTTTGTCAACGCCCCGTTCATCGCTAAAGAGAGGGGCATTGAGGTGAAGGAGATCACCACTGACGATGCCGGTGACTACCACAGCATGCTCGTTATCAAAATAAAGGCAGGCGATAAGAAGAGCGTCATATCAGGGGTGCTTCATGGTAAGAAGGACCCGCGTATCATTGCCGTAGACGGACATATCATTGAGGTGAGGCCTCGCGGATACATGCTCTTTCTTACAAACAATGACAAACCCGGCGTTATCGGTGATGTAGGCAGCATGCTCGGCAAAAACAATATAAACATCGCAAGGATGCAGTTCGGCCGCGAAGGCGAAGGCGGCATAGCTGTCTCTGTCGTGAGTATAGATACTCCGGCTTCAAAGGAGATACTTGCGGATATAAAGAAACTTCCAAACGTCCTTTCAGCCAAACAGATCTATATACCTAAATAAGGGTTCAAGGGGTCAAGCGGCCAAGGGTTCAAGCATGAAAAAAACCATATTAAATACTATTTTGTTTAAAGCAGTTATCTGTTCACTGGAATCCTCGAACCCTGGAATCCTTGAAACCTTTTTTAAAGGAGAGAAAAATGTCTAATATCGTAGTCGCGGGCGCACAGTGGGGTGACGAGGGAAAAGGCAAGGTTGTAGACCTTCTTACCGAGAGCGCTGATGTTGTTGCACGTTTTCAGGGCGGACATAATGCCGGCCATACGGTAATGATAAAAGACAAAAAGTTTGTCCTGCATCTTATCCCTTCAGGCGTATTGCACAGGGGCAAGACCTGCATCATAGGCAACGGCGTTGTAATAGACCCGGGTGCGCTCATAAAGGAGATAAAAGGGCTCAAGAGGAAGAAGGTTCCCGTAAAGAACCTCTTCATAAGCGAGAGCGCCCATGTCATCATGCCCTATCACATGGCGCTTGAAGGCGCATGTGAGGATGAAAAGGGCAAAAAGATGATCGGCACCACAAGAAGGGGCATCGGCCCGGCATATGTTGACAAGATGGCCCGGTCCGGCATAAGGATGATGGACCTGCTTGATCCGGAACTCTTTAAGGAGAAGCTTAACGCCAATCTCAGGATGGTCAATCATATTCTCAGGACAAAGTTCAACAAAAAGGGTCTCGGCTCCAAAAAGATATATGACGAGTATATGAAGCATGCGAAGTTCCTTGGGCCGATGATCACCAACACAAGTGTGCTTATCAACAGCCTTATGAATAAGGGGAAGCATGTTCTTTTTGAAGGTGCGCAGGGAACGCTTTTGGATATAGACCACGGTACATATCCGTATGTCACATCATCAAGCGCATCGGTCGGCGGCGTATGCACAGGCCTCGGCGTAAGCCCGATGAAGGTAGACGGCGCGCTGGGTGTAGTAAAGGCGTATACAACCCGCGTCGGCGAGGGCCCCTTCCCCACGGAGCTTTTTTGTGATGCAGGAAAGATGCTCCATATAAACGGGGGCGAGTTCGGAGCAACCACCGGCAGGCCGAGAAGGTGCGGATGGCTTGATGCCGTAGCTATGGAGCATTCGATAAGGATAAACGGCTTTACAGGTCTTGCCATCACAAAACTGGATGTGCTTGACGGGATGGATGAGATAAAGGTCTGCACCGATTATAAATATAAGGATGCAAAGGGCAAAAAATATATCCGTACAAAGACGATGCCCCAGAACAACAAGGTACTTGAAAGGTGCGAGCCTGTTTACAAGACCCTTCCGGGATGGAAACAGACCACAAAAGGCTTTACAAATTATAAAGACCTTCCCAAAGAGGCAAAGTCATATATAAAATATGTAGAAGAGATACTCGGAGTGAAGGCTGACATGATCTCAACCGGGCAGAAGAGGAATGAGGTCATAATCATAAGAAACCCGATTAATGGAAAAAGAAAGCACCAATAAACAAGCACCAAAACTCAAATAAATCACAATAATCAAATCTCAAGTTTCAGGGATTTGTAATTTAGAATTTGTTGCTTATTTGATATTTGGGTTTTGATATTTGGAATTTTATTGTAGGCTGTATATAGCAATAAAGAGTGTTATAGCTATAAAAGAACATTTTTTGGTAATATAGACACTGAATTTTTTGGTTGGGCCGCTAGCTCAGTTGGTAGAGCACCGCCCTTTTAAGGCGATGGTCGTTGGTTCAAATCCAACGCGGCTCACCATTTTTTAAAGCAGGGAATAGAGTATAGGGAATAGGGTTTAGGGAAAAACCTTGAAAGCGGGTTATCGTAACAGCATCGCCTGGCAGAAAAATCAGGCAGCTGTTATTAAGACCGCGAGGTTAATTAATGAACTTCCCCGCATGGTTCCTTTTAGAAAGCTCTCTGAACAACTCTTTGCATCGATTACTTCTGTCGGTGCAAACATAGCAGAGGGCTACAGTGATTTTAAAGGTAATGAGTATCAGCGGTACCTGAAGATATCGCTCAGGTCAGCATACGAAACAGATCACTGGCTGACAACACTTCAGGCGCTGGCAGAAGACGGCAGAAAAAAGATAGATATCGACCTGCTGAAAGAAGCAAGCAGTTTAAATATAGAAACAATTAAAATACTAAAAAAGACGATACAGAGTATTCAACGGAAGAGAGCAGACAGTAAGGATTAGGTTTTAGCCGTTTTGGTTTTTTATAACCCTATTCCCTAAACTCTACTCCCTATACCCTGTAGTTAAAAGTCCCCATCGTCTAGTCTGGCCTAGGACACCGCCCTTTCACGGCGGCGACAGGGGTTCAAATCCCCTTGGGGACGCCAGCATTAATTCAAGGGGTTACGGCAACGTAGCCCCTTTTTTATTGCCTACGGCGCCCTTTTATTAAGATATTATGCTTACAGCTCTTCTCTTAACCGCATGAAGGAGGGGAACTTTGGTATGCCGGATGCATAAAA
>PJEL010001331.1_pt1 | contig 25550 bp, 23 predicted proteins | sample 1853271 | NCBI WGS metagenome assembly PJEL01 (sample SAMN08108733, study PRJNA415343) | Invertebrate metagenome, whole genome shotgun sequencing project. | host: Globobulimina | place: Sweden: Gullmar Fjord | collected 2015-08
AGTTTAACTTCTCTCGATCAAACATTAATATAATGTTAATTTTAGATGGCTAGATTTCTAAACTATCATATAGTGTATAAACTCTAAAGGCTTATTTAATAATTTTTGCCCCTTCATTAGTGCCGATAATTAAGACATTTGCCGCTCGATTAGCGAACAAGCCATTAGTGACTACGCCGACAATAGCGTTGATGTTATTTTCAAGCGCGATAGGATCGATTATTTCTAAGTTGTGTACGTCGAGAATAACATTGCCATTATCGGTGACGACGCCTGTACGATATGAAGGATCACCGCCTAATTTAACTAATTCTCGGGCGACATAGCTACGCGCCATAGGGATAACTTCAACCGGAAGTGGAAAGTGCCCTAATACCGGAACTTGCTTTGTATCATCAGCGATACATACAAAAGTTTTTGCAACGGCAGCAACAATTTTCTCTCTGGTAAGTGCGGCACCGCCACCTTTTATCATATGCATATGGGCATTAACTTCGTCGGCACCATCAACATACACGTCAATACCATCAACATTGTTTAAATCAAATACTTCTATGCCATAAGATTTTAAACGCTGTGTTGACATTTCTGAACTAGAGACTGCGCCGACAATTTTATCTTTAATAGTTGCTAATGCGTCAATAAAATGATTGACCGTTGAACCGGTACCGACGCCAACAATAGTATCTGCTTCAACATATTCTAAGGCTTTAATTGCCGCGGCTTTTTTCATTTCATCTTGAGTCATAACGGACCTTATTTAAAATTAGTATGGAAATGTAGTATCTAACGTTAAGCTTGCATTACTTATTGGTAATCTATAAGTAATAACATTGGCGTATTATAGCAATAGCGTTTCATTGATGTCATAGCAAATTATCGCTTTTAGCGATTAAGTTGTGACTAGTCAACACAAGCTAGCGAGCCAGAGTTTAGGCTAACTAAATAGGTGTCGCTTAGCTGGCGTGAATACTTCTGGTAATGGGATGTCCCAGCTTTCAGTAGGAAGGGCGTCGACTTGCTGGCAATTATGAGCAATGCCGACAGGGTAAGGTTTTGTGTTCTTGTTTGTTTGAAAACATTGATGCCAAGTGCTAAGTGTGCGGTCATAAAAGCCTCCGCCCATACCTAAACGAGCGCCAGTTTTATCAAATGCGACTAGTGGTGTACAAATTATATCTAGCTGTGCGGGTAAAATAACATCACGAATATCGAGCTTTGGTTCACTAATGCCGTATTGATTCTTGGTCAAAAAAGTGTGACGGGTATAATTTAAAAATAGTAAATGGCCTTTAGTGAATGGGTGTATCACAGGCAGATATACACTTTTGTCTTGTTGCCAACACCAATCGATTAAGGGCTGAGTATTAAGTTCGCCGTCGTTAGATAAGTATAATGCTAAGTGCTGAGCTTGCTTTATTCGTTGCTCTGTTGAAAAGTGTTGTAGTAAATCATATGCGGCACTTCTTTGCTGTTCAGCCGTGAGCTCAAATCGTTGCTTTCTGATCTGCTGACGAATTTCAGCTCTATTTGGTGTTTTCATATTACGTGACCTGTTAGATAGAAATATTTACTTAATCAAGTTATGGCAAAACGGCAAATGTTAAGGTGAGAAAGTTAACGGCTAAGCACGTTTACTTGCAGTCGCTTTAAGATAATAAAAAACGAGTAACAACCAAAGTCATTACTCGTTTTATTTTTTGAAAAGTTTAATAAAGTAAGCTTAAACTTTTATCAATATTACTATTTCTCGGAAATACCTTCGTGAGTACCGGTAACGCCCATTTCTTCTTCAAGCTTAGCTTCAAGGTCATGGCTGTCATCACCTTCAGCGCCATGCATCCACTCAACAAGCTTGTTCGCTGATAAGAAGATGATAACGGCAGTGATTAATGCCCCGATACCTACACCTAAGAAGATGTTTCCGGCATTAGCAACTTGTTCTTCACCTTCACCAACAAACTGACCAATAAAGGCAGCAAGTTTGTTTGATAAGGCGGTAAAGAAGAACCACACACCCATTAATAATGAAGTGAACTTAACTGGTGCTAATTTTGACACTAATGATAGACCAATTGGTGATAAACATAATTCACCTAAAGTATGGAAAAGGTAAGCAAATACTAAGAATAACATGCTTACTTTAATAGTAACGTCGCCGCCTTGAACCATAGTTGCCCAAACCATCACGAAGAAACCTAACGCTAAAAACACCATGGCTAAAGCAAATTTAACCGGTGATGTTGGCTCTTTACTGCCCATTTTTACCCAAACAGAGGCGATTACCGGAGCAAGCATAATAATGAACATGGCATTTAACGATTGGAACCAAGTTGCTGGTACTTCAAAGCCCATGATATTACGATCGGTAAATTGTGAAGCATAGATATTGAATAAACCACCCGCTTGCTCGAAGCCTGCCCAGAAAATTACTGAGAATACACTCATAATTAAAATAACTTTAGTACGGTCTTTTTCTTCTTTTGATAACGCACGTGTTTTTAAATCGTCTTGTGCTGCTTTAATTTTATGTGCTGAAGGTGTTACGCCAATATCGCCTAAGTAGCTTTTTGCTAACGTTAACTGTAATGCTAAACCAATTAACATACCACAACCTGCAGCGATGAAACCGTAATGCCAGTTAACTTCTTCTCCCAAGTAACCAACAATAAGTGGTGATAGGAAAGCACCTAAGTTGATACCCATGTAGAAAATAGTGAAGGCTGCATCACGACGATGGTCACCATCTTCATATAGTTCACCAACCAGGCTCGAAACGTTAGCTTTAAATAAGCCGTTACCACAACAGATCAAGAATAAGCCGACATAGAAGACATTTTCTTCCATGCCTAAGATCATTGTTTTAGGAATGCCTAGAACGAAATAACCTGCTGAGAATAAAATACCACCATAAATAATGGCTCTACGCTGACCGATAAAGTTATCAGCTAACCAACCACCAATCATCGGCGTTAAGTATACCGCCATGGTAAAAGTACCGTACAAACCAAGTGCTTCACCGGTTGTCCAGCCGAAACCACCGTCTTCAACGGTTGCTACCAAATAAAGTACCAATAGGGCGCGCATGCCATAATAGCCGAATCGTTCCCACATTTCCGTACCGAAAAGGAGAAATAGTCCTTTCGGATGTCCGAGTAATGTGCCTGCTGTTGGTTTAGTCATTTAAGTTTCCTTTAAAAGATGCTCGAAGACATAATTATTATTATTGGTTGATTGCATTCACAACGAAATGCACTAATTTGCCGAGCAATATTGTATAAAATGGGTTAGTCAGCCCGTTTTATACCTTTGCTGAACTTGAAAGGCAAGTGTGGGGGGCTAAATACTTAGGAGATATTGCTTTATATCGTGTTGCGCTTTAAAAATTGCCGCCTTTTAGGCTGTCTTTCTTTATTTTAACTAGTCTTTATTTGTTGAATAATAGTAATATAGGGAAAAACATATCACTTTAAAATTGGACTTATATTAGATGATAGATTCTTTAAATGACGTTAAGGTTGCGATTATTGGGCTCGGCTATGTAGGCTTGCCTCTTGCGGTCGAATTTGGGAAAAAATATCCAACGTTAGGTTTTGATATTAATCAACCACGTATTAATGAATTGAAAAGTGGTACTGATAGTACTTTAGAGGTCAGTGATGAAGAGTTAGCGGCAACTCAATATTTGACCTATTCATGTAATAGTGAAGAATTAAAAAACTCAAATGTTTATATTGTTACGGTGCCAACACCGATAGATGACCATAAGCAACCGGATCTTACGCCGCTAATTAAAGCGAGTGAGATGCTAGGTAAGGTTATCAATAAAGGTGATATTATTATTTATGAATCAACGGTGTATCCAGGAGCAACGGAAGAAGCCTGTATTCCTGTCGTGGAGAAGTTCTCTAGTTTAGTGTTCAATGAAGATTTTTTTGCCGGTTATTCTCCTGAACGTATTAACCCAGGCGATAAAGAACACCGAGTGACTAATATTTTAAAAGTAACGTCGGGCTCTACCCCTGAAATTGCTGAAATCGTTGATCAGCTATATCGTTCGATTATTATTGCTGGCACCTATAAAGCCAGTTCAATAAAAGTTGCAGAAGCAGCTAAGGTTATTGAGAACACGCAACGTGATGTCAATATAGCGCTGATCAACGAATTATCGATTATTTTTAATAAACTCAATATTGATACTTTGGAAGTATTAGAAGCTGCAGGTACAAAATGGAATTTTCTTCCTTTTCGTCCAGGCCTAGTGGGCGGACACTGTATTGGCGTTGATCCTTATTATTTAACTCATAAAGCACAATCTGTTGGTTATCACCCTGAAATGATTTTAGCTGGCCGTCGCTTAAATGATGGCATGGGCGCCTATGTCATATCTCAATTAGTGAAACATATGCTGCATAAGCGTATTCAAGTTGAAGGTGCTAATGTCTTAGTGATGGGGCTGACTTTTAAAGAGAATTGTCCGGACCTTCGTAATACTAAAGTTGTCGATATTGTGAGTGAATTAAAAGAATATAATATCAATGTCGATATCACAGACCCTTGGTGTTCCGATGATGAAGCCCAACATGAATACAACTTACGTTTAACTCAAGAGCCTAAGCAAGGGCATTACGACGCGATAATTCTTGCGGTTGCACATAATGAGTTTAAAGCCTTAGGTGTTGAGGAAATTAGAAAACTAGGTAAAAAAGATCATGTGCTTTATGACTTGAAATATTTACTGCCTAAAGACTCAGTTGATATGCGTTTATAAAATGCTACGTGTACATTTGATTAACTTTGCAAAATAGGAAATAGAAATGTCTCGTTTTGAAACGGTACAGACTGAATTAAAGAATACCCCGAAAGTATGGCTTATTACTGGTGTTGCTGGTTTTATCGGCTCTAATTTACTTGAAACACTTTTATTGCTAAATCAAAAGGTTGTCGGTTTAGATAACTTTGCCACTGGCCATCAACATAATTTAGACGAGGTTAAATCAACCGTCTCTGATGAGCAATGGCGGGAGTTTTCATTTATTGAAGGTGATATTCGCAATTTTGATGATTGCCAACATGCAGTGCAAGGTGTTAATTATATTTTGCATCAAGCCGCATTAGGCTCAGTACCTAGATCAATTGCCGATCCCATTTTAACTAATTCCGCTAATGTCACGGGTTTTCTTAATATGCTGACGGCAGCGAAAAATGAAAAGGTTGAAACATTTGTTTATGCCGCTTCAAGCTCAACTTATGGCGATCACCCTGCGTTACCTAAAGTTGAAGATATTATAGGTAAACCATTATCGCCTTATGCCGTGACTAAATATGTTAATGAACTCTATGCCGATGTATTTAATACGACCTATGGTTTAGACACTATTGGACTGAGGTACTTTAATGTTTTTGGCAAACGTCAGGACCCTAATGGTGCCTATGCCGCGGTTATTCCTAAATGGACTGCAGCCATGTATGCCAATGATGATGTCTTAATTAATGGTGATGGCGAGACCAGTAGAGACTTTTGCTTTGTAGAAAATGCCGTACAAGCTAATATTTTAGCAGCGACATCAACGGATAAAGCTAAAAATAAAGTCTATAATGTTGCGCTAGGTGATAGAACTACACTCAATTCATTATTTGACTGCCTTAAACAATCCTTAAAAAACAATAATGTTGTTTATTCTAAAACGCCTGTATATCAAGCGTTTAGGGGGGGAGATGTACGACATTCTCAAGCATGCATCACTAAGGCGCAAGAATTATTAGGCTATGAGCCAGCATACCGTATTAAAGCGGGCATTGAAAAAGCAATGAGTTGGTACGTTGAGCATCTTTAGTATATACCGGTTAATAATCGATATTAAATAAAATGGATAAGAAAAAATAGTGAAGATTGCAATCGCAGGAACCGGTTACGTTGGGCTATCTAATGCCATGTTATTAGCTCAACACAATGAGGTCGTCGCTGTTGATATTATTAAAGAAAAAATTGATCTATTAAATCAAAAAAAATCACCTATTTTTGATACCGAAATTGAAGAGTTCTTAGTAAATAAACCGATTAACTTTACAGCAACACTAGATAAAGTGTCAGCCTATACTGGTGCTGACTTTGTTATTATTGCCACACCAACAGATTATGATGTTGAGACAAGCTATTTTAATACGTCTTCTGTTGAGCTGGTGATAAAAGATGTTCTTTCGGTAAACTCTAATGCGGTTATGATTATCAAATCAACGGTGCCTGTTGGCTATACCAAAAGTATTAAGCAAAAATTCTCCTGTAATAATATTATTTTTTCTCCTGAATTCTTAAGAGAAGGTAAGGCCCTACATGACAACCTTCACCCGTCTCGTATTATCGTCGGCGAGCAAAGTGAACGGGCGAAAATTTTTGCTAGTTTACTGGCTCAGGGCGCGATTAAAAAAAATATTGATGTTTTGTTGACTGATTCTACCGAGGCTGAAGCGGTAAAACTATTTTCAAACACTTATCTTGCGATGCGTGTCGCATACTTTAATGAGCTAGATAGTTATGCAGAAGCGCATGGCTTAAGCTCAAAACATATTATTGAAGGTGTGGGACTAGATCCACGTATAGGTTCGCACTACAATAACCCTTCATTTGGCTATGGTGGCTATTGCCTACCCAAAGATACTAAGCAATTATTAGCTAACTATCAGGATGTCCCTAATAATCTTGTACGAGCCATTGTTGATGCTAATAGTACTCGTAAGGACTTTATTGCAGACTCAATTATTAAGCGTCAGCCAAAGCGTGTTGGTATATATCGTCTGATTATGAAAACTGGCTCAGACAACTTTAGGGCGTCCGCTATTCAAGGGATTATGAAACGTTTGAAAGGTGAAGGGATTGAAGTGGTTGTCTATGAGCCCGCACTTGCTGATGATGAATTTTTTCATTCTAAAGTAAGCAAGGACCTTGCCGAATTTAAGCAGTCTTGTGATGTTATCGTTTCCAATAGAATGGTCGATGAATTACAAGATGTTAAAGGGAAAGTTTATACACGAGATCTATTTGGCGCTGATTAGTTAAATATTTAGATAACTTATTTTTACTTAAAATAGGTTATCACTGTTGAGTGTTTATTAGTTACTGATATAAATTTAATTGAATAATTCATTTTTACGCCGATAATCTTTGCGTATAGAAGAAGTTACATTGCTGTTTTAAGGAATAAAATGCCAAATAGAATAAAGAAAGCTGTAATACCCGTTGCTGGATTAGGTACCCGCATGTTGCCTGCAACTAAAGCCATTCCAAAAGAAATGCTGCCAATAGTCGATAAACCTTTAATTCAGTATATTGTTAACGAATGTATTGCGGCTGGTATTAAAGAGATTGTGTTGGTGACACATTCTTCAAAGAATGCCATTGAAAATCATTTTGATAAATCCTTTGAGCTTGAAACTACGTTAGAAAAGCGTGTTAAACGCCAGTTGCTTGATGAAATTCAAGCGATCTGTCCTAAGGATGTGACCATTTTACATGTGCGTCAAGGTGAAGCGAAAGGGCTTGGACATGCGGTATTAAAAGCTAGACCTATTATCGGTAATGAGCCTTTTGTTGTCGTACTACCTGATGTTATTTTGGATGATGCTACGGCAGACTTGAAAAGCGAAAATTTGTCGGCGATGCTAACACGTTATAATGACGTTGGCGGTTATAGCCAGATAATGGTTGAACCTGTACCAATGAATATGGTGAGTAGCTATGGCGTTGTTGATTGTGGTGGTGTTGAATTCAGTGCTGGTGAATCTCAGCCGATGACGGCGATTGTTGAAAAGCCTCCTGTTGAAGAAGCTCCTTCGAATCTAGCTGTTGTTGGTCGGTACGTACTTTCTGAAAAAATTTGGGATTTATTGAAAGTTACTCCTCCTGGTGCAGGTGATGAAATTCAGTTAACTGATGCTATTGCAATGTTAATGGAGCGAGAAACCGTAGAAGCATTTCATATGTCAGGTAAATCACATGACTGTGGCTCTAAACTCGGTTATATGAAAGCTAATGTGGAGTATGGTTTGCGTCATCCTGAGTTAGCTGATGAGTTTACGGCTTATTTAAAGCAATTACAGCTATCAGTTTAAAGCAACTAAAGCTCTCAGCAGTTGTTAGCTTTCAGTAAAAAGATTAAATATAAAAAGCTACACATAGCTGTTAGCTATCAGCAATAGATAACTTACAGCTTAGCGGTGTTTTTGGGCTGATAGCTGCAAACTTCTAACTTTTTCTAGTGGCCTGTATGGATATTGAATATTTAACAAAACTCGCGGTTTCAGCGACATCACGTAATCTTTTTTCACTATTTAAAGATGAAAAGCGTAGCGAAAAATACTCGTTATCCGCAGCTGGGTTACATTTAGACTTCGCTAAGCAAAATATTACCGACCATGAGCTTGAGTGTTTATATTTTTTAACGAAACAAGCAAACCTTGCAGAGAAAATCTTTGCTCAGTTTTCTGGTGCTATGTTAAATAACACCGAACAACGCTCGGTTTTGCATACTGCTCTTAGAGCACCGGAATCTGCTAAAAACAACATTTTAGGTGCTCAAGCACAAGAGGTGATTGACACTGAAGCTAAAATGGCGAGCATTGTCGATGATGTGCAAACGGGCAGTGTACGCTCCATTACGGGTGAAAAATTCACTGATATTTTAGCTATTGGCATTGGCGGCTCGTATTACGGTGTTAAAGTCGCGCTTTCTGCACTGGTTCCTTATCATCAACAAGGTTTAAAAGCGCACGTATTGGCTAATGTTGATGGTGATGCCGCGCAGGAAAAGTTTAATAAACTTAATCCGGCGACAACACTTGTTATTGTTATTTCTAAAACATTTACCACGCAAGAAACTCTGCTGAATGCCACTATTGTTAAAGAGTGGATGCTTAATGCTGCAACGAAGATCAGTAAGCTATCATCCGATACGATCAATAATGACATTATTAGCCAACAGTGGTATGCCGTAAGTACTAATATTCCTGCTGCGACAGCGTTCGGTATTCGAGAAGAAAATATTCTTCCAATGTGGGATTGGGTTGGTGGTCGCTTTTCTCTTTGGTCGGCTGTCGGCTTGCCGCTAGCGTTAGTTATCGGTAACAAACATTTTGATGACCTTAAAGCTGGCGCTTATCTAATGGATGAGCATTTTCAGCAAGCTCCCTTTCAACAAAATATGCCGGTTATTATGGCCATGTTAGGTCTTTGGAATCGTAATGGCTTGAGTTACCCTAGCCTGGCTATTTTACCATATAATCATGCGCTTAGAGCTTTGCCTGGTTATTTGCAACAAACCGATATGGAAAGTAACGGTAAGTCAGTATCAAATGATGGTGAACAACTTGATTATTTAACTGCTCCGGTGGTTTTTGGCCAAGAAGGCACAAATGGTCAGCATGCATTTATGCAGTTAATGCATCAAAGCGCAGATATCATCCCAACTGACTTTATTTTATCGCTGGCACCGACAAGTGAGTTTTTAGCCAACCATGATGCCTTAGTGGCTAACTGTTTTGCCCAGAGTGAAGCTTTAATGCAAGGTAAAACTTTAGCGCAGGCTAAAACTGAGCTGTTCGCATCAGGTGCTGATGACATTGAAGCTAATAGGCTTGCGAGCCACAAAACTATGAAAGGTAATACTCCCAGTAATACTATTTTAATGGAACAGTTAGATCCTAAATCGTTAGGAGCATTATTGGCTTTGTATGAGCATAAAATATTTGTTCAAGGTGTTATCTGGCAAGTTAACTCTTATGATCAGTGGGGCGTTGAATTAGGTAAGCAGCTAGGCAAAGAAGTACTTAATGTTATGGCGAAGCCTATGACCGATATTGACAGTGAAACACTGTCTTCATCGTCTTTGTCGCTTATTCGTCGCTATAAAAATAACCTGGAAAACGCTTCAAGTTAGTTGATTAATTACTATCATAGCCATCTTTTATATTGTTTATACCTTTTTGATATAAACAAGCTTTTACTTATATGGATAATGCTTGATTGCTGTGGCATGATATTTACCAATATTATGTCACCACCTTTAGTGAACAGCGATGCATTTAACACATTTACAAAAGCTTGAAGCCGAATCTATCCATATCATTCGTGAAGTAGCCGCAGAGTTCGATAACCCTGTAATGCTTTACTCTGTCGGTAAAGACTCTGCCGTATTACTACATTTAGCCCGCAAAGCTTTTGCTCCTGGAAAAATTCCGTTTCCGCTTCTTCATGTTGATACTAATTGGAAATTCAAAGAGATGATTGAATTTCGTGATCAAATGGCACAGGAACATGGCTTTGATTTATTAGTGCATCAAAATCCAGAGGGTATTGCTAACGACGTTGGTCCATTTACCCACGGTAGTGCTAAGCACACCGATATTATGAAGACTCAAGGTTTGAAACAAGCACTAGATCAATATGGCTTTGATGCCGCTTTTGGTGGCGCACGTCGTGACGAAGAGAAGTCACGAGCAAAAGAGCGAGTTTACTCGTTTCGAGATAAAAACCATCGTTGGGATCCAAAAAACCAACGTCCAGAACTTTGGAATGTTTACAACGGTAAAGTAAATAAAGGTGAAAGCATTCGTGTTTTTCCATTGTCAAATTGGACAGAGTTAGACATTTGGCAATATATCTATTTAGAGAATATTCAAATTGTTCCATTGTATTTAGCTGAAAAACGCCCTGTGGTTGAGCGTGATGGCACCTTGATTATGGTCGATGATGATCGTATGCCAATTGGTGATGATGAAGAAGTACAAATGAAAAGTGTCCGCTTTAGAACCTTAGGTTGTTATCCCTTAACCGGCGCGGTTGAATCAACTGCGACAACATTGCCTGAAATTATTCAAGAAATGCTACTAACAAAAACTTCCGAGCGACAAGGGCGAGTCATTGATCATGACTCTGCTGGCTCGATGGAGAAAAAGAAAATGGAAGGGTATTTTTAACCTTAAATTTCATTTTTGTAATTTAGTTTAGTTATTTTAGCATTTTAATTAATCGACGGTATGTCGAGCAGAAATTCCCAAGGATAAAACATGAGTCAGCAAACAGACTTACTTGAAACCGATATTGAAGCTTATTTGAAGCAGCATGAAAACAAAGAAATGGTGCGATTTTTTACTTGTGGTAGTGTTGATGATGGTAAAAGTACCTTAATTGGTCGACTTTTACATGACTCTAAGATGATTTTTGAAGATCAGCTTGCTGCGATAGAGAATGATAGTAAAAAATCAGGCACTACAGGTGAAGCAATTGATTTAGCTTTATTAGTCGATGGCTTGCAATCAGAGCGAGAGCAGGGCATTACTATTGATGTCGCTTATCGTTACTTTGCGACCGATAAGCGTAAGTTTATTATTGCTGATACTCCTGGCCATGAACAATATACACGTAACATGGCAACCGGCGCTTCAAACTGTGATTTAGCGATTATTTTGATTGATGCTCGTCATGGTGTACAAGTACAAACACGTCGCCATTCATTTATTTGTTCTTTGTTGGGTATTAAGCACGTATTAGTTGCGGTGAATAAAATGGACTTGGTTGATTTTAGTCAAGAACGTTACCAAGATATTAAGAAAGAATACCGAAAATTTGCTGATGACTTAGCGTTTGATGATGTTCGTTTTGTGCCTATTTCTGCTCTTAATGGCGATAATGTTGTTGAAGAAAGTGCCAATATGCCTTGGTACCCTGGTGCGACAATGATGAAGTTGTTAAACACTATTAAAGTTGATGATCAAAAAGGTTTCACGCAATTTCGTCTACAAGTGCAATACGTTAATCGCCCTAATTTAAATTTTAGAGGTTTTGCAGGTACGGTTGGCTCTGGTCATATTCGTGTTGGCGATGAAATTATTGCCTTGCCATCAGGTAAGCAAAGTACTGTTAAGTCGATTGTAACTTTTGAAGGTGATATTGAACGTGCCGATCAAGGTATGGCAGTAACATTGACCTTAGAAGATGAGATAGATATTAGTCGCGGTGAAATGATTGTTAAAAAAGGCAATGTACCAACATCAGCTAAGGAGTTAAGTGCCACCGTTGTTTGGATGCATGAAGATGAGTTAGAGCCTGGGCGAGAGTACTATATCAAGCACGGCAGTAAACTTACGACCGGGCACGCCCTTAGTATTAGTCATCGCATTGATGTTAATACGCTGGAAGAGTCTGCCGTTGACCAATTATCACTGAATGAAATAGGTGTTGTTAACCTAGAAGTTGCTGAAACGTTACATTTTGATGCTTACAATGATAATAAAGCTACAGGTGCATTTATCATTATTGATAGATTAAGCAACATTACGGTTGGTGCTGGGATGATTAACGGCGCATTAGAGTCACAGCAAGGTCATCAGTATTCTGACTTTGAAAAAGAATTGAATGTATTAGTGCGTAAACACTTTCCTCATTGGGGTGCCCGTGATTTGTTAAAGCAATAACGTGCAAAGTTTTATTTCTTCAAATCAATTGGCAAGGTCACTGTAATGCTTTGGTCTCAGTGGCTTTTTGTTGTGATATTTTTTGCAACATTACTAGCGCTTGTTCGTTTGCCAAATAGTCCTGAAAGGGTATTTGGCAGCGTAACATTGGTATGTCTAGCAACCTCCTTTGTTTCTTCAAATGATATTTTAAGCAATGCAGTGAACCCAGGACTCGTAACATTATTATTATTGGTTTTGTGTTCATTCGCCTATGAGCGTACTAGTATTTTAAGGCGAGTATCGACCTTAATGCTAAGCGGTAATGTGAAAACGGCTAGCGTAAAAACCTTAGTGTTTACCGCGCTTAGTTCAGCGCTAATAAGCAATACGGCTGTTGTTGCAACCTTAATCTCTACAATTAAAAAGAATACCCTAATCAACCCTGGGAAATTGCTTTTACCACTATCGTTTGCTGCGATTTTAGGCGGAACATTAACCTTGATTGGCACATCAACCAACCTTATCGTTAACTCCTTGTGGATAGAACAAGGTGAAAAGAGTCTTGGTTTTTTTGACTTTAGTCTTGTTGGTATTGTTGCGTTAACAGTTTGTTTGTTGATTATTTTAGTTAGACAAAATACGTTAACTGATATGGGGAATGAGCAGTTAAAGGCAAAAGAATATCTAGTTGAAGCCGCAGTGAAAAGTCACTCAAAATTGATTGGCAAGAGTATTGAAGATAATGGTTTGCGAAATTTAGATACATTGTTTCTAGTTGAACTAGTTCGTGAAGGGCGCTTAATATCACCGGTCGCACCTGATGAAGTTATTCAACAGCATGACCGATTAATTTTTAGTGGTGACATCAGTAAAGTTTTAGTTTTACAACAATTCGATGGCTTGTCATTATTTGCCGAGCAAGATGGCTTGTTGCGAGAAAATTTGACCGAAGTATTGATTAAACCTGACTCAGCTATTGTTGGGAAAACCTTAAAAACGGCAGGCTTTCGTGCACGATTTGATGCTGCAGTTGTGGCTATTCACCGAGAAGGCGCAGCCCTATCAGGTAAGCTTGGCGAAATAAAAATTCAAGCAGGTGACTTTTTGGTGCTCGCGGTAGGTAATGACTTTAGCGCTAGAACTAACTTGAGTAAAAATTTCTATATACTGTCTGGCCATACACCTGACAGTATGCTTTCTGGCTGGCGAGATTCTTTAGCAATATTTGGTTTTATTATTGCAATTGCCATAACGTTATTTACGCCGATTACTTTGCTGTCAAGTTTAATGTTTTATATCGCCGTGTTAATTTTAACTGGCTGTTTAACGGTTAATGAAATTAAACGTCGATTTCCTATTGAAATTTGGCTGATTGTACTTGGCGCACTTACCTTGGCACAAGCATTTGAAAATAGTGGTGTAGCAGGCATTTTTGCTAATCAAATTGAGTTTTTATTGGCTGAGCAAAGTGCGATTATTGCACTCGTCGTTATTTTCTTTATTACTTTGTTACTGACTGAAGTTATCACTAATAGTGCCGCAGCGGCGTTGGTTTTCCCTATTGCTTACAGTGTTGCTATAGGGTTAGGGGTAAATCCATTGCCGTTAGTGATGGCGGTCGCATTTGGTGCAAGTGGCAGTTTTATTAGCCCGTATGGGTATCAAACGAATATTATGGTGTTTAATGCGGGTAATTATAAAATATCAGACTTTGTAAAATTTGGTTGGCCGATCACTGTCGCATATAGCGTTGTTGTATTAACGATGATACCGCTGATTTATAAGTTTTAATCATACAATAAGCTATAAGTATTGAGCTTTCAGCTATCAGTAAAAGGTTGAAGGGATAGCTGTCAGTTTTGAGCTATCAGCTTTCAGTTAAAAATAAGGACTCGTTGGGAGTTTGTTTTGTGATTTACTGAAAGCTTAGAACTGATAGCTTACCGCTATGTCTTTTTTATTTTAGGAATTTTATGAAAACTGAAAATACCGTGTGGCATGCCCAGCAAATAGATAAACAACAACGATCTGCACTGAAACAGCAGCGAGCTTGTTTGTTGTGGTACACCGGTCTTAGTGGCTCAGGTAAATCAACCATTGCTAATGCCGTTGATGCTTTGCTTTTTGAACGAGCATGTCATAGTTATTTACTCGATGGTGATAATGTTCGTCATGGGTTAAATGGCGATTTAGCTTTTAGCGATGAAGACAGAGTTGAAAATATTCGCCGAATTAGTGAAGTAGCCAAGCTGTTTGTTGATTCAGGCTTAATAGTATCTACGGCTTTTATTTCGCCTTTTCGAGCAGACCGAGCATTAGCTGAGAATAAGTTAGCCTCAGGTGAGTTCATTGAAGTATTCATCGATACCCCAATAGATATTTGCGAACAGCGAGATCCAAAAGGTTTGTATAAGCTTGCTAGGGCGGGTGAGATTAAAGATTTTACTGGTATCGACTCTGCTTATGAAGCGCCAGAAAAAGCACAAATTCATATTAACACTGCTGATAAAAGCATTGAACAATGTGCACAACAAGTGATTGACTATCTTATTGAACAAGGCTTTATACCCAAGCCACTTGAAAATGCAGTTTCAGAGTTAAGCTAGAAAACCAGAGCAAGGCACAGCACGCAGGTAATGGTTATTCCCTTATCAAGTGCTGTAACGCTGCACTGGTTTCCTAGCTTAGCTCCCGTAGGGCAAGGCGATAAAGGGTCATCTCCGGCGTTATTGATTTTTACAATGGATCAACCATTCTCTTCAATCAATGCCTTGGTGCTAACCCTTTTTCGACTTGCTGAATCCTGTATTTTCAAGCGGTTTGGGTATATTACTGAAAATATTTAAAGCGGTAAGATAAGAACATAGCTAAGAATCTAGCTTAAAACTTGTCTGTTTTCAGTTATCAGTAAAGCCGATAACCAGAACCAAGAGCAAAACCAGAAGTGTGACGTTTGGTTTTAACTGACAGCTGACAGCTTCAAACTGACAGCTAATAACTTATTTATAGCTTTCTTAGGGGCTTTTATGCACTTTGATGTCTTTAATGGTGATGCAGACGGCATTATTGCTTTGCTACAATTGCGACTTGCCGAGCCAAAAAAATCTACCTTAGTCACTGGGGTTAAACGCGATATTCAGTTATTACAACAAGTGCCTATTACTCAGGTAAGCTCTGTTACTGTGCTCGATATTTCGATGGAAAAAAATCATTTAGCTTTAGAAAAACTTATCAGTAATAATATTGATGTATTCTATGTTGATCACCACCGTGCTGGCGACATCCCTGATTCAGAACACTTAACAGCTATCATTGATACTGATGCTAATACTTGTACTAGCTTATTGGTTAATCAGCATTTGGCAGGACGATATGTTTTATGGGCAATTGTTGCCGCTTTCGGTGACAACATGCTGCTGGCAGCTGAAAAATTAGCACAAGAGCAGGGGGTATCAATTAGTGAACAAGCCATGTTAAAAGCTTTAGGTATTTATATTAATTACAATGGCTATGGTCTTACTGTTGATGATTTGCATATCGCGCCAGACATACTTTTTGAAAGCTTATTATCTTATCCCAACCCGTTTACCTTAATTGCTGAGCCTAACTCCATTTTTGTCACACTTGAACAGGCCTACTTAGCTGATATGAAGCAAGCTAACAATGCTAAAGTATTATACGACAGTGAAGTATTGCAAGTGTTTGAACTCGATGATGCGTCATGGTCAAGAAGAGTGAGTGGTGTATTTGGTAATGAATTAGCTAATCAACAGCCAACAAAGGCACATGCAGTACTCACTCTGAATCCAGATAATAGTTACTTAGTTAGCCTACGTGCGCCATTAGAAAATAAACAAGGCGCTGGCGATATTTGTGCGCAATTTGAAACTGGTGGCGGTAGGGCTGCCGCAGCAGGAATAAATCAACTTCCGTCAGAAAAACTTGGTAAGTTCATTGCGTTAGTGTCAGAATATTATCAATAGATATTTAACTCGGCTTGACGACTATTTTTACTAGGAGTCGTTAGCACTTTATAAGGATTTTTCGATGAGTTTGTTGATTACAGGTGGTACTGGATTTATTGGTAGTCATACCGTTGTTGAACTTTTAGCCTTAGATAAAGATATTGTTATTGTTGATAATTTGGCTAACTCCTCCACTTTAGTTCTTGACCGTATTAAGCAAATCACTAAGAAATCGGTAACCTTTATCCAAGCGGATATTTGTGACCGCCAAGCGATGCAGCAAGTCTTTCAACAACATGATATTGATGCTGTTGTTCATTTTGCTGGCTTAAAGGCTGTTGGTGAATCTAGCACTATTCCTTTGAGTTATTATCATAACAATGTGTCTGGCTCTGTTACTCTATTGCAAGTAATGGCTGAACACGGTGTTAAGAACCTTGTTTTTAGTTCTTCTGCAACCGTTTATGGTGAAAACAATCCCTCACCACTAGATGAAAGCATGCCAACCTCGGCAACAAACCCTTACGGTCAAACTAAATTAATGATTGAAAATATATTATTTGATTTGGCTAAAAGTGACGCAGAGTGGTCTATTGCCTGCTTACGTTACTTTAATCCTATTGGTGCACATGAGTCTGGTTTAATTGGCGAGAATCCTAATGGTATCCCTAATAATTTATTACCTTATGTTTCCCAAGTTGCCGTGGGTCGTTTAGCGCAACTACAAGTATTTGGTGATGATTACGATACTGTTGACGGTACTGGCGTACGTGACTATATTCATGTCGTTGATTTAGCCAAAGGTCATGTAAAAGCTTTAGAAAAACTTAATGAAATTAAAGGCTGTGTGCCAATTAACTTAGGTACAGGAAATGGTACCTCGGTATTAGAAATTGTTAATACTTTTAAAGCAATATCAGGGCAAGCGATACCTTATAAAGTTGTACCTCGTCGTACGGGAGACATTGCCACGGTATTCGCTGATGCTAATATTGCGAATTCGTTATTAGGTTGGCATGCCGAGCGTGACTTATCTACCATGATTAAAGATACATGGCGTTGGCAATCAGAAAACCCTCATGGTTTTGAAGATTAACTGCTAGGCATAAAAGTATATAATTATTAGGAGAATTAAATGCACAAAGGAATAATTTTAGCTGGAGGAAGTGGCACTCGTCTTTATCCATTAACGAAAGTTGTTAGTAAGCAATTGATGCCAGTTTATGATAAGCCAATGGTTTATTATCCTTTAGCGACATTAATGCAAGCTGGCATTAGAGAGATACTCATCATCTCTACTCCAGAAGAAATTAGCCGTTTTGAAGATTTACTGGGCAATGGTGAAAATTTTGGTGTTAATATTTCCTATAAAAAACAACCAAGCCCTGACGGTTTAGCGCAAGCTTTTATTTTGGCTGAAGAATTCCTTGCGGGCTCTGCCGCAGCTTTAGTGCTTGGTGATAATATGTTTTACGGCCATGATTTAGTTAAATCATTAAAAAATGCAAACAATCAGCAAGCTGGAGGCACTGTTTTTGGTTACCACGTGTCAAATCCTCGTTCATACGGTGTTGTTGAGTTTGACAAAAGTGGTACTGCTATTTCAATCGAAGAAAAGCCTGAAGTGCCTAAGTCAAACTACGCGGTACCTGGGATATATTTTTTTGATTCTCGTGTCGTTGAGTATGCGAAAAATGTTAAACCGTCGGCTCGTGGTGAATTAGAAATTACTGATGTTATTGAGCAATACCTAAAAGCAGATGAATTGAAAGTCGAAATAATGGGGCGTGGCACAGCATGGCTTGATACTGGTACTCACGATGATTTACTTGCGGCGGCGCAATTTATTTCAACTATTGATAAACGTCAGGGCTTAAAAGTTAATTGTCCTGAAGAAGTCGCTTACCGTAATGGTTGGCTAACTGAAGAGAAACTACGAGAGATTGCCGAGCCGCTGCGTAAAAGCGGTTATGGAGAGTATTTATTAAAATTGATCGAAGAGCGTGTTTTTTAATGGATTATATTGACACTGCTATTCCAGATGTAAAAATTATTGAGCCAAATGTATTTGGTGACGAACGCGGTTTCTTTATGGAAACCTTTCGTGTTGATGAATTTAATGAACATTGTTCGTCCCATACTTTTGTGCAAGACAATCATAGTAAGTCAAGCCACGGTATTTTACGTGGTTTGCATTACCAGCTTAAAAATACCCAAGGAAAACTTGTACGGGTAACATCTGGCGAAGTTTATGATGTTGCTGTTGATATGCGTAAGTCGTCTCCCACTTATGGTCAGCACATTGGTGTTGTACTCTCAGGTGAAAATAAACGTCAGTTATGGATACCAGAAGGTTTTGCGCATGGTTTTTATGTGATGAGTGAGTCAGCTGAATTCGTTTATAAATGTACTGATTACTATGCGCCTGAACATGAGGTGTCATTGCTTTGGAATGATCCCGCATTAAATATTCAATGGCCGTTGAAAAACAAAGTTCAACCTTCTTTATCTGCAAAAGATGAAGTGGGTCTTTTATTCAAAGATGCCCCCTCATTTAAATAAATATAGATAAGAATCAATGAAAATAATTGTTATTGGTAAATCTGGTCAGCTTGCGTGGGAGCTCAATCAACTTTCAACTGCAGGGCAAGAGGTTATTTGTTTAGGGCGAAATGATCTAGATATTGACGATGTTGCTTCAATATCTCGTGTGTTAGTTGCATTTAACGCTAACGCTGTCATTAATGCATCGGCATATACGGCGGTAGATAACGCGGAATCAGACAGTGTAAGTGCTTATGCGCTTAACGCAGAAGCCGTTGGTAATCTTGCTACTGTTTGTAAAGATTTACTACTGCCTTTCGTCCATATATCGACTGATTTCGTTTTTCATGGCGACAAAGGCATTCCCTACTTGCCCAATGATGATATTAATCCTTTGGGGGTTTATGGAGCAAGTAAGGCCGAAGGTGAAAAGCTAATTAACGAAATTTACCCTGAAAATAGCGCCATCATTCGAACGTCTTGGGTTTATTCTACGCATGGTAATAACTTTGTAAAAACTATGCTGAATTTAATGGCAGTTAAACCTGAACTTGGTATTATCAGCGATCAAATTGGTACGCCAACGTTTGCAAAAGGCTTAGCTCAAGCCTGTTTATTGTCTGTAACTAAGCGCGTGACTGGCACCCATCATTATACTGATTTAGGCGTCGCTAGCTGGTATGATTTCGCGGTTGCAATTCAAAGCACGGCCTTAGATTTAGGCTTATTAAAGCAAGGGATTTCTATCAGGCCAATTACGACAGCGGATTACCCAACACCAGCGAAACGACCACATTACAGCGTATTAGATAAGTCCAGCTTGGTGAGCGCCTTGCCTGAACTTTCATTAGAGCATTGGCAAGCTCAATTAAAAAATATGATGACAGCGATAAAGGCTGAGCAGTCTTAAGTTTAAATAGTAGCAATTAGAGATTATTATGAAGAAATTACTCGTTACCGGTGGCGCAGGTTTTATTGGCGCAAATTTTGTACATTATTGGATGGATAAATATCAGGCTGATAAGATTGTCGTGCTCGATGCATTAACCTATGCTGGTAATATCGCTAATTTAGATAAAGTTAAAAATGAAGAAAATTTTACTTTTGTTCATGGGGATATCTGCGATCAAGCACAGGTTGAAAAACTACTACTAGAGCACGGTATTGATACGCTAGTCCACTTTGCTGCAGAGTCTCACGTTGACCGTTCTATTACCGGACCTGATGCCTTTATTGAAACTAATATCATCGGCACTTATAGCTTATTGAAAGCAGCTAAAAAAGTCTGGTTAGATGGTGACGTTGTACTTGAAGGACATAGGTTTCATCATGTCTCTACCGATGAAGTTTATGGAACATTATCTGCTACAGATCCTGCTTTTACTGAGGACACTGCCTATGCACCTAATTCACCTTACTCTGCGAGCAAGGCGGCAAGTGACCATTTAGTGCGCGCATATCATCATACTTTTGGTTTAAATGTGACAACGAGTAATTGCTCAAACAATTATGGACCGTTTCATTTTCCTGAGAAGTTAATTCCCTTAGTGATTACCAATATTCTTCATGATAAAGCCTTGCCAATTTATGGCGATGGCCAGCAAATACGAGATTGGTTATATGTCGAAGATCATGCTTACGGTATTGATTTAGTACTTAAAAATGGCCGTGTTGGTGAAAACTATAATATTGGTGGCAATAATGAATGGGCTAATATTGATATTGTAAAAACTATTTCAACGTTGGTTGAACAAGAGTTTGTCAATAATGCTGACTTGCTAACTCGTTTTCCAAGTGCAAAAGCGGCAATAGCACAAAACACTGAATCGTTAATTACCTATGTTAAAGACCGTCCTGGACATGATCGACGTTATGCTATTGACGCGACTAAAACTAATAATGAACTTGGCTATCAGCCTAAAGAGTCTTTTGAAAGCGGTATTGGTAAAACCGTTACTTGGTATTTAAATAATGAAGCCTGGTGGCAAAGTGTTATGGATGGCTCGTATCAACATTGGATCGCCGAGCAATACTCGTAATTCTCAGCCCTGAATTTTGACAAACTAAAAAATCTAATATTAAAATGTTAGATTTTTTAGTTTTAGCTTTGTAATTTATATGGTGCTAATTTTTATTGTTAGCCATTAGCGCTTGATTGTTGGTCAGCCCAAGCGATGGCTTGATTATAATTGCGTACCACAGATGTTTTTTCTACCCCAATTGTTTCCATAACAATATTAGCTTTTGGCCACTCAGCACGCTCGAGCAGTTCGACTAAGGCAATTAATGCTGCCATGGTGCCTTCACGGGTTAATAGGGTATCTTTTATTTCTTGTGCTAACGGTAACTTAGCTAAAATAGATTCGAAATCTTCATCAACAATGGCATCAATTAGTGATAACAGACCGGTAAGAAAAGCAATCGAAGTGTTTATTGGTGTGTTAATATTTTCTGCTACTAATTCGCAGAATTTTGCCCGAGTCATTGCTGAATTAATCAATTCTGAGGGCTTGTCTGGATTGACATTTACTGCAAACATCAAGCCTAAAAATCGTTTCAGCTCACCAGAGCCTAATATAACCAGCGCTTGCTTTATTGTTGATATTTCGCTTCGACGGAGGAATATTGGCGAGTTAGCGTATCGCAGTAGCTTATAAGAAAGCGTAATATCTCGTTCAAAAACTGCAGTGATACTGGCTAAATCAAGTTCGGGTTTAGACGTTTCATAAAGTAAATCAGCCATTGCCATCTGTGAAGGCGATAAGTTTTTAGTTTTTACCATTTCAGGTTTGGCAAAAAAGAAGCCTTGAAACAATTCAAAACCTAATGCTAATGCTTGGTTATATTCTTCATAAGTTTCAACCTTTTCTGCCAATAGTTTTATATGGGGGAAGTCTACAATCGCTTCCTTGACGCTCATAATTGTTTCAATTGGCATATCTTGCCAGTCAATTTTGATAATTTTTACGAAAGGATAAAAATGTCGCCAAACTGGCTGATGAATATAATCATCCAAAGCGATGGTATAACCTTTTTTATGTAAGTTTTGGCAGATCTCTAGTAGCTTCTTACCCGGCTTAACCGTTTCTAATACCTCGATAACAACTTCTTCAGGTGTTAGTGTCTGCGGATAGCCTTTACATAAAGTATCCAAGGTGAAATTTATAAAGGCCGGTTTGTTACCAGTAAATTCACTTAAACCAATGCTAAAGTTGCTGGCTTCAATCATTTTAGTTGTTGCTTCATCAGCATCAATATCAGGGAAGACATTATCAATGCTATCGCGAAATAATAATTCGTAGGCAAATAATTTTTTATCTCTATCCAGTATCGGTTGCCTAGCAGCATAAAAGTACATAAAAATTCCTGATAGTTTTATTTTATTACTAATTATTTAGTTGATATTCTTACCGAATCAAAATCAAATTTCACACTCTTGTAACTTACTTATAACACAATTAAATAGCAATACTCACGAAAAAACATGGTAATCAGCTATTAACTCAGCATACTATCCGTTATCTGACTTAGTTAGGCGACAATTAGTTGTTCAATTAAGTATTTTAAATACTGTAGTGGAGGTTAAGTTGGCTGTCGGAACTATTATTTCTTTAGCGTTATATTTTATTGTTATGTTAGGAATAGGCTTGTATGCCTATAGGAAGTCCACTAGTGATGCCGCGGGGTTTATGCTCGGTGGTCGCAGCCTAAGTCCATCAGTAACTGCCTTGTCTGCTGGCGCTTCTGATATGAGTGGTTGGATGTTAATGGGTGTTCCTGGTGCCATGTATTTAAATGGCCTGAGTAGTACTTGGATATCTATTGGGTTGGTACTTGGTGCGTATTTAAATTACCTTATTGTAGCCCCAAGGTTACGAACCTATACTGAGCTTGCCAATGACTCAATAACCTTACCTGATTTTTTTGAGAACCGTTTTTCCGATAACTCACATGCACTGCGTATAGCCTCTTCTATCGTCATCATTTTGTTTTTTACGCTTTATACCTCATCAGGCATTGTTGCTGGTGGTAAGTTATTTGAAAGCTCTTTCGGCTTAAGCTATGAAGCCGGTTTATACATCACTGCTGGCGTAGTGGTTTTATATACTTTATTTGGCGGCTTTTTGGCGGTTAGTCTGACTGATTTTGTGCAAGGTTGTATTATGTTTATTGCCTTGGTGTTGGTACCTGTTGTTGTTATCAATGACCTTGGCGGCACTAGTGCCATGTTTACGAGTATTGAGCAAGTCAACCCTGAACTATTAAACATGTTTAATGGCGTCAGTATTGTGGCAATCATTTCTGCTATGGCGTGGGGTCTCGGCTACTTTGGTCAGCCACATATTATTGTGCGCTTTATGGCTATTCGTTCTGTTGAAGACTTACCTGTTGCACGCAAAATTGGTATGAGTTGGATGATAGTATCTTTGTTTGGTGCTATGGCGACCGGTTTTGCCGGTGTTGCTTATGTGGCTAAAACGGGTGTTCAACTTGACGATGCAGAAACTATCTTCATTTTATTATCACAAATATTATTCCATCCATTAATCGCAGGCTTTTTATTGGCCGCTATTCTCGCCGCCATCATGAGTACTATTTCATCGCAACTATTAGTGACCTCTAGTTCACTTACTGGTGACTTTTACCAAGCGTTTTTAAATAAAAGTGCCACGGATAAACAGTTGGTTTTTGTTGGTCGATTATCTGTAGCTGCTGTTGCTCTTGTTGCCGTGTTCCTTGCCTATGACAGAAACAGTTCAATTCTTACTTTAGTGAGTAATGCTTGGGCAGGTTTTGGTGCCGCTTTTGGGCCGTTAGTCATTTTTAGTTTATATTGGAAGAAAATGACTCAACAGGGCGCGCTTGCGGGTATGTTAACGGGTGCAATAACTGTGCTGATTTGGATATACGCGCCAATAGTGATTGATGGCCAGTCGCTTAGCTCGATAATGTATGAAATAGTACCGGGCTTTATTATGGCAAGTATTGCCATTGTTGCGGTTAGTCGCTTAACCGCTAAGCCACAGCCAGAGATTGAAGCGTTGTTTGAGCAAGTTGCCGAGAAACACTAAGCAACTTGATTATTAATGAGACTAGGCAGTGTATTGCCTAGTCTAGAAGGTTTATAAACACATAATCGTTAAACAAATAAAAAAGCCGTTAATATATTATTAACGGCTTTTTTTCGAATTGAAACTGCTGTTGCTAAGCTTTATTTAACTCAGTAACTATATTGACCAAGTGATGTTGTTGCTAATACGCTCTTGCCATTGGCTTAATGGCTCTTTTTTATCGCCAACAACAATAACGTTAGAGTGATTAAAGTTCAGTGAACGCCCTTCAAGTGTTTCGTTGGCAAACTTGGCATTAAACTCTATTTCGTCATCATTAGGCACGATAAAAACATTTACTGGGCTTGATTCACCCTGAAAAACCAAATGCAGACTCTTGCTGCCATCAAAGCGACAATAATCAGCAAATATCAATGTGCCAAAGGTACTATCAAAACTGCCCTTAAATGATGCCATTTTGTCATTCAGCGATGCTAAGGTGACATTTGCTTGGTCAGTGTTGGAAAAATGTGATGCCTCGTGAGCAACATGAGCAATAGCGTAGTCACCAAGGTTTTTATAAGTGCTAGAAAACATCATAAAATTAACCGTTAGACCCATCACAAAAGCAACAGAAGCTGCCATCGCTAAACGTACACGGGTTTTACTTTTTTGCTGCTGATGACTTGCTAAGGTTTGACGAAGAATTAACTTATTATATAAATCATCAGGTACCGGGATATTCATCGCTTGGGCAATTTTATCATCTAAGGCATCAATTTCGTGGACAAATTTTTGTTTTGCCGGATCGTTTTTGATCGCTTCAATCATTGCCTCATCGCGGGCTTTTGGATCTGCTAATATACTGCGTCTAATATGCAAATCATCCATTGTGTAGACCTCTTAATTTTGGCTCGCCGTCTACGGCTTCTTTCAATTGGTTTCTCGCACGAAATAATCGTGTCATTACTGTATTTTTATTCAATGACAGCATTTTTGCGATTTCTTCACCGCTAAAGCCACCGATAACCTGTAATACCAGTGGTTCTCGGTATTCTTCAGGCATTTGTGCTATTTTCTCGCGCAACCATTGGTTTTCAATTTCTTGTTCATTACTGGTGGCTTTAACATCAGTAATGGTTGCTTCTTCGTATTCGCTCATATCGAAGCGCTTCCGCTCAAAGCGACGAGCATTTTCTCTTCGAAGAATGGTAATTAACCATGACTTTGCTGCTTTTTCGTCTTTCAACGAATCAAGCGCGCGCCATGCACGTAAAAATGTTTCTTGCACTAGGTCTTCAGCTATATGCTTATCGTGGCATAACCAGTATGCATATCGATATAAATCAGCATGTAACGCTTTAACGAGTGCTTCGTATCTAACTTGTTTTGTCGCCATGTTGTAAGAGACCTGAGGCTTTGTCATTTTATTTCGCACTAATGCATTTTTTTTAGATAAGTTAACTATAGCGTGAATTACTCCTTGATAGTTAACAGAAATAACACTTAGTTTTTACGTCACTTTGATTTTGTATAAAGA
>PJEL010001332.1_pt1 | contig 25550 bp, 24 predicted proteins | sample 1853271 | NCBI WGS metagenome assembly PJEL01 (sample SAMN08108733, study PRJNA415343) | Invertebrate metagenome, whole genome shotgun sequencing project. | host: Globobulimina | place: Sweden: Gullmar Fjord | collected 2015-08
AATGAGCCAAGAATAATTTAACTAATTTCTCATCCTACCTAGTAAATGTATAGCCATTACCATTTTATATGCACTTTTATTGGTAATGGCAATATAACTTTCCTGCAATGTTAAACCCTTATCTCAAAGAAAGCTGATGCTAGCTATTAGTATGATAAATACTTCCTAAAAACATACAGTAAAAACCACTAAACCTTGCAGTGATGTTAAATAGTAACTTTTTTGCATGAAAAGATTAAAAGTTATAAGTCGCCAAAAACGTCTTTAATTTCAGTTGATTAAAAGTACCGTTATTTCAAAATAAATCAATAAAAATAAAAAAACGATAAAAAGCTTGATACTGTACGGTCATACAGTATACTTGTCGCATCAAAACGAAATAATTAATAAAAAATTCTGGAGCAACCAATGAAAGACGATAAAGATAAAGCACTAGCAGCAGCCTTAGGTCAAATTGAGCGTCAATTTGGTAAAGGCTCAATAATGAAGCTTGGTGACAATAACACTATGGATGTAGAAACAATTTCTACTGGTTCATTAAGCCTAGATATTGCGCTTGGTGCGGGTGGTTTGCCGTTAGGTCGTGTTGTTGAAATTTACGGACCAGAGTCAAGTGGTAAAACAACACTTACCCTAGAAGTTATTGCGCAAGCACAGCGTGAAGGTAAGGTTTGTGCCTTTGTTGATGCTGAGCATGCACTTGATCCTATCTATGCTGAAAAGTTAGGCGTAAACATCAATGAATTATTAGTTTCTCAACCGGATACTGGTGAGCAAGCGTTAGAAATTTGTGACATGTTAACCCGTTCAGGCGCTATTGATATTATCGTAGTTGACTCGGTTGCTGCTTTAACTCCTAAAGCTGAAATTGAAGGTGACATGGGTGATTCTCATATGGGCTTACAAGCTCGTATGCTTTCACAAGCTATGCGTAAGTTAACAGGTAACTTGAAGAAATCTAATACCATGTTAATTTTTATCAACCAAATTCGTATGAAAATTGGTGTTATGTTTGGTAACCCAGAAACAACCACTGGTGGTAATGCATTAAAATTCTATGCTTCTGTACGTTTAGATATTCGACGTATTGGTGCCGTGAAAAATGGTGATGAAATTGTTGGTAACGAAACCCGCGTTAAAGTGGTTAAAAATAAAATTGCGCCACCATTCAAACAAGCTGAATTCCAAATTTTATATGGCCAAGGTATTAACAGCCTAGGTGAACTGATTGAGCTAGGTGTAAAGCATGGTTTTGTAGAAAAAGCGGGTGCTTGGTATAGCTGTAATGGCGAACGTATTGGTCAAGGTAAAGCTAATGCTGCTAAATACCTAGAAGAGCATCCTGAAATGGCTAAGGATGTTGATAGTAAATTACGTGATATGTTTTTATCAAAAGCGACTCCAGCTGATGCCGAATCAAAAGAAGTAGAAACAGCTGAGTAATTAACTGTAAGTTTTAAAGTTAATCCTCAGTAAAAATTAAGAATAAAAAAAGCGTAACCTTAGACGTAAGGTTACGCTTTTTTTGTTTATATCATTTACTTAACTGACTTATTAATATATTTTCTAAGTAAGTTTTTTGTTTCTAGTGCTCGTGGCCACAGCCGCCTTCAGCATGAACATGACCGTGCTCAAGTTCTTCAGCTGTAGCTTCACGAACTTCAATAATTTCTACATCAAAACTTAAATCTAAACCTGCTAATGGATGGTTGCCATCAACAGTAATTTCGTCATCTTGAACATCAATAACTATAACAGTTTGTTCACCATCATCAGTTGTTGCACGTAATTGTGTGCCAAGAGCAAGGTCTTCTACACCAGCAAGGGCAGACTTTGGTACCGTTTGTACATAATCATCATGTCGTTGGCCGTATGCTTGATCACAAGCCACAGCTACTTCAAATTTGTCACCAACTTGATGGCCAACAAGTGCATCATCTAAGCCCGGAATTAAATAACCTGTACCTTGCATAATAGCCATAGGCTTATCTTCGTATGAGCTGTCAATTAAAGTGCCTTCACCGTCTGATACGGCGTAGTGCATAACAACGACATTATTTTTAGCTATTTTCATGTTTTATCCTAATGATTTTAAATAGAATGGAGCTTATTCAGCGTCCAAAGTGTAAGGTAATGATTGCTGTGTTACTACAGCATTGTTTTGTGAGCCAATACGTAAGGCTGGCTGTTCGTTATCGTTAGCGAGTACAGCTTGTATTACGCAGCTACCATCATCTGCTTGATAAGAAGCAAGTAAATCACCAGCTTTACGCCAGTTCTCGCCTAGTTGCTTTTCTATAATATCTTCAGCTTGCAAAGGTTGTTCAAGCTTAGTTGCTAAGGAAAATAACGCACGTTTGTTTTTACCTAAGTATTGCATTCTAGCAACGGTCTCTTGCCCTAAGTAGCAGCCTTTAGTGAAACTTATACCGTTAATCGCTTGTAAGTTCAGCATTTGCGGAACGTATTGGCCACTAGATTGAGCTGACAAGATAGGAAAGCCTTGTGTTATTTCCAGTAAATCCCAGACCGCTTGTTTATAAACAGGAAGGGCTAGTGTTTGGCTTATCGCACTGATTGAGGACTCATCATCGATGATAATATATCGAGGCTGTTCACCAGCAAGGTAAACCAAGCTAGTAGAGTCAATTTGTACTACTGGAGTTAAACTGTCAGGGACTTGTGAGAACTCTTTTTGTAATAAGCTGCTGGCTTGTTCACCCACTAAGGCAATAAAGCTTAAGTTTTGTACGTCTTCGATAGTCACTTTGGCAAATACACCAAACTTTTGTAGTTCTTTTAGTGAGTTAGCTATGCTGGCTTTAGGTTGTAGAAGTAGATGTGCTGATGAACGATTAATTAACCGAAAAACCGAAAATACTTTTCCTTTTGCATCACAATGAGCACCCACTAACAGGTTTTGCGCAGTACTGTTATTCACATCACAAGTGACTTGCCCTTGTAAGTACTTGCTTTGTTCTTCTCCAGATAAGGAGACGGCGCCAAAATCAGTAAGTTCAATTAAATAAGTGTCGGGTAACTGTGATAAAGAAGGTAATTCTGTTTTGCTGGCTATTGTCATGCTGACGCTCTATGAATAAGCTGCTAGGTTAGTAGTGCTTGTCTATTAAGGTTAGTTATAAGGTAAGGGCGGAAATAGCAAAAAACAACAGTTACTAGGAATTTTATTGGCAATTTTTTTATGTTTTTTGATGGCTGTACAATGATAGTTATTGTTAGAATAGACAAAGTGTAAATCAATTAGGAAACCTAATGTCTAGTAATGATGTTTCAAACAGTACAGTGACAAATAATGAAAGCTCTACTAATGTTTTAAAGGTAAATAAAGCACGCTTAAAATGGGCATGTCGTCGAGGCATGTTGGAATTAGATGTATTGTTTATTCCTTTTGTTGATGAAGCTTATGATGATTTAACTACAGAACAACAATTTACGTTTGAGCGTTTACTTACCTGCCAAGATCCAGAGTTATTTGCCTGGTTTATGGGACATGAAATCTGTGAAGATACAGAACTCAACGCAATGGTGCAATTTATTCTCAAGCGCGTCAAAGTATAATATAAGTCTGAGGCCATCGCGTTATAAACGTATTGCCTTTGGCTTTCTGCCATTAGGCATTTGTTTAGGGTTGTTAATTAATTTTAGCTACGCTTATTCATTGGTGCTAGTGACTATAATTGCCAGTTTATTTTTTATAAGCATCTATCTATGCCAAGATAACCTTGAGCCGTTTACTGATTACTTAACTATTACAAAGGACGGTTTAGTTAAAAGAAACAATGAGAAAATGATATACCAATTACTAGGACAGAGTCGTTTGGGGTTTATTGGTTGCTGGTTATCATTACAACAAAGTACAGTTTCGGGTAATTCTTTAAATAAAACTGGCAATGTTGCTTCAAGAAAATTATTCATCTTTAGAGATAGCCTTGGCGAACAAGACTATGCTCGTTTAATGAGTGTACTGCAACAGCTCCGCTGATAAGAACATTGAAGAGAGCACCTTCAAGATAAAAGCTTTATTGCTCTTGGCTTGGTGATAATATTGTTGGCTCGGCTTTTGGCAGTTGAGCAGGATAGTCTAAGGTGTAATGCAAACCTCGACTCTCTTTACGATCCAAAGCACATCTTATAATAAGCTCAGCAACTTGCACCAAGTTTCTTAATTCTAGTAAGTTATTACTTACTTTGAAGTTTTGGTAATAATCTTCAATTTCTTGTTGAAGCAACTCAACTCGATGCAGTGCTCGTTCAAGGCGCTTGGTTGTACGAACAATTCCGACATAATCCCACATAAATAACCTTAGTTCATGCCAGTTATGTTGAATTACAACTTCTTCATCTGAATCTATTACTCGGCTTTCATCCCAATGAGGTAGGGTTAAGTAACTGTTATCTTGCACTAAGGTTTCGCTGATCTCTATCGCTGCAGCGCGAGCGAATACTAAACATTCTAGTAATGAATTACTTGCTAAGCGGTTTGCGCCATGTAAACCTGTATAAGACATTTCACCAATAGCATAAAGCTGTTCAATATCCGTTTTACCTTGATGATCAACCATTACACCACCACAGGTATAGTGCGCGGCGGGTACAATAGGAATAGGCTGCTTGGTAATATCTATGCCTAATGACATGGTTTTTTCATAGATGGTTGGAAAATGTTGCTTGATAAAGTCACTCGGTTTGTGGCTAATATCAAGGTACATGCAATCAGCACCTAAACGTTTCATCTCATAGTCAATTGCACGAGCAACAATATCACGTGGTGCTAACTCGGCACGTTCATCAAAAGCGGGCATAAAACGACTGCCATCAGGGCGTCTTAGTTTTGCGCCTTCGCCGCGAAGAGCTTCTGTTAACAGAAAAGTTCCTGCAGAAGGGTGAAATAAACAGGTAGGGTGAAATTGATTAAACTCCATATTGGCAACACGACAGCCTGCGCGCCATGCCATAGCAATACCATCGCCGCTGGCAACATCAGGATTAGAGGTATATTGATATACTTTACTGGCACCGCCTGTGGCTAGGATGGTTTTTTGTGCATAAATACTTTCAACTTTTTCAGTATTCCTATTCCAAATATAGGCGCCAAGGCAGTGTTTATCATGATTATCTGAAGTACTTGCTTTGCTAATTAGATCAATTGCGTTGTATCTTTCAAAAATTCGAATACGAGAGTGTTGTTTTACTCTATCGGCCAGCGTGGTTTGAATTGCCTGACCGGTAGCATCAGCTGCATGCAAAATTCTTCGGTGGCTATGACCGCCTTCTCGGGTTAAATGATACTTGGCTTCACCTTCTTGACCTTGCTCTTTATCAAAGGCAACACCTTGGTCGATTAACCACTCTAAACAAGACTTAGCATTTTCAGTGGTAAAACGTACTGTCGCCTCATCACAAAGACCAGCACCAGCAACTAAGGTATCGTCGACATGTGCAGCAACACTATCATTTTCATCAAATACTGCAGCAATGCCACCCTGTGCATAAAAAGTAGAGCCTTCATTTAGTGGGCCTTTACTTAAAATTACCACGTCGGCATTTTTGGCTAAATGAAGCGCTAGGGTTAAACCTGCGGCGCCGCTACCTATGATGAGAACATCACAATTGTTTTGTTTAGTCATACTTTTTTGATTAAGTTCGGCTATTAAGGCGAATGTATAAGTAAATAAGTTTCAGGTATTCTATAATACATAGATATAAGCCGCCAGATAATAGCGTTTAATTAACGTAGAACATGCTCTGGTTATTAGTAATATCATTGCTCGAGAAGCCAATAAGTCTAAATATTAAAAAAGATCAAAAATAAAAAGAACTTTTTTGAAAAACACTAGTCTTAATTTATGCGTTTGTTATGAGCCAATGGAAAATATGAGTACAAATCAATTGTCAGTGTTAAAGGATATGGCTCAAAAGAGCGAACCAAATATAGATCAACAATTAGTTGAGCGGGTTCAGCGTGGTGATAAAAATGCATTTAACCTGTTGGTAACTAAATATCAGCATAAGGTTGCTAATTTAGTGAGTCGCTATGTTAAAAACCATAGTGATGTACCCGATATAGTTCAAGAGGCTTTTATTAAAGCTTATAGAGCATTACCTAACTTTAGAGGTGATAGCGCTTTTTATACCTGGTTATATCGAATAGCAGTTAATTGTGCAAAGAATCATAGTGTTGCACTTGGTAGGAAACCACCAAGTAACGATGTCGAAGTTGATGATGCTGAGCTTTATGATGCTGGTGGTGCCTTAAGGGAGAATGCTTCTCCTGAGAAGATACTACTCACGGCAGAAATTAAAAAAGTGATTTTTAGTACTATGGAGTCACTACCAGAGGACTTACGTCTAGCAATTAACTTTCGAGAAATTGAAGGGTTAAGTTATGAAGAAATCGCAACGATAATGGAGTGCCCTGTAGGTACTGTGCGTTCACGTATTTTTAGAGCACGTGATGCTATCGATAAGAAGATAAGACCCTTGCTAGATAGAAAGTAGCTAAGTTATTTAATAGTAAGTATTAAGTATTAAGTATTAAGTTATTAGTCATTTGTGAAATAGAATTTAACGAAGTGTTTTTTAAGGTAAATATATGAGTGAAATTAAATCAGAGTCAGTATCTTCATTAGTCGATAATTACTCTCCGTCAGCTGATGATAGTGTTAGTGCACATTTAGTTGATAGCATGCTTAAGGATGAACATTTATCAAGTACGTGGCAAAACTACCATTTAATCGGTGACGTTTTGCGTGATGAAGTACCACAATCTTTACAGCTAGATTTAAGTGAAACTATTTCAGCAGCAATCGCTCAAGAAGCAACTATATTGTCTCCTAATTCGTCGTCACAAAGCTCAGTTCAAAACCTTGAAAACACCTATGTTGAAGGTGATGAATCACCGCAAAATACTAACCGTGTTGTTGATGCCACTAATCGCTTTAAAGCTAAAGTATCTCACTTTGTTAAACCAATGGGGCAGGTTGCAATTGCTGCCTCTGCAGCTGCATTAATGATTGTAGGTGTTCAAAATAATGTTGCAGATATTTCTTCCCCTGTTACTCCAAGTCAAGTTGTGCAAACTATGCCACTAACAGGCTACGCTAATCCCGTTAGCTTTAACGTACAGTCAAACCAGCCAACAACAAGTCAGCAAAGTAAGCAGCAGGCACAACAAGAAATCAATGAACAAATGGCTGCAGACAGGGTTGCACAGCAACGTCGTTTACAAGCACTTTTGAAAGATCATCATCAACAAGTTCAGCTAGGTCAGTAAGATATATATACCCGTTACCATTCAATATGCAGGTTTCAGAAGTGCACTTTGAAAGGAAACGGGTATAGCTTGATTGGCTGAATTAGTTGATAATAGACTTTCAGCCATCACCAATGAGAATTTATGAAATTATCGGCACTTTTTTTACTGCTGTTAAGCTTTAATGTATCGGCTATCGCTCCTGATACGCAGTCAGCAAAACTTTGGCTTGAGCGACTCTCCCAATCTTTACGCCAGCTTAATTTTACTACTTCCTTTGTCGTGGTTAAAAACAACCAAGCCGAGCCTTACCACTGGTTGCATGGGGTAAGTGAAGACGGTGTTGAATTAGAAATATTTGCCCACCTTAATGGTCCTCGTCGTGATATTTTACGCAAAGGGGATACTGTAAGTTATATCCAGCCAGAGCAAGAGCCCTATTCAGTTATTTCTGCCGATGTTCGAGCGCCGATTCCTGCTATTTTTCGCGGTGATATTAGTGAGCTTGAAGAAAGTTATCGTTTTATCTCTGTTGGCCGTAGCCGAATTTTGGGACGTGTTGCTCAACTTGTTCGGATTGTTGCTAAGGATAAATATCGCTTTAGTTATTGGCTATGGCTTGACCAAGAAACGGGGCTGTTATTAAAAATGGCTGTGTTAGCCCCCCAAGGACAAGTACTTGAACAAATTCAATTTACTCACATTGAGGTGAGTGAGCAGTTAACAGAAAATCTGGCACAGTTTCAGCTGACTGAGTTACCTAAAGTGATTAAATCAAATAATAGCCAACAAAATAAAGCGCTTTCTTGGCAAGTGAATTGGCTTCCTCAAGGCTTTAAAGTTGTTAAATCTAATCAGCATAGACTTAACAGTTATAGCCAAAATAGTGATAAAGCGGTTGAGTTTAAGCTATTTACCGATGGTTTAGTTGAAGTTTCCGTCTATGTTAATCCTAGCAAAGAAAAATTTAGAGCTCCTGAGTATGCAAATGATGGTTCAACAATGGTCTTTAATCACATCTCACAAGGTATCGAAGTCGGTGTTGTAGGTGATATTCCATTGATAACAGCAAATAAAATAGCGGAGTCGATTGGTCCGGCAACTATAGAAGCCAAAAAGGTTAGCCCTTTAAATCGATCAACAGAACAACAAGATGATTAAAGAGCTTGCTAATGTAGTTGCTATTGAGGCGGGACACGTCACTGTCACTAGTCAAATAAAATCGAGCTGCAGCGGCTGCGCTCAAGTAGATACTTGTGGTAGTGGTCAAGTTGCTAAAGCTTTACCGCAAGCTAAGTTAACCCTAACGCTACCCTATGATATTAATGTCCTTGGTAGGGATTTAAAGCTTGGAGATTGTGTGATATTAGCTATACCAGAAAAACACGTGTTATCTAGTGCGGGGCAAGTCTACCTACTGCCTTTATTAGGTTTGATTGTTTTTTCGGGGATAGGGCAATGGTTATTTAAGCAGCAAATACTACCTCATGAACTAATTGCGTTAGCTCTTGGTCTTACTGGTGGCTATTTAGGTTATAGACTGGCTAAGTTCAACCAAAAGCAGAGTAAACACAGTGCAAACTTACAGCCTAAAATAATTGAAGTACTTCCTACAAAAAATATCAGTCAATAAAGTAAACGCCTGTTACGGCTTGAAACAAAAGATATCTGAACAAAAGATAGCCCCAAGGCAGTAAATTCGTTAAAATCACGCCATTATTATTATTTAACGCTTGATATTTGACTGCCTTATATGAAAAACATTCGAAATTTCTCAATTATTGCCCACATCGATCACGGTAAATCAACCTTATCTGACCGCTTAATCCAACACTGTGGTGGTTTACAAGAGCGCGAAATGGAAGCGCAAGTTCTTGATTCTATGGATATAGAACGTGAGCGTGGTATTACTATTAAAGCACAAAGTGTTACTTTGGACTATAAAGCAGAAGATGGTGAAACTTACCAATTAAACTTCATTGATACTCCTGGTCATGTTGATTTTTCTTATGAGGTGTCACGCTCATTAGCCTCTTGTGAAGGTGCTTTATTGGTAGTTGATGCTGGTCAGGGGGTTGAAGCCCAAACGGTAGCCAATTGTTATACTGCTATTGAAATGGATTTAGAAGTTCTACCTATCCTAAATAAAATTGATTTACCGCAGGCAGATCCAGAGCGTGTTTGTGAAGAAATTGAACATATCATAGGCATTGATGCGACGGATGCTGTTACTTGTTCTGCTAAAACAGGTATTGGTATTGATGGTGTTCTAGAAACAATCGTAAAAAACATTCCTGCGCCAGAAGGTGATCGTGATGCACCATTACAAGCGCTTATTGTTGACTCTTGGTTTGACAATTATCAGGGTGTTGTTTCATTAATTCGAGTGATGAACGGCGAGATTAAGAAAGGCGATAAAATGTTGGTGATGTCTACAGGACAAGTTCACCAAATTGACAAAGTGGGTATATTCACACCTAAACAAACAGAAACCGGTATTTTAAGAACGGGTGAAGTAGGTTTTGTTATTGCCGGCATTAAAGAAATTCATGGTGCACCAGTAGGGGATACCATTACCATTTCGAAAAAAGAAGCCGCTGAGCCTTTAGCTGGCTTTGCCAAAGCACAACCACAAGTTTATGCCGGTATTTTCCCTATCAGCTCTGACGATTATGAGAATTTCCGTGACGCGCTAAACAAGCTTAGTTTAAATGACGCATCACTGTTTTTTGAACCTGAAAACTCTTCTGCATTAGGGTTTGGTTTCCGTATTGGTTTCCTAGGTATGTTACATATGGAAATCATACAGGAGCGTCTATCACGTGAATATGATTTAGATCTTATCACTACAGCGCCAACGGTAAACTACGAAATAGCTTGCACAAACGGTGAAGTTATCTCGATTGATAATCCATCTGATATGCCTGCTACAAATAATATAGATGAGATCAGAGAACCAATTGTTCAAGCTAATATCCTAGTACCTCAAGAGTTTTTAGGAAACGTAATTAAGTTATGTATCGAAAAACGTGGCGTACAAAAAGATATTATTTATCATGGTAACCAAGTAGCCGTTACTTATGAATTGCCGATGGCAGAAGTAGTAATGGATTTCTTTGATAAGCTAAAATCAACCAGTAGAGGTTATGCTTCGCTTGATTATCACTTTATACGTTTTGAAGCTGCTGATATGGTTCGAGCTGATGTGATGATCAATGGCGATAGAGTTGATGCTTTAGCTATGATTACACATAGAAGTAACTCAGTGTCACGTGGTCGAATGTTAGTAGATAAGTTAAAAGAGCTAATTCATCGCCAAATGTTTGATATTGCTATTCAAGCTGCAATTGGCAATAACGTTATTGCACGTACGACAGTAAAACAATTACGTAAAAACGTAACAGCAAAATGTTACGGCGGTGATATCAGTCGTAAGAAAAAGCTTTTACAAAAACAGAAAGATGGTAAGAAACGAATGAAGCAAGTGGGTAATGTTGAAGTACCACAAGAAGCGTTCTTAGCCGTACTTAAGCTTGATAATTAGTTAATACAGTTAACTTACTTATCAAATTAGCTACAAGTAAAGAAAAGCTTGTAGCTAATGTTTTACTTAATAGGGTTTAAAATAGGAATAGTATGGCCGTTTATTTTTCGATTATCTTAGTGATAATAACTGTATTGACAGGAATAGTTTGGTTTGTCGACAAGTTTTACTTAGCACCACAACGTAAGTTAATGGCTGCTACAGCTCAAGAAAAATCATCTGTTGAGTTAACTCCACAAACACTAGCAACATTAACTGAGCCATCACCTTTAGTTGATACGGCGGTACAGATATTCCCTGTAATTGCTTTTGTATTGATTTTACGCTCTTTTATATACGAACCCTTTCAAATACCGTCAGGCTCAATGATGCCAACGCTACTTGATGGTGACTTTATTTTAGTAAATAAATTTAACTACGGTTTAAAAGATCCGGTAGCTCGATATAAATTTATCGAAAATGGTTTACCTGAACATGGTGATGTTGTGGTTTTTAAATACCCACAAGACCCACGTGTAGACTATATTAAACGTGTTATTGGTTTACCAGGTGATCGTATTATTTACCGAAATAAATCAATTTATATCAAGCGTGCCTGTACTGATGCCGATGTTAAGTGTCCTGAGTTTGAACAAATAAAGCAAAATTTTATCGCTAAATACGAAGGCCCTGATGCTGAGTTTGGTATGAATGAATTCGAATCTGAGATGTTGAACAAGAGCCATCAAATATTGAATGATGGTCACACCTTACCAAGAGTTGCTCACTATTTTCAGCAATCAGGCACAGCCCCTGACGAATTCTTAGTGCCAGCGAAGCATTATTTTGTTATGGGTGATAACCGTGATAATTCCTTAGATGGCCGTTTTTGGGGCTTTGTACCTGAAGAAAACCTTGTTGGTGAAGCCGTAGCTATTTGGATGAGTTTCGATTTTGACCGCGGTGAAGATAGCTTTTTACCTCAATGGCTACCAACAGGTGTACGTTTTGATCGCATAGGCGCAATTATTTAATATGTTTACTTATTTTGCATGGTCAATAGAGCTCTATCATGAAAATTAACCCTCATAATCTTAATAGATTAACAAAGAAGCTTGGTTACGAATTTAATGAACCATCATTATTAGTGCAAGCACTTACTCATCGTAGTGCCAAAGGCGCTCATAATGAAAGGCTTGAATTTTTAGGGGATTCTATTTTAGGGTTCGTTATTGCTGAAGCGCTTTTTGATAAATTTCCAAAACACGATGAGGGTGATTTAACCCGCATGCGATCAAGTTTAGTTAAAGGGGTAACCTTAGCTGAAGTAGCGAGAGATTTTAATTTGGGCGAATGCTTGATTTTAGGACCTGGAGAGTTGAAAAGTGGCGGGCATCGCCGAGAATCAATTCTTGAAGATGCTATTGAAGCAATTATTGGTGCAGTATATCTGGATTCAAACATCGATCGCTGCAAGGCCTTAATTCTAGATTGGTTTGAAAAACGCTTAACGGTAATCAAGCCAGGTAATGAACAAAAAGATCCAAAAACACGTTTACAAGAATTTTTGCAAGGCAGAAAAATTCCATTGCCTAGTTATGAAGTCATTGATACTAGCGGACAATCTCATAACCAAGAGTTTACTGTTCGCTGTCAAACCTCAGTGGTCAATGAAGATGTTGTCGCCAAAGGTACTAGTCGCCGAAAAGCAGAGCAAGCTGCAGCACAACAAATACTTGCCTTAATTGACAAAAACAACGAAGCAAAAAAAAAGCCATCAAAGCAAGCTAAAGTAGCAAAATCACCACATACTAATAGTATGCCCAGCAAAAAAAGCAGCACGAGAAAATAAATTATGCAAGACCATACCTCAAATACCTATGCTGGCTTAATTGCTATTGTTGGTCGTCCTAATGTTGGAAAATCTACATTACTAAATGCATTACTAGGGCAAAAAATAAGTATTACCTCTAAAAAGCCTCAAACAACTCGTCACCGTATCTTAGGGATTTTAACAGAAGAAAATCGACAAGCCATATTAGTCGATACTCCAGGTTTACACCTAGAAGAAAAACGTGCAATAAACCGTTTGATGAATAGAGCTGCAAGTAGCTCTATTGCAGAGGTTGAGTTGATCATGTTTTTAGTTGAAGGAACACATTGGACTGAAGATGATGACCTTGTTTTATCTAAAGTTAAGCAAAGTGGCGCACCGTGTATTTTAGTTGTGAATAAAACAGATAATATTTCGGATAAGGATGAGTTATTGCCTCACTTGCAAAAGTTAGGTGAAAAGCATGACTTCCGCGATATCGTACCTATTTCTGCTAGCAAAGGCCATGGTGTAGATACTATAAGCCAGTTATGCTTAAGCTCATTACCTGAAGGGGGTTTTTGGTTCGACGAAGATCAGGTTACCGATCGTTCTAGTCGCTTTATGGCTTCAGAAATTATTCGTGAAAAGCTGATTCGCTTTACCGGTGATGAACTTCCTTATTCAATAACTGTTGAGATAGAGCAGTTTAAAATGGATGAGAAAGGCATCATTCATATTAATGCCTTGGTATTAGTTGAGCGAGATAGTCAGAAACGCATGGTTATTGGCAATAAAGGCGAACGTTTAAAAACTATTGGTCAAGAAGCTAGACGTGATATGGAAAACCTATTCGAGAGTAAAGTTTTCCTCGAAACTTGGGTTAAAGTGAAGTCTGGTTGGGCTGATGATGAACGCGCACTTCGCAGCTTAGGTTATGGTGATGATTACTCAGGCTAGGTTAAATGATTGAGCAAAATGCTTTTGTTTTACATAGCCGGCCTTATCGGGAAAATCAGCAGTTAGTTGATCTACTGACACAATCTGATGGTAAGGTGACCGCATCTGTTTATGTTGGGCAATCTAAGCGCTCAATTAAGAAAGGTCTAATCCAGCCTTTTTTGCCGCTAAAAGTAATGTTGAAAGCTCATGGAAGCTTTCAACAGATAAAACAAGTTGATACTAATGGTAAATCATTATCTTTAGTAAAGCACAGCCTGTTCAGTGCCTTCTATATTAATGAGCTGTTAATCAGGTTATTAGCCGATCAAATAGCTTGCCAGCAGCTATTCTCTCAATATCAAATGACTCTCTCTGCTTTAGCTCAGGGAGAAGATATAGCCCCACAGTTACGACAATTTGAACTCGCATTACTAGAAGAGCTTGGTTTGTCATTTGACTTTACCCCCGTCTTTGAGCACGATGTTAGTCACTTTTATTATATTGCAGAGCAGGGCTTTGTTCCCATATACGACGCCTTCCCTAAAAATAGGGCTTTGTGCTTTGATAAATACCATTTACAAGCGATTGCACAGAGAGAACACGCAAGTAATACTCAGATAACAGCTCAATCGGCTAATACCTTTAAGTTATTAATGCGGCAAGTAATTAACCAGTTATTGGGAAATAAACCATTAAATAGCCGTAAATTATTTATTAATAAAACATAACGTTTTGCTATGTGAAATTCAAAAAATTCAAAAATTTAAATTAGAAAGAGATTATCAATGACAGAATTATTATTAGGTGTAAACGTTGACCATATTGCTACCTTAAGACAGGCCCGTGGTACAAATTATCCAGACCCTGTATATGCGGCGAGTGTTGCAGAGCATGCTGGGGCTGATGGTATTACCGTTCATTTACGTGAAGATAGACGTCATATACAAGATAGGGATATCCATGTCTTAAAGCAAACCTTACACACGCGCATGAACTTTGAAATGGCTGTTACCGATGAAATGGTTGCTATAGCAAGGGAAGTAAAACCAGCCTTCTGCTGCTTAGTCCCTGAAAAGCGCGAAGAGTTGACTACTGAAGGCGGCTTAGACGTTGTTGGCCAATTAGCCAAAGTTAGCAAAGCAGTTGAAGAGTTAGCTGAAGCAGGTATTAAGGTCAGCTTATTTATCGATGCTGATAAAGCACAAATTGATGCCGCTGTTGCTAGTAAAGCACCTTATATTGAGATTCATACCGGGCATTATGCAGATTTAGCGTCTGAGGAAGAACAACAAGTAGAACTCGAACGCTTAACTGTTGGTATTAAATATGCCCATAGCCTTGGCCTGAAAGTTAATGCAGGCCACGGTTTGAATTATTTCAATGTCAAACCTATTGCGGCGATTAAAGAAATCATCGAATTAAATATTGGTCATGCCATCATTGCTCGTGCAGCTATTGACGGTTTAGATAAGGCAATTCGAGATATGAAACAGTTGATGATAGAAGCAAGGTCACCTCAGATTTAATCTTTACTGAAAAAGAATATCAAAACAAAAAATTATTTCTCTCATTTATTTATTTTTGTTGAATTAATAGGCTACACTTTAAGAGATAACGTGTAGAAGGGATTCAGCATATAAATAAGTGAGGATTAATGATGCAAACACAGATGAAGCCGATGCTCGAGCGTAGAAAGGAAGCTCCGGAGCAGTCAGTTTGGTGGAATAAATTAACATTGGCGCAAAAGTTTTCAGCAAGTAGTCTAGGTAAATTTGGCTATGAGCTTACCTTTGTACGTAAAGAAAACGATCAGAGTTTAGCTGTGCTGCAATGCAGTGGCGGAGTTGCTGTGATATCAGAGGATGGCGAGATAGATACTTCGCCAACAATAACTATTCGCTAATCAGCTTAAATTAGCCGCTTAACTTGATAATTAATACTATCAATGTCTAAGTTAAGTGGGTGATTCATTTCGTTCATTTCAGAGCAAAGCTAATGACTCTTTGCACTCATTTCTTTTAATGCTTCCGGCACAGCAAATAGTACTTGCTCGATATGCTCAAAAAACTCTAAAAATTCAGGTTCCAGTTCTTCAATGCTCAAGCCCATTTTTAATTGGGTTTCTAGTTGTGTGGTGATTTTTGCTAAATTTGGCGCGCCGGTATAACAACAAGCACCATTGAGTTTATGCACTAACCGCTTAATTTGGGCCACATCTTGAGAAGTAATTGCTTCTTGAATACTTTGCCGAGTCTCAGGCAAGCTCTCTACTAAACCTAAAAACATTTCTTTAGCTAAATCAGCTTTGTTAGCACTACGTTTCAGCGCCAAAGGCCAATCGATGACCTTAGTAACGTTTTCTTTATTGTTAGCGCTGATATTTGTTAATGAGGAGCTTGTTGGGTTTACTAGGTGATTGAAGTCACAGTATTCATAAATAATATGGCGTAACATTGTTTCATCTATGGGTTTAGTCATATAGGCATTAAAACCTTGTTGATGCATTTTCTCCTTTTCACCACTTAGTGCGTGTGCAGTTACCGCTATGATAGGTGTATTATTATTGATAGGTAGTTTTTTTATTTCCTTAAGTGCACTAATGCCGTCCATTATTGGCATTTGTATATCCATAAAAATTAATGAAAATGTTTCTGTTCTACAAAGCTCAATAGCCGACATACCGTTTTCCGCGACAACAACCTCTTCAACTTGCTCTAACAGCAACGCCTTGATTAACTTTAAGTTGGCTTCATTATCATCAACTGCTAATACTTTTATGGGTAAAATTTTACCCGTAGGAGCATTTAAAGTGAGCTTTTCTGTGGTGCTTTTTATCTCAGGTTGTAACACTTTACTTAAAGTGCTTGCGGTGAGGGGCTTACTCATACAGCTTATAGCACCACTGGCAATAAGCGCTTCTTGTAAACTAGGAGAGTTATTATTCAGGGCCAGATGAATATTATTGGAGATCGGTTTTAACTGTGCAATGGTCTTTTTTAGGTCACTTAAAGCAGTGGCTGTTTGGTTGTGGCCAATAAGGACATAATCAAAACCTCGTTGAGCCTGACTATTGTGAGAGAGTACTTGTGATAATTGATGTTTATTTATCACACTGGTGACCCGCATTTGCCAGTGTTTTAATATATTTTTAGTTGCTTCTCGGCTATGGTCGTTTTCTTCATAGTAGAGTACCGTTTTATTCGATAAGTGCTGGTTATCAAGCTCTAACATAAGCGGCATTGCATTAATTTCACATTGAAAAGTAAACCAAAAGCTAGAGCCTTGGTTCTTTTCACTAGTAAAGCCTATATCACCAAACATTTCTTGTGCTAGTCGCTGAGATATTACTAAGCCTAACCCAGTACCTCCGTACAAACGCGTTATACTCTGATCTGCTTGAGTAAAAGCATCAAAAATAGTTCGCTGTTGTTTGTTGGTCATACCGATACCGGTATCTGTCACTGTCACTTTTAGTTTGATATTTTTTTGGTTTATTTCTTCACTATTAATATCGACAGCAACAGAGCCCTGTGGAGTGAACTTTATCGCATTACTAATTAAGTTAGTGATTATTTGTTTAATGCGCATAGTGTCCCCAACAAGAGAGTCAGGTAATGCATGGGGAACATTTATCGATAATTCAATATTTTTTTTATGAGCCAAAGGAGCAAGCAGCGTTAAGGTGTCTTCAAGAGACTCCCTTAAAGAAAAAGGTATATTTTCAATAACCATCTTCCCTGCATCGAGCTTAGAGAAATCGAGGATGTCATTGATAATGATTAATAAGTTATTTGCAGAGCGATCGATTGTTTGCAAATAATCACGTTGATTTTCTGAAAGCGGTGTTTTCAGTACTTGTCGAGTGAATCCTATTACGCCATTGAGTGGTGTGCGTAATTCGTGACTCATATTCGCTAAGAATTCTGACTTAATACGATTGGCATCTTGCGCCTTACGTTTAGCAATACTAAGCTCAACGTTTTGAATTTCAAATTGCTCTAAGCTTTCTCTTAAGTCTACTGTTGCTTGATCTATACTGGCATTCATTTCATTTTGGTAACTATCGAGAGATTGTGCCATTGAATTAATGCCATTTTTTAAAAAGTTCAGTTCACCAATAAGTTGGCCACTTACTCTACTTTCTAACTTACCTTCTCTGATGCGTTCAATGGCTTGTACCATTGAATTGATAGGCTTGGTTACTTTCTTAATGAGTCTTATTGCAAAAATGGCACTAAGTAAAGAGCCTAATAAAGCAAAAGAAAAAGCAATTAAAAACTGACTTTGCTGCTGAAAAATCAGCTGACTTTTATCTACTTGCATCGCAATATAGCCTACAGGGCTTGGTGTTGAATTACTTGTTGTAGATTTAAAGGGGGAGTTTACATTGGCCTGTTGGTTATAATTCTCATCGATAATAGGTGTTCTAAAAACTAGATAGTCAGGTAAAGATTGAATGCTGGTACGACTTGGTAGCTCCGTTCCTGCCTTGAGGCGCATTAAGTTAGTATCACCATGGTAAGCACTGGTAACAAATACTTGGTTGTCTTCTGTAAATATAACAATGCTTCTAACAATGCTTGATTGGTTGCGGTGAGTGAACCCAATAAGTTGCCTAAGCTTTTCTCTATTTTTATTTATTAGAGGGTCTTTACTGGCTATTGCTATAGGTTCAATAATGCTTTTTGCACGTTGTTCGAGGATGTTATTAAGTTCAGCGGAGCGACTATAAGAAAAATAACTAGCTAAGCCAAAACCAATTAAGGTTGTTGGAATTATGGTGAGTATGATAACCCAGTCTTTTAGGCTTATTTTATGCATATTTTTGTTGAACTATTACCGTAAAGTTAGGGTAAAATACCCACTGAAACAATTTGCTATCTTATGGGCTTTTAAATTTAACATAAATAATCCCATAAGCAGCTATAAATTTATAGTTTAGATAGTTGAGCTACTTCAAATATAGACTCTTGTTAGAGAAGCTATCATTATTTTAGGGTACAAATGGCAAACTTTTTTAAAGCAGAAGCTAAAGCGAAAGTATTAAATCAACGATTGAGGGTTTGTATTGATAAGCTAGATATGAATGGCGTAGGCATTGCTCGTTGGCAAAATAAGCCTGTTTTTATTTCCGGGGCTTTACCTAGTGAAGAAGTGGAAGTAAAAATTGTAGAGCAAAAAAATAAATATGTACGAGCAAAACTCATTTCTATTGAAAAAGCAAGTGATAAGCGTGTAGAGCCTAAGTGTATTCACTTTGCTCTTTGTGGTGGTTGTGATTTGCAGATGCTCGATATAGAAGAGCAGTTACTGTTCAAACAACAAAAAATCACCGATCTTTTCTCTCGTGCTTATAGTGCTCTAAATCTTGAAAAAAAGCTTGAAAAACAAGATTTACCTTGGGAGGTACCAATAAAAAGCACTCCTTGGCATTATCGTCGTAAAGCGCGTATTGGTGTGCAATTTGATAAGAAATCTCAAGCGACTATTGGTTTTAGGCAAAAGTCTACTAACCAACTTACTGCAATAAAATCGTGCCCTGTGTTGGTTGAACCTATTAATGCTATTTTTCCTTTATTAAAAGAATTGCTAGCACAACTTCACGTAAAGTCCGCCATAGGTCACATTGAGGTGATTCAAGCTGATATCGTTAAACAATGCACTGCAGATGAGAGAAGCCAAGAGAATCAAGTAGTACTTGTTATCCGCCAGCTAAGAGCTATGAGCAAACAAGATATTGCGCTTTGGCATTCTTTCGCAGAAAAATACTCCTGGTATGTGCTTGTTGATGACGGTAATAACCAACAGGCTTTATCAGGTAATAATGCCAATAATTCAGCTCAGCTTTCTTATGCATTAGCAGATAATATAAGAATAAAATTTGCTAGCAGTGACTTTATTCAGATCAACCATCAGGTTAATAATGCCATGATTAACCAAGCCATGGCTTGGTTAAAGCTATTAAGCACGGATAATGTTTTAGACTTATTTTGTGGTTTAGGAAACTTTAGCTTAGCACTGGCAAAGCAGACTAATTCAGTTGTTGGTGTTGAGGGTGTACAAGTGATGGTAGATAAAGCCAGCCAAAATGCCCAAGCTAATGGCATAGGTAATTGCCAATTTTATCAGGCTGATTTAAATAGTGATTGGTTATCTATGGTATGGGCTAATGGAGAAGTCTTTGATAAGGTTTTACTCGACCCTGCAAGGGCTGGAGCTGAACAAGCAGTAGCTCAAATAGCAAAGCTAAAAATACCAACAGTTTTATATGTAAGCTGCGATCCAGCAACCTTAGCAAGAGATAGTGCAATACTTGTATCTAAAGGCTATAAACTAGAGAAAATATCGTTAATGGATATGTTTTCACAAACAAAGCATGTTGAGACTATGGTATTGTTTACTAGAACATAATTACGATTTTTAAAATTTATATACTACATATTGTTAACGCATCAAGGATAAAGGAACGCTCATGGTTTCCGTACGTAAATCACATCAAATGACAGTGCAAAGTTTTGAGCAGTGGCTAACTGACTTGGCGTTGACTGAAACGAAAACAGATGCCTTGTCGGCTTTGTGGTTTGAGGTGTGCAACTTTTATCAGCAAGAAGATGTAGTGCAGCTAGATTTACTCTATAAAAGCATGGAAATGGTTGAGATCTTAAGTGGCTTGAACCTCGATGCTGACTCTCTAGTAGCAGCTTTTATTTCACCATTATTAGAAAATGGTGTGATTGAGATGGAGTATGTCAAAGAGCACTTCTCTAAAGAAGTTCTTATGCTTTGTCAGGGCGTTCAACAAATGGCTGCCATTAAAGCATTGCGTCAACAAAGTAACCTGACAAATGAGCAAGCACCCCAAAATATTGATAATATTCGTCGTATGTTATTGGCTATGGTTGATGATGTACGTGCTGTTGTGATCAAATTGGCTGAACGTCTATGTGATTTACGAGAGAAAAAGAACTGTGATGAAGAAACACGGGTACTAGCGGCTAAAGAAAGTGCAAATATTTACGCACCTTTAGCGAATCGTTTAGGTATAGGTCAACTCAAATGGGAGCTTGAAGATATTTCATTTCGTTACCTTCACCCTCAGGTCTATAAAAAAATAGCTAAGTTATTAGATGAAACTCGTTTAGAACGAGAGCAATATATGGCCAGCTTTGTTGGCAACTTAGGTAAGGAGCTTGATGATTTATCCATTAATGGTGAGGTTTATGGCCGTCCTAAGCACATCTACAGTATCTGGAAGAAAATGCAGCAAAAGTCACTGGGCTTTGAGCAACTGTTTGATGTGAGAGCTGTGCGCGTGGTGGTTGAAAAGGTACAAGACTGTTACTCAGCTTTGGGTATTGTACATACTCAATGGCAGCATTTAGGTAATGAGTTTTCAGATTATGTTGCTACGCCGAAAACTAATGGTTATCAATCAATTCATACTGTAGTTCTAGGACCTGAAGGTAAGTCAGTCGAGGTACAAATTAGAACTAAGCAAATGGATGATGATGCAGAGCTTGGTGTTGCCGCGCACTGGCGTTATAAAGAAGGAAATGCCAGTGGAAAAAGCAACAGCTTCGACGATAAAGTTGGCTGGTTAAGAAAAATATTACAATGGCAAGATGATGTTGCTGAAAGTGGAGAGTTACTTGACGAATTACGTAGTCAGGTGTTTGAAGATAGAATTTATGTATTCACACCTGGTGGTGACGTAATAGATTTACCTATGGGCTCAACACCTTTAGATTTCGCCTATTATATCCATTCTAATGTTGGTCACTGTTGTATTGGTGCTAAGGTATTTGGCAAAATAGTTCCTTTTACTCACCAACTACAAACAGGTGACCAAGTAGAAATACTTACGAGTAAACAACCTAATCCAAGTAGAGATTGGCTTAACCCTAATTTAAATTATATTCACTCGTCACGTGCACGCGCTAAAGTGCAGCATTTTTTCAAGTTACTTGATAGAGATAAGTATATTGCCCAAGGCAAGGACTTGCTGGACAACGAAATAGCTAAACTTGATTTAGTGTCGCTTGATTTACTAGTTGCAGCAAAACGATTCAATATGAAAACTATTGACGATCTTTATGCTGCTATTGGCTCAGGCAATGCAAGGTTGCAGCAAGTTGTTAATCACTTCACTCAACTCGATAGTAAGTTAAAACCCAAGCCAGAGATTGATCCACAAAGCTTGGTTAAACAAAGTCCTACAAATAAGGCGTTAGCACAAGATGATAACGGCATTACTGTTTCAGGGGTTGGTAACTTACTCACTCATATGGCTAAGTGTTGTCAGCCAGTACCGGGTGATGCTATCTCAGGTTTTATTACCCAAGGCCGTGGTATTTCAGTACATAGGCAAGATTGTGAACAGCTTGCTAATGCCCTTAGTCAACAGCCAGAGCGCTTAGTTGAAGTACAGTGGGGCATTGAAGATAACCATAGTTACCAAGCGTCAGCCCAAATAATAGGTAGTGATAGACAAGGCTTGCTACGAGATATCTCGACCATTATTGCTAATGAAAGAGTAAGTATTATCGGTATGGAAAGTAATACAGATAAAGCAAAGCAAACAGTGAGTATGAACTTAAAACTAGAAGTTGCTAGTAGCGAGTTGTTAATGCGTGTATTAGACAAGTTACGCCAATTAGATGATGTTACTCAAGTAAGGCGTCTGTAACCTTGCTAATAGTAATGATAATAACGGGCGTAATAAGTAAGACTAATAGAGAAAATAAGAAGTAGATTAAGATGTTAAATGAACAAGCCTCGATAGAAAAATTGCGTTGGATAATGAAGCAGTTACGGGACCCTGAAACAGGGTGCCCTTGGGATATGAAGCAAGACTTTGCCTCTATCACCAGCCACACTTTAGAGGAAGCCTATGAAGTTGTTGATGCAATTGAACAAGGTGACTTTGTCGAGCTTGAAAAGGAGTTAGGTGATTTACTCTTTCAAGTGATTTTTTATAGTCAACTAGGGCAAGAGCAACAGCATTTTGATTTTGATTCGGTTATAGCTGCTATCTGTGAAAAACTAATTCGCCGCCACCCTCATGTTTTTGCCGAGGCGACGTTACAAACCGATGCTGAAATCAAAGCGAATTGGGAAAATGAAAAAGCATTAGAAAGACAACAAAAAAGTGAGAAGCAGGGCAGCCAACTAACCGAGCTCGAGGACTTGAGTATCTTAGCGGATATTCCTAAAAACTTACCGGCTTTATCCCAAGCAGCAAAAATTCAAAAGCGTTGTTCGCATGTTGGCTTTGATTGGGATAATGCCCAAGATGTCTTTGCTAAAATAGTCGAGGAAGTGCAAGAAGTTAAGGATGAGTTAGATGCAGAGACAGTCGATAAAAAAGCTCTGGCCGAAGAGCTTGGTGATTTGATGTTTGCGGTAGTTAATTTGTGTCGCCATGCTAAAGAAGATCCTGAAACATTACTTAGGCATGCTAATAAGAAGTTTACTACACGCTTTGAAGGTGTTGAAACTCAAGTTAGCAAATCAGGTAAAAGCTTTACTGAACATGACCTAGCTGAATTAGAAAGCTATTGGCAGCAAGTCAAAAAGCAAGAAAAGCAAGTGTAGGAAGTATCCTCGATACTTTCACATTAAGAAATAAGAAATTGAATATGACCGAAATTATGACCGAAGATATGACTGAAAAAAACGAACTAAATAAACCTCACGTTACCATCGCGCTAACTAACCCAAAAACCCCTACTAATGTTGGTGCGGTAATGCGTGCAGCAGGTTGTTATCAAGCGGATCAAATAATCTATAATGGTAATAGATACGCACAAGCCGCCAAATACCATACAAAGAAATTGCAAACTGATACCTTCAATATGCAAGATAAAATTCCGTTATTGCAGGTCGAAAGTTTTATAAATATCAAAGACTCACTGGAAAGTATCCCATCGTCTGCTAAAATAATTTGTGTGGACTTGGTAGAGGGCGCAACACCGTTGCCACACTTTGTTCATCCAGAGCAAGCTGTTTATATTTTCGGCCCAGAAGATAGCTCGGTAAGACAAGAAGTCATTGATATAGCTGATGATGTCGTTTATGTGCCAACTATAGGCTGTATGAATTTAGCGGCAACGGTTAATGTTTTGCTTTATGACAGACTAGCAAAATCTTTGACTAATCAGAAAGACACAATGTTAGCTGATAATGAATTGATTCGCAGTAGTCGTGATACCAATAACACCTCAAAATTTAGGTAACGCTAACTTTAAATAGCATGCTTACTTCTCTTAGGTGAATAGTTAAGGTAAATAAAAAGGTGATATTCATTATATTTTTCTACTTATAGTTTTATAAGCAAAGGGAGTTATTTTTAAATGGAATACCAGTTAGCCCAAGCAGGAAATAAAGGTAAAGTGTTAGTACTTAAAGTTACAGGAATATTTTTTGTTGGTTTAGCTATTTTAGGTGTGGTATTACCTATTCTGCCAACAACACCATTCTTATTGGTTGCCGCAGCTTGTTTTGCTAAATCCTCCCCAGAAATGCAACGAAGGCTATTAGCAAATAAAACCTTTGGACCAATGATTCATGATTGGCAAAAATATCGTAGTATTCCGAGAAAGGCTAAACGGGTTGCGCTATTAACCATGATTCTTTCAGTGTGCTGGTCAGCTTATATGTTACAAAGCGTGATGTTAACGGCACTTGTGGTTGCACTCATTATTGGACCGTTTATTTTTGTAGCTCGCTTACCTGAAACTAGATAAGTCGTCTTTTAAAATATGTCTAACTCGCAGATGAATTAGACATATTTTATTGAATTATTACCTAACTATTACTATTACTGAGTTTAAGCTAGCGCCTTAGTAACAATTACCGCTAAATGGTCAGGTAAAGTCAATGTTAAAGCAATATCATGCGCTTCATCAGACATCTTCTTCCACGTTAACTGCACAATACGCACAATCTTCGCTTCATTATCTTGTTCGGTATATTTGGCGGCAAAATCATTAAAGTAATGCATAAGAAAAACTAAACAAGCAACGTCTTCTAAGGTTTGGCTATCGCTATTTGTTTTTAAGTTTTCTTTTCTGATAATACTCGCGCATTGCTCGGCTTGATCATTTGTATAGCCATTTTTTACCATGGTAGTTGCTGTTAATTCAGCATGAAACTTTCCTTGAGCAATTCGCCATTGGTAATATCCAGCCTTTCCTTCGGCAAACTCTGTACGTTTTAATTGCCAACGTTTGATATGTTGTGCTCGAACAGCAATTTGTAGCAGTTCATTCGCGTCAGGCCAATATTGTTCTAAGCAAGCTGTCATCTGCTGTCCGTAAACTAACTCTTTTGCTTGCTCAGTACCATTGAGCATTATTGTATTTGGATCTTGGCTATTAATTTCGTCAATGGCGGATAAAGTGTCGTTTAATTTTTGTGTAGTCATTTTAGAATCAATCATGAGAAAAGTTTGGTAAGTGACGTTATTATACCCGACTCGTTATAAAAAAGAATGAGTGCAAATACATCACATTAGTTAAACAGTAAAAAATGAACAATTTGATTGCTTCGATGACCTGTTATTCTTGTTGTTACTTAATCCTAAATAACAGAAGTTTTTCTTGCTGAGTAAGGATAAACTTAATTGAATTGGTACCCGCTTTTACGTATAATACTTTCCCGTCCTGCTTGTTTGGCAAAACTCCTATTTCAATTACTTAATATTGACCTAAATACTTTATTTAAATTCTTTTTAGATATGAGTGTTTATAGTTATTTATTAAAAACAGTTTGAAATAAAGTTTATAAATATTAACCAATTAAGCACAAAATTCTGTTTTTTCTGACATCGGTGTAAACATGACAACTAGATATATTTTTGTAACTGGCGGTGTAGTATCGTCTCTTGGTAAAGGTATTGCTGCAGCATCACTTGCCGCAATTCTTGAAGCACGTGGTTTAAAAGTTACCATGTTAAAACTTGATCCGTATATTAACGTTGATCCAGGTACCATGAGTCC
>PJEL010001333.1_pt1 | contig 25544 bp, 18 predicted proteins | sample 1853271 | NCBI WGS metagenome assembly PJEL01 (sample SAMN08108733, study PRJNA415343) | Invertebrate metagenome, whole genome shotgun sequencing project. | host: Globobulimina | place: Sweden: Gullmar Fjord | collected 2015-08
AGTCCGTGAGCACTGCCAAGAGCGAGCCGAGCCTCTTCACGGCACCCTTGATGTCCTCCTCGGTGACGGCGCCGACGCTGAAGCGCGTCCAGCCCGTTCCCGACGGGAAACCAAAGGCCGTGAACGGCACAACCGCGACGCCCGCCTCCTGAAGGATGAGCTTGCGCATGCTCTCGTCGCCGTCGATGAGCCCGCGCGTCGGGTGGCGCTTGCCGTCGAGATTGAAGCGCACGGAGAGATAGATGGCGCCCTGGGCATCGAGGCAATCCACAGGATACCCCTGCGCTTTTAGCTCCAGGATGCCATCGTGCAGGAGCTGGAGCCGAGCCTTCACCGCCGCCTTGAAGTCGACCATGAAGGCATCGACCGCAGCCGGCTCGCGCAGCATCGTCGCGGTGGCTCTCTGCTCGGCCCGGCCCGCCCAGGCACCGATGTGACCGATGAGGGGCGCCATCTTGCCCCGGATCCAGGGCGGAGCAACGGCCCAGCCGACACGAAGACCCGTCGCCGCGTAGCACTTGGAGATCGCGTCCACCATGATCGTGTACGAGGCCATCTCCGGCACGAGATCGACCGGCGTGTAGTGGGTGTATCCATCGAAGACGAGCTGCCAGTAGACCTGATCGTAGAGCAGCATCAACGGGCGCTCTCCGAGGGGCAGGCGGCGGTTGTTCTCGGCGACGATCGCCTCGCAGATCTCCTCGAGCAGGTTGCGGGCGATGACCGTTCCACACGGATTGAGCGGGCTGTTCATGACCACCAGACGCGCGGTCGGAAGGTGGGGGAGCAGATCGTCCGCGGTGGGCATGAAGCCGTTCTCGGGCTTGGTCATGACCGGCACGCCCACCGCCTTGTTCAGATAGACGTAGTAGCGAATGTTCCAGGTTGGTATCGGATAGACAACGATGTCACCCTCGGCGACCACGGTCTGGAAAGCGGCGAAGATCGGCGGCCTGGCCCCCGCTCCGACCTGGACGGTGCCCTCTGGATAGTCGAGACCGAGCCTGTCGCTGTAGAAGCCTCGAATCGCGCCGCGCAGCTCGGGGATCCCCACCGCAGGCGGATAGTTGGTCTGGCCGGCATCGAGCTCTTCCTTCACCTGGTCCTTGAGGGCCACAGGAATGGGGAAGATCTCCGGGTTGAAGTCACCAATCGTGAAGTTGCCGACCGCGGCTCCGGTGGCTTTCAGGGCCTTGACCTCGGCGGCGATCTTGAGGATGGCCGAGCCCTGCAGCCCATTTGCCAGAGGCGTGGGCGCCCGCTCGGTCAGCAGATCCGCATTCACCAGGGCCTTGTCGATATCCAGTGGCATCCCAACTCCAAATCCCAACGAGAAGCCGGTTCCATACCCCGCGCGAACAATGGTGGCCTCCCCGGGAACCAACAAGGACGTGTAAGGTCGACCACAGTCCCTCGTTTGGAGTCCGATGCCCCCCCTGGTTCTACTCCTCGCCACGCTCGCTTCGGCCGGTACCATCACGATGGATGGCGCCGTCTGGAAGCAGTTCCTGCCACCGGATGATCCCGAGGAAGAGACTGGTCCCGGACCTGCGGTGACGTGGCGGGACGTCCGGATCGAACCCCGCAAAGAGGAGGTCTTCTTCACCGCTCGGTACAAGATCCACACCGTCGAGCCTGGCTGGTTCGACGGGGTCCTCGCCTCGCCGGGCGTCGAGATCAAGTCGGCCCGCTGGAACAACACCGCAGCCGCGACCACCACCAGCGCCAACGGAACGACGATCACTGCCTGGGTCGACGGAGATGTCGAGCTCCTCGTCACCGGCGTCATCGCTGGGGATGCAACGCGATCCGCCGTGCCTGTCGGCCTCCTCGAAGCGGCGACGGGTCGGGTCACGGTCGAGACGGACGACCAGCCGGTGGTCACAGCTACTGCCGCCATCAGCGAGGTCTCCGGCACCTTCTGGACGGGAGCGCGAGATCTACAGGTCCGAACGAAGCCGCGGGAAAAGCCAGGACCGAAGCCTAACCTCGTCATCGGTCAGGTGGGCATTGGCGCGACACTCCTCGACTCGGAGTTCGTCATCAAGTCCCACATTCGCTGGGGCGTGGTCCAGGGCGAGGTCAGCCAGGTCTCGTTCACCGCGTCCGGTGCCGGTCGCGACCTCACTGTGGAGGGCCGACAGATCTCGGAGTGGGACCGCAGCGGCGATCGGGTCACCGTGACCTTGCTCGAGCCCGAGAAAGGGGCGGTGGATGTGGACGTGCGCTGGACCGCGGGAGTTCCGGCCGGCGACGAGGCTCGCGTCGCGCTGCCGCAGATCCAGACAGAGAACACCTTCCGCTCCGAGGCTTCCCTACAGCTCGCCCGCGACGGAGAGCTCGAGTTGGTGCCCGATCTCGATGGTTGGTCGGGAATCGCGAGCTCGGCGCTGCCCGACTGGGGCTCCGGACTGGTGGAGGGCACGCCAACCGCCGCGTATACGGCGACTTCGAGCGGCGGCGGGACCCTAGGATTATTCCGTTTTACACCCGTCTCTGGACCGCCAACCTTCGTCGATGTGGCCGCCTACAACATCGCGGCAACCGCCGAGGGCAGGACGCTGGTGCGCGCCCACTACCAGGTCCGCAACGAACGCGGCGCCCTCCTGCGAGTGGTCCCGCCGCCCAACACCCAGATCGTCGGCGCCCGGGTGGCTGGAAAGACGGCGGTCGTGGGGATCGATGGCGATGCCTGGCTCCTGCCCCTCGACAAGTCGGTGGAGACCGTGGACGGCCTGCTCTCCTTTGGTGTCGAAGTCATCCTGCTCGGCGACGGAATCGACTGGAAGAACAACGACATCCGCGAACTCCCCCTGCCCACTGTCGACGCGCCCATCGCCGTGGTGCGGGCCACCCTGCACCTACCACCGACCTACGAGAACAAGCTCGACGAGGGCGAGGGTGGCACGGTCGCCGACTTCACCGAGGGCGAGGGAATCACCTATGGAGCCGCCATCGGGGACGTGGACGCCGCGCAGGCCGACGCCATCTTCCAGGAAGCCGTCACCGCCTGGATGGACAACGACTTCGACTCCGTGCAGGACAATCTCGACGCCCTGAAGCAGATGGATGCGGCCAACGAAAACATCGACAAACTTCAAGCAAACGTCGATCTCATCAGTGGCAAGTCATCCAGCGCGAGCGTGGGCGGAGGCGGAGGCGGAGGCGGAGGCGGAGGCTCGATTGCCCTGGAGCGACGAGTCAAAGAGCAGGCAAAAGCGCGATCCTACAAGGACAAGGCCGCCCAGGAGGAGGTCCTGAAGGCCGCGGAAGCAGCAGAGCTGGCTGGCGACTACGCAGAGGCGGAGCGGAGCTATGCAGCGGCCCTGGAGCTCGGCGACAAGCTCGAAAAGCTCGAGCAGAAAGAGAACGTCGACGTGTCCATGGACAACTCCCGGCTCTCGCAGCGGCTCAAGAACGTGTCTGACGAGAAGAAGAAGCGGAAGACCATCGCCGACCCAAAACCACAGGTCCAGGTCTCCGAACAGCTGATCGTCATCACCGGAGAAGTGCAGAAGCCCGCCATCACGGAGCTCAGCGACCTGAGCGACGACAGCGGCCGGGACGAGTACCGCGACGAGCTCCAGTCCGTAGAGAAGGAAGTCGAGGAGCTGAAGGACCGGGTCTTCCGAGAGAAGGCAGACCTGAAACAACTCAAAGAGATCATCATCGACGGGCAGCCCATAGAGAACGCGCCGGTTTCGGGTACAACGGTGCAAGACCCCGCGGACCAGCGCGGGGATTCCTTCCACACCGTCACCGAGCTCGACTTCGGAGAAGTCACCGTCGAGGGCATGCTCACCCAGCCCGACGGCGCCTCGGTCTCATTTTGGAGCGACGAGCCGGCGGAGCCCAACGCGCCCTCGCCTGACCCGTCGATCGAGTTGCCGTCCGGAGCTCACACGGTCGCCGTCGACGAGGACGTTCTCGAGGAGGAGCCCGTCATCGACGACTTCGGTATGGACCAGACTCTCGCCCCTATGGCGGAGATGTCCCGACGCAGGATTCGGATCCCGACCCCGAGGATCCGGTTCGGCGGGGGCCAGAAGGTCGACCAGGTCCCGATGACCGTCGACGCCCCACCACCACCTCCTCCTCCTCCTCCTCCCGATCCGAAACCCAGTTCGAAGCGCCCGTCCAAGCCGGCAAACATCCCCGGCACCGCAGGCCCCGTCAGAGGCGCGCAGCCCGATCCGGAGCCCCTCGAGGTCCGGGCCACCACCCTTTCCGTGGTCATCCCCTCCCAGGGAGAGACCGTTCGCTACCAGCACCTACTCCTGGAGGCCGACGCCGAGTTCGCCCTCCAGATACACGCAAAAAAGTCCAGGAGAGACTCATGAGACGCACCCTTCCCGCAATCATCGCCATTGCGCTGGCAACCGCCGCGACCGCCGCCGAGCCAGACCAGGTCACCATGGATCTGAACCAGTTCCTGAAGATGTACGAGGAGACCAAGAACCGTCCCGACAAGCCCGAAGATGCGCCTCGACACTTCGCAATCGCCTCTGCCCGGTACAACGGCGAGGTCATCATCGAGGACGACGACGCCATCTCGGCGGTCTTCAAGTCGAAGATGCGGGTCGACGTGCTCCGGGACAAAGGCTGGGTCCGGGTTCCGCTCCTGCCCGCCACCGTCGCCGTACAGTCTGCGCGGATCTCTGGCCAGGAAGCTCCGTTGGTCCTGGAGAATGGCTACTACACCCTGGTCACTCAGAAGCGCGGACCGTTCGATGTCGACATCGAGTTCGCGGTGTCGGTGAACACATCGAAGGGCAGCAGCGGCTTCGCCTTCCAGCTCCTCAACTCCGGCGCCACCGAGGTCTCGCTCTCGGTTCCCGCCGAAGATGCCCTCGACTTCACCGTCGCCAACGCCCGCCTCCAGCAGGACAAGGTCGTTGGAAAGCGGCGAATCGTCGAGGCCACCCTACCCTCGAACGGGTCGCTCTCGGTCACCTGGCAGAAGGAGATCCCCGAGGCCGAGAAGCAGGAGGCCCGGATCTACAGCACGGTGAACACGCTGGTTGGCATCGGCGAGGGCATCCTCCAGGCGCACACAGTCATCAACGAGACGATCCTCTTCGCGGGCGTGGATCAGCTGGAGTTCGACATCCCCGCCGGAATGACGGTCCTGGATGTGAAGGGCACCGGCTTGCGCGACTGGACCGTGGACGACGAGGGCAGGCTCACCGCGCTGCTGAACTTCGAGGCCGAGGGCTCCTACACCTTGACTCTCGATCTGGAGAGGGTCATCGACGACGCCACCGAGGCCGCGGTCCCCCTGGTCAAGCCGATCGGCGTCGAGCGCTCCAAGGGCTGGGCCGGGGTGCAGTCCCTGGGCAACCTCGAGCTCGGAGCCGGCAAGGTCGTCGGCGCGGCACCGGTCGACGTGCGCACGCTGCCGGCCAACATCATCGGCATCACTGGACAGCCGGTGCTGCTCGGCTTCAAATACCTGGCCGAGGACGCCGTCATTCCGCTGACCATCAGCGAACACGACGAGGTCGACGTGCTCGTCACTCTCCTCGATCAGGCCACGGCAACGACCATGTTCACGGCCGAGGGGCGGCGGCTCACCTCGGTGCAATACCAGGTGCGCAACAACCGGCGTCAGTTCCTGCGTTTGGAGCTCCCCAAAGACGCCGAGCTGTGGAGTGCCTCGGTGGCGGGCAAGTCGGTTCAGCCAGCGGCGGGCGCGGACGGCAAGATGCTGATTCCGCTCGTTCGCTCGCAGGCATCAGGCGGATCTCTGGCCGCCTTCGGGGTCGAGGTCGTGTATGTCGAGTCCGGTGCCGGTCCCGATGGCGCCGGTCGAGGTGCCTTCGAGGCCCGGCTCCCCGTGGCCGACGCGCCAACCACCTACGTCGGCTGGACCGTGTACGCGCCGTGGGAAGCGAAGATCAAAGAGAAGAGCAAGGACGGCAGTCTGCGGGCGGTGGACTTCCTCACCCATCCCCTCGGAGCGGGCGAGGTCCTCGAGGTCCAGGCAGCCAGTCCGCAGTTCGCCCAGAGTGCCGGCAATCAGTCCAATATCGGAAACCTCGGACAAGGTGCCGCCCCGGTGAAGGTCAGCCTTCCCGTCGAGGGACAAGCGGTCAACTTCGAGAAGCTGCTCGCCCTGGACGAGGAACTCTGGGTGTCGTTCACATACTCGAAGCTCAAGTAGGTCAGGTCCGGAGGCAAGGCCGTGCGCTGTGAGCTGTCGTACATAATGGGGAGTTCGCAGATTCCCCGTCAGGGGAGCGGCGAATTGCCGGCTTGCGAAGCAGCCTATGTTCGTCAGTTTACAGGTCATGGGTGCAGCCGGAGGACTTGACCGGCAACTGGAGCCCCGCCTGCGCTACGCTTACAGCGTGGAAACAATCGCAGGCCGATACGAAGTCGAAGCCGAGCTGGGTTCTGGTGGCGCCGCAGTGGTCTACCTCACGCAAGACCTCTCTCTGGACGTCGTGCGAGCTGTAAAGGTTGTTTCGCTCGAGGTTCCCGCCAGCGACAACCTCCGGATCCGCCTCCGAGAAGAGGCGAAGGCGATGGCCAACCTCGAGCACAAACACATCTGCCGGATCTACGACGTGGGAGCCGACGGCGATCAGGACTACATCGTCATGGAATACGTGGAGAGCGGCAGCCTCCAGGACCGCCTCGACCGGTCCGGTCCAATCGAGGTCGAGGAGGCCGTCGCCAAGACGCTGCAGGTCCTCTCCGCCCTCGAGGCCGCCCACGCGGCGGGCATCGTGCACCGAGACGTGAAACCCCAGAACATCCTCGTGGATGCGGCCGGCGACATCCGACTCTGTGACTTCGGAATCGCCTTGGTCACCGGCGAAGACGACCGTATGACCAAGACGGGCGTGGCCATGGGTTCCTTGAACTACATGCCCCCAGAGCAGCGTGCGGACGCCCGTTTTGTGGAGGCCACCGCCGATCAGTACGCCGCAGCCGCGACGCTGTACAAGCTGATCACAAACAAGACACCTGTCGACCTCTACTTGGCCCCCAAGCTCTCCCCGCGTTGGGATGGCGTGCCCACCGCTGTCGCTGAGGTGATCCGCGTTGCCACAGCAGCCCGCGCGACGGACCGCTACCCCGACGTGAGCGCTCTGAGTCGAGCCCTGTGTCGCGCCCTGGAGCGAGGTCGAGAGTCCGGGGAGTTCGAGTTCTCTCCGCCCACCGACGCATTCATCGGTCGCCCCCTGAAACCCAAGGGTGCAGCGACCCTCATGGCCGTGACGGCGACGGCTCTGGCGGTCGCCCTGTCGGCAGTCATCGTGCTCGAGCTCCAGAATGGGATCGAACCCAAGGCCACAGCCAGCACACCGATAGAGCAGGAAGATCCTCTGCCCGTTCTGTCCGGACGCTGGCAGGGAAGCTGGAACAACGTCGCCGGCGCACAGCTTCAGCTGAAGGGATCCGTTGACGACCTGACGGGCCACATGTGGATCCCTCTCGGCGACGGTGGACTGCTGACGAAGATCGCCGGAGCCTACGACCCAAAGCGTCGCGAGCTGGTCTTCCGGGACATCGGCGACACCACCTCACCCGGCATCTACTCGGCCACCGTCGACGGCGCCGGAATCATGAGTGGCTCCTTCGACAATGGCAAGGAACACGGCCGCTCGGACTTCGCGCTGGTGCGGATCGCGGAATAATCCTGGAACCTATGCATGGGAGGAGATGTCAAGGACATGTCGTGACCGAAACGTGCGGGGTTGGTGATGCAGACGATTTTGTTGATGGTGGGTTTGGTGGGGTCGATGGCCTTGGCGGGCCCAACCGACAATGAAGAGATCAACCAATGGATCGGGGCCGAGCGCCAAGGGCGGCACCTGAGCGCTTCTGCCGGGCTGTACGGGATCCTGCGAGAGGGCAACTACCCCGAACAAGATGCGGTCGTGAACTACCACCTGGGTCGGGCGTTGATGTCCATGGGCCTCGAGCACTCCGCCCAGAACCACTTCCTCGAGACCGTGCGCTCCGGGCCCACAGCCGACCACTTCCGGGTCGCAGTCACCCAGCTCATTGCCCTCGCCGAGCACACCGGCAGTGACGCCGAGCTCCTGCGCTTCGTCGACAAGATCGACCCGGGCATCTTCCCGCGCCAAGCCCAGGATCACATCTACTACCTCCAGGGTCGGAAGCTGCTCCAGCAGGAGGAACTATCCGCGGCGGCCAACGCCTTCGGCAGGGTGAGGGGTTCCTCGATTGTCTCGAATCGAGCCCGCTTTCACACTGGTGTGATCCTCAACGAACAGAACCAGATCGGTGGGGCGATGCGGGCCTTCAAAGAGGTGTCCGCGAAGCCGTTTCGTCTGCATCATCGCGACGACGATGCCGCGCTACAGTCCCTCGCGCTCATGAACATGGCGCGCATCCGCTATGGCCTCCACCAGTACGACCGGGCCGCACAGCTCTACGCCAAAGTGCCCCAGGAGAGTGTGTACTGGCCGGAGAGCATGTTCGAACTCGCCTGGGCCAGCTTCCGCGACGATTCTCCTGATTATCAGCGAACATTGGGGATTCTCCTCGCCCTCGACAGCCCCCACTTCTCGAATGAATACCTGCCCGAGGCGCCACTCCTGAAGTCCCTGTCGCTCTACAGCCTCTGCTATTGGGAGGAGGTGGACTCCGAGCTCGCCAAATACGAGGCTGAATGGAGCGAGGTCCTCACCGATATCGACAGCTTGTTCCTAGACTATCCGCCCGATCAGCGGGTGCTTCTCGCCGACCAGTTCTACGACGACGTGATGGAGAAGGGTCTACTGGGCGACCACCCGACCCTGATCCGGCGTCTGCTTCGGAACCGCGATCTGGAGGGGCGTGTCGAGACATTGAACCGTCTGGACGCCGAAATCGCGTTGATCGAAGCGCAGAAGCAGCTCTGGCAGTCCGAGATCGGCAACGGACTCGTCGATCAGATCCAGCGAGATCGAATCCGCTACAAGCGGGCCGCCGGCAAGATCCTCATGCGGGAGATGCTCGACCAGAGGAACACCCTCGACGAGCTCATGACCCAGTCACAGAAGATCCGCTTCGAATCCGTGGACGAGCAGCGAAAGGCCCTCGACCACCGGGTCAGCAATCCCGAGGTTCCCCCGATGCAGGCGGTTGTGATCGACCACGCCGTGGACCCGGAGCTCGTGAACTGGCCCTTCAACGGCGAGTTCTGGTGGGATGAACTCCCCTATTACCGGTATGTCATTCCACCTGCGTGCGGTCTGTACGACATCTAGCCTGGCACCTGGCTTCTTCAGACGACGAGTAGGCTAGGGTGGGCCCATGCGGGTTGTGCTGGCAGGTCAGGGAGCGATGGGTTCCGCGCTCCTGGAGGCGCTCGAGGCCTCGGACCACGAGGTCGCGGGAGTCCTCGTAAAGCGACGACGGTGGCTGGGTATCGGCAGCGCGCTGCAGCGGAGAGCCAGGGCACTTCGCCTCCCGGTGATCCAGCTCGGCGAGCCGTGGGCGCTGGCGGCCCTGAAACCGGAGCTCCTCCTGGCCGGCGACTTCGGCGCGATTCTGGGCCCGGAGTGGCTGGAGATCCCATCTGTCGGCGGCATCAACGCCCACTGGTCCCTGCTCCCGAAACATCGGGGCCCGGTTCCGGCCACCGCTGCGATCTTGGCCGGGGATCACGAGTCGGGCCTGACCTTCCATGTGCTGACCGAGCGGATCGACGGAGGCGACATCCTGGATCAGGCCGCCTTCCCCATCGGTGAGCGCGACACCACGGCCCGGCTCTACCACCGCGCTGCCAGCCTCGCCCGAGAGCGTCTACCCGCGGTTCTGGACCGAGTAGAGTCGGGAGGACTCCAGGGCGAACCCCAGGATCTGGCCAGCGGGAGCTATCGACGGAGGCTGACGGCAGAGGAGGCCACAGTCGACTGGACGGCGCCGGCCCAGGAGATCGATCGCCTCGTTCGGGCCTGTACCCGACCCATGGCGCACTTCTCCTACCGCGGCCAGGCGGTCTACCTCTCCGCATGTGAGCCAGTGCATGGAGAGGGGTCCCCGGGAGAGGTGCTGGGCGAGGACCCGCTGGTGGTTGCGACCGGGCGCGACGCTATCCGCGTCGATCGTGCACTGACGCTGCTTCCTCCGTTCACCTGGCCCGGTTGGCCCGGCCTCCGTGTGGGCACCGTGCTCTGAGCTTCAGTCGCAGTTCATGTTCGAGGACGCCAGGAGCCCCCGCACGTCGGTGACGATGTCGGAGCCTCCTGTAGCCAGCGCCTGGCACAGATGGGGCTTGGCGGCCTCGAGCTGCCCCATGCTCTTGAGCACATACCCCATTCCATAGTTTGCATCGGCATGATCTGCAGACTTGGTGAGTGCCTCTTCGAACAGCGCCTTGGCCCCGTCAGGATCGGATTCGACCAGGGTCCAGCCCTTCTTGGAGAGGCTCGATGCCGTGCTCGCCCTCGGTGCGGGGGCGGGGGCGGGCTCCGGATCGACCTCGGGCTCCAGGTCGGCTTCCGGCTCGGGATCGGGCTCTGGCTCGGCGTCGGGATCCGCTTCGGGATCCGCTTCGGGGTCCGCTTCGGGATCCGCTTCGGGATCCGCTTCGGGATCCGCCTCCACAGGCACCGGTGGGTCTGTCGCTGGAGCCATCGCTGGTTCAGGTTGAATCAGCGCTTTGAGCCCATCGACACCGCCGACGCCCTGCATGAATCCATACCAGACGACCGGGATCGCTGCGAAGAGGAAGAACAGGATCGCCGCCACGGCGAAGACAGCGAGACGTCGACGGCGCTTGGTCCGCTGCATCTCGGCGAGCTCCAGATCGAAGGCCGCTTCGTCGAAGGCCGCCGCTTCTTCTTCGGTGGGCTGGTCTTGCGGATCCACCCCGACCCCGCCAAACGAGAAGGACGGCTCGTTGAAGTCGGGGACCTGCCCGATATCGATCCCCAGAGAAGGAGGATTACTACTGGGGTTTGGCAGTGCGACAGGGTCTGAATACGCCGGCGGTGCCGAGGCCGGGGGCGCCGGTGTCTGCTGCTTGCCCGTCTGCTCGGAGGTCTCGGGACCGAGACGGGCGCCAGTAGCCTGCCGCTCTGGGGCCGGCTCCATAGTCATGAAAGAACCGGCGTCGAGGGTCTTGCCGGTGAGGGTGGCGTGGATCTCGGTCTGCGGTGGCCAGTCGCGCTGCCGACACCACCGCTTCAGCGAGGGGCCATCGAGTTCCTCGGCCACATCCTCGCAGATATTGGCGACCTCTGAAGCTGTCGGCCGCTTGTCGGGGTCGGGGCTCAGCATGCGCTGGATCAACAGCAGCACTGGCTGGGGCACGTCTTTGCCCGCTAGCTCGGCGACGGCGTCATTGAGGCGCGCGGTGAACTTCCGCGAGCTGAGCATGAAGACGTAGACCTGCTTGAGCGTCATGCCCTCGAAGTAGCGACGCCCCGCACATCCCTCGAAGAGGATGGAACCAAGCGCAAAGATGTCGGAGGGTGTCTCGACGAGCTCCTCGTGGAAGCGCTCGGGCGCCATGTAGAGGTAGCTGCCCATCATCGCGTCGTTGGCCGTCTGCGCCTCGCGCGCCACGTTGGTTGCCCGAGCGATGCCGAAGTCGAGCAGCTTCACCTCGCCGTGCTTGCCGATGCGAATGTTGGCCGGCTTCACGTCGCGGTGGATCAAGCGCAGGGGCTGCCCGGTGGTCGGGGACGGCGCAGACCAGGCCGCTCCGAGGGCAGAGGCCACCTCGCCGATGACCGTCACGAGCCCGCGAACCCCCAGTCCGCTCACCATCAGGGCGTCGAGATCTTCTCCTTCGACGTACTCGGTGACCAAGGAGACGCGGTTCTCGAGGAGCACCAGGTCGTGGACACGGAGGATGGACGGATGGCTCAAAGCGCCCAGCAGACGCCCCTCGTCGCGCAGCCGCTTCACCGAGTCACTGCCCGGATCGATGTCGGCCCGCAGCACCTTCACGGCGACCTCGGTGTTCACCCCGCTCGTGGACTCCATCGTGGCCTGGTACACCTCGCCGAATCCGCCTCGTCCCAAGCAGCTGTGTATTCGAAATCGCCGTCCCTCGTTTCTGCCTGCGACGGCCGCGCCATGAGGCGTGACATCCAAGTGTGCGGCGTCCCCCGTCTCGATGCCAGCACAGTCTATACAACCGCGCTGGGCGTGTCGCCTCTTCCGGGCATGGTCGACCACAACCGGAGCCTGCGACGGTTGGGCGCGTCGATTCGGCTATGCGTCGCACTCAACGCCGTCTTCGTCGTCCTGGTCCTTCTGGTCCTGGAGTTCGAGCGCGCACTCGTTCTGGACCCCCGCACCGGCGTTCGCGTAGGTCTCGGCCAGCTCGGCGCAGTCGAATCCCTCTTCGCCGTCGTGACAGGCGCACATGTAGTCGATGTAGCGATCGCAGGGCTCCTCCTGCGCGCACGCGACGCCGAGTCCGAGTAGGACGGCCACCGCTCCGAGACCAAATCTGTGCATCGTCTACCTCCTGCCGTTGGACGCTCAGCACTACATAGCATTCACCTGCGTCTCTGGTTACGCCGGATTCACCCCCGGGAGGTCCATTGTCCGACGCCGCGCTCGAGGTCCGCGGGCTCACGCGCTCGTTTGGCAAGCGCACCGCTGTAAAGAGCCTAGATCTCCAAGTCCATGTGGGCGATGTGTACGGCTTTCTCGGCCCAAACGGTGCCGGCAAGACCACGGCGATGCGCTGCATTCTCGGCCTCATTCGCTCCAATAGCGGCGAGGTCTCCATCTTCGGCAAGAAGCGCAGCTTCCGCTCTCTGGCCGATGTCGGAGCCATCGTCGAGATGCCGGCCTTCCACATCTGGATGACAGGGCGAGAGAACCTGAACCTGGCCGCCGCCTACTCCGGGCTCGCCCCGAAGCGCGCCCAACAGGAGATCGCCCGCGTCCTCGATCGCGTCGGCCTCACCGAGCGAGCCTCGGACAAAGCCGGCGCCTACTCCCTGGGCATGAAGCAGCGACTGGCCATCGCACGGGCGCTGCTCGGCCGTCCCAAGCTCCTCCTGCTCGACGAGCCCACAAACGGCCTGGATCCCCGTGGAATGCGGGAAGTCCGCGACCTGATCCGCTCGCTGGCCCTCCACGACAGCATCACCGTGCTCATCAGCTCCCACTTGTTGAGCGAGGTGCAGGCGATCTGCAACCGGGTCGGGATCATCCAGGAGGGCACGCTGCGGGCCGAGGGCACTGTGGACGAGCTCCTCAACGCCGACGCCGAGGAGCGCATCGTGGAGATCGCGAGCACCGACGAAGGCGCACTGAAGGCCGCCCTCGACGGCATGAAAGACCTCGACCTCATCGGGCCCGGGAGCTCTGGGCGCCAGCGGGTCCGCCTCAACGAAGGGCTCACCGCCGCGTCCTTCAACAAGCGCCTGGTGCTCGCCGACATCGACGTGACCGCGCTCGTCCCAGAGTCCCGCAGCCTCGAAGACGTGTTCCTGGAGGTGACGCGATGATGTCGGTGTTCGGACACATGCTCGCGCTGTGGCAGGCGGAGACCATCAAGCTCTTGTCCCGCACCTCGGCCAGACTGGGCCTGATCGCCGCGATCGTCCTCGGACTTCTGGTTCCGCTGGTTCTGTATTGGCTCGGCAACGCCGGGATGCAGATGAACGGCGCCGAGGTCGCAGACACCCTGGGTGCCGACGCGCCAACGGCCCTCAACTGGTCGCTGCGCTTCGTGCACTGGTCGTTCATCATGCGCGCCTTTGTGATCTTGTTGGGCACGCTGTCGGTCGCTGGCGAGTTCAGCGCCAAGACCCTCCGCGAGGACCTGCTCCGGCCGGTTCCGCGCGTCGGCGTCCTCATGGCCAAGTGGGCGGCGCTGACCACCTGGATAGGCCTCTTCCTGGGCATCCTGTGGCTGATCTCCGCTGTCCTGGCGCTCATCCTGTTCGGAAGCGACGGCGGCTGGCGGGATCCCGCCACAGCCTACCTGGTCGCGGGCCTCTGCAACGTGAGCTTCGCCGGACTCGTGCTCGCCATCGCCGTCTGCGTTCGCTCGGTGGCGATTTCGATCGTCGGGGTCTTCCTGTTCCTGGTCCTGAACACCTTCGTGGGATGGGGCCTGACCGTCGCCTCCTGGGTGAGCGAAATGGCCGAGATGCCCTGGGCTCTCGAGTTCGCGGTCCAAGCCCGCCCGTGGCTGCCGTCTTCGGCGTGGGGCGCCTGGTATGGGTTTGCAGTGGGCGAGCCCTGGATCTGGCAGAACTTCGCCGCGATGGGCCTGATCACTGCGGTGGTGGCCGTGGTAGCCGCCGCGGTGTTCGAGTGGATCGACATCCCCTGAGATGAGCCTGCACCACCTCGTCGCCACCTCGGATGCCGTCCGCCAGACGCGCGGTCGGAACGCCAAGATTGCCGCTTTTTCCACCTTTCTGGGCGTGGTGCCCACCGACGAGATCGGGATCGCCGTCTCCTGGCTCTCGGGAGAGCTTCCCCAAGGCCGAATCGGGGTCGGGTACGCCGCGCTGAAGAAGACGATGCACATACCGGCCGCGGAAGAGTCGACCCTCGAGCTTGCCGAGCTCGACCAGATCTTCTCCACCATCAAGTCCACGAGTGGGTCGGGATCGGTGAAGCGCCGACAGGATCTGCTCGACGACGTGCTGGCCCGGTCCACCGCACCCGAACAGCGCTTTGTACGCCACCTCCTCTTCGGTGAGCTCCGCCAGGGTGCCCAGGAGGGGGTGATGGTCGAGGGCATCGCCAGCGCGAGCGGCATCAGCTCGAAGGTGGTTCGCAGGGCGCTCATGTTGTGCGGAGACATCACCCGCACCGCGGTCGTCGCGATGACCGAAGGGGCCGAGGCCCTCGCTGCGTTCCGGATCGAGATATTCTCGCCGCTCCAGCCCATGCTGGCCCAGACCGCCGAAGACCCCACCGAGGCTGTCGACAAGCTAGGAGAGGCCTTCTACGACACCAAGCTCGACGGCGCGCGCGTGCAAGTGCACCGCAACGGCGACAAAATCCGCGTCTATAGCCGCAACCTCAACGAGGTCACCGCCGCCGTGCCCGAGGTCGTCGAGCTCGTCGCGGCCTTGCCTGTCACCGACATCCTCCTCGATGGAGAGGCCATCTGCCTGCGTCCCGACGGGCGGCCCTACAACTTCCAGACGACGATGCGCAGGTTCGGACGGCGACTGGATGTGGCGGCCCTCCGCAAGGAACTCCCCATCCGGCCATTCTTCTTCGACATCCTTCAGCTCGACGGCGAGATGCTCATCGACCGACCACTCGCCGAGCGCCTCGAGATCTTGGACCGCACGATCCCCAGAGAAGCCCTGATCTCCCGCATTTCAACCTCCGATGCCGCCGAGGCCGATGCCTTCCTCTCCGCCGCCATCGATGCGGGTCACGAGGGCGTGATGGCAAAGGCGCCTACCTCGACCTACAAGGCCGGCGGACGTGGGCGCGCGTGGCTGAAGATCAAGCACACCCACACCCTGGATCTCGTCGTTCTCGGCGCAGAATGGGGCAGTGGCCGCCGACAGGGCTGGCTCTCGAACCTGCACCTCGGCGCCCGTGATCCCGACACTGGCGGCTTTGTCATGCTCGGCAAGACCTTCAAGGGCCTCACCGACGAGTTCCTGAAGTGGCAGACCGTGCAGCTCCTCGCCCGAGAGACCCGCCGCGAGGGTCATGTAGTCTTTGTGCGACCGGAGCTGGTGGTCGAGATCGCCTTCAACGAGATCCAGACCAGCACACGCTATCCCGGAGGACTGGCCCTGCGCTTCGCCCGTGTAAAGGGATATCGTCCAGACAAATCAGCAGAACAGGCGGACACGATCCAGAACGTCACGACCATCCATCGACAGACGGCCGAGTAGATGGACAAGTACCTCCTCGTGAACCTCGCCTGTCTGTTGGTCTGCGCCCTTCCCTTCCTGGCCGCCGTGCTGTGGTTCAAGCGGCGTCAGGCCTCGGCATACCAAGACGCGCTGCGGGCCGTGCAGGGTGCGGACGTTATCGTCGACGACGCCCACGCGCTCCGGGTCACCTTCGACGGCAGTGGAGCGCAGAAGGTACAAGGCACCGGCATCTTGCTGCTGACAGCCGAGGAGCTGTACTTCCTCCCGGTGCTGTCGCGGACCGAGATCCGCCTGAAGAGGGAGCGAATCGTCGCCGTCGACCGACCGGAGTTCCGCGCCGGAACGCGTCAATCACCGCTGCTGCTCCAGATCACCTTCACCACCGACGAGGGGAACGAAGAGAAACAGGCGTGGCTGGTGGAGGAGCACGCACCCTGGATCAGCGCCCTGTTGCCGCTCAGACGCTAGATATCGTCCGGCGCCGGCCCGAGCCCCAGGAAGATAGCGAAGCGGCCGTGAGTGGTCTCCGACATCTCAGTCCACAGCTGGAGTTTTCCTCGGTAATCGTCTCGAGCGGTGTCGAGCTTGCCGAGGCGCCCCCGCGCTTTGTTGGCTTTTGCCATCTTCGACGACGACGCATTCTGCGGAGAGTGGGCGACCAGCGCCCGACGGAGCACCTGGGTGTATGTCGCGGCTGCATCGAGTCGTTCGACGGGATCGAGCTCGTCTTGCTGCGCCTTGAAGGCCTGTTGTAGCGGGGCTTCGGCGGCGCCGAGGGTCACCAGATCCTCGATGATCGCCTGCTCTTGGTCGATGGTATCGAAGTAGGCCTGCCGATTCTGAAGAGCGTGCGCCGATGAGACGCCGACGGCCGCCTTGCCCACCACCGCCACGCACATCATGGCGACGATCATGACCACCAACGGCGAGGCGCCCAGAGCCAGCCGGGTCACCATCTCTCGCGTAATGAAGGGCGCGACCCTGTCTTCGTCTTCCGCAGACGAATCGGTCCGGAGCAGGCGCCGCCGCGGAATACCCGGCGTGCCCGTGGTGGGCTTTTCGCCGTCGCTCCACTCGTCCGATCGGGGGTCTAGCGTTGGATCTGCCGACCCGTCCGTTTCCACCGGTGTGAAGCCCGTGTCGCTGGTGGTGACCGGGGAGGCCAGGCTCGCAAAGGCCGCTTCGGACGCCGAATAGTGCTCGTCGAGGTCCCCGAGGTTGTTCATCACCAACGAGGGGGTGTCGGGTGCGTCCTCCGGCAGATCGGCCTTGGCGTGGTAGAGCGCCTTGGCCATGTGCCGAACCGACTCGTAGCGCTCCTCGCGGCGATATCGCGTGGAGGTCAGCACGATGGGCTTGAGGGCTTCGGGGATGCCATCGAGAAGCTCGGGTTCCTGATCGGCGAAGAACAGGTCCATCGTCGTGCGCGCGGTGAGCATGGTGAACAGCGTCGCGCCAATCGAGTAGAGATCGGTGCGTTCGTCCACGTCTTTGGCGTTGGCTCGCTGCTCGGGCGCGATGTAGCCGAGTGTACCCATCACGCTTCCCGTGCGGGTCATGCTGGCGCGCTCTTCGTCTTCGACCTGGGCGATGCCGAAGTCCGTGATCTTGCAGACACCTCGCCGATTCACGAGGATGTTGTGGGGTTTCACGTCTCGATGGATGACGCCGTGACGGTGGGCGGCACCGAGACCCTTGCAGATCTGGATGGCGATGTCGCAGGCCATGCGCGGCGGCATCGCACCGTACTGCTCGAGCCAGTCGACCACACACCCACCCTCGGCGAGTTCCATGGCGAAGAACGGTCGGTTTCCCTCGGTGTCGACCTCAAAGATCTGCACCACATTTCGATGCCGGAGGCGCTTCATCGCCTCTGCTTCCGAGGTGAAGCGGGCGCGGATCTTTGGCCTCTTGTGGTACTTCATGTGGAGCACCTTCACGGCACACCACTCGTTGTTCACCTTGTCGTAGGCGCGATAGACGACGGCCATCCCGCCCTCGCCCAGCTTGGCCGTAATATCGTACCTTCCACCCGGGAGAACCGGGGGATTGAGCAAGACTGCGCCGGCGCCCTGTTCCGACATTCAGCGAACACTATCACGATTGTCGGTTCTATGCCCTAGGTGGCGCACCTTGAGGAGAGTTCGCCTGATTTCAGACTCCTTGGCCATCTTGGGGGGGGTTGATGACAGGTTGGAGATGGATGGACAGCAACTGTCCCAACATCGGCGTTCTCTACGCGAAAATCCACACAGAATGAGCCAAATCTGACGGTTTTCTGAACTGGTCCTTCATCTACGGTAGCGCTTTGGTCGACTGCACGGCAAGGCCAGGAAGGGACTGCACCATATTTTCACCTAGCAAGCGTCAAAAGAGCCAAACCAAACGCTTTCAGCGATCTTAGCGACTGCCGACATACCCGGCGATGCATACTGTATTCGGTGCGACCAACCAACGAAAGGGCCCTCAGCCCGCCTGGTCGGCCTCTTCAGGAGGAGCGGGAACCCTCTCGAAGGAGATCGAATTGCCCTCGAGATCCACCAAGATGGTGTCCCCCGGCGCATAACCACCTCCAACAATGGCTCGCGACATCGGGTTCATGAGGTGGCTGGTGATGACGCGCTTGAGAGGTCTCGCGCCAAAAGCAGGCTCGAAGCCAAGATCGCACAACGCCGTCCGCGCCGTGGGGGTGATGTCGATGCTCAGATCGCGGTGGGCGAGGAGCGAGCTGACACGCTTCAGCTGGATCTCGAGAATGAAATCGAGGTCGCCGCGGGTGAGCGGATCGAACACGATCTTGTCGTCGATCCGGTTCAGGAACTCCGGTCGGAAGGCGCGGGTCAGCTCGTCATTGACCGCCTGCACGGCCTTTTCACGGTCGCCCGCTGCCTCGAAGATCTTCGTCGACGCGACGTTGCTGGTCATGATGACGACGACATTCTTGAAGTCGACATTGCGACCCTTGGAGTCGGTGAGTCGACCATCGTCGAGGACCTGCAACAGGACATTGAAGACGTCGGGGTGAGCCTTCTCGATCTCGTCGAGAAGCACCACCGAGTAGGGACGCCTACGCACCGCCTCCGACAGCTGTCCCCCCTCGTCGTAGCCGACATAACCAGGGGGTGCCCCGATCAATCGCGCGACGGAGTGCTTCTCCATGTACTCGGACATGTCGATGCGAACCATGGCGCCGTCGTCGTCGAAGAGGAACTCGGCCAGGGCTTTTGCGAGCTCGGTCTTGCCGACGCCCGTCGGTCCCAGGAACAGGAAGCTTCCGATGGGACGGTTCGGGTCCTGCAGTCCAGCCCTGGCGCGACGCACAGCATCGGCGACCGCGACGACAGCATCATCCTGGCCAATGACGCGCTCGTGAAGCCGGTCCTCCATCTTGATCAGCTTCTGCTGCTCGGACTCCTTGAGCTTGTTCACCGGGATGCCCGTCCAGCGCGCCACCACGTGGGCAATGTCCTCCTCGGTGACCTCTTCGGAGAGGATGGCCCCGTCCTTCTGGATCTCGGCCAGCTCGGCGACCAACGACTTCAGCTCGCCTTCGGTCTTGGGGCGCTCGCCATAGATAATGCGGGAAGCCTCGTCGAAGTTCCCCTCGCGTTGTGCCTTTTCGCCGGAGAAGGACAGCTCGTCGAGTCGGTCTCTCACCGCCGCGATCTGGTCGATGACCTCGCGCTCGCGGCGCCAGCGAGCGGAGATCTCGTCGAGCTCTACCCCCAGCTCGGCGATCGAGACATTGATGACCTTGGCCCGCTCCTGGGCAGACTTGTCGCTCTCGCGGGTCACCGAGGCGAGCTCGACCTTGAGCCCGGCGATCTTGCGCTCGAGCCGGTCGATGGGTGCCGGCTTGGACTCGATCTCCATCTTGATACGGCTGGCGGCCTCGTCGATGAGGTCGATGGCCTTGTCCGGCAGGCAGCGGTCGCTGATGTAGCGGTCCGACATGGAGGCGGCGGCCACGCAGGCCTCGTCGGTGATGTTCAGGCCGTGATGGGCCTCGTACTTCTCCTTGATCCCGCGCAGGATGGCGACGGTCGACTCCACCGTCGGCTCCTCGACCAGGACCGGCTGGAAGCGACGCTCGAGGGCCTTGTCCTTCTCTAGACGCTTTCGGTACTCGTCGAGCGTAGTGGCTCCGATGCAGCGAAGCTGTCCACGAGCCAGTGCCGGCTTCAGCATGTTTCCGGCGTCCATCGAACCTTCGCTCTTGCCGGCTCCGACCAGCATGTGCAGCTCGTCGATGAACAGGATCACGCGCCCCTGGGAGGACTCGATCTCGTTGATGAGGGCCTTGAGCCGCTCCTCGAACTCGCCCTTGTACTTTGCGCCGGCGAGCAGTGCGGGCAGATCGAGAGAGAGAACCAGCTTTCCCTGCAGACTCTCCGGCACATCACCGACGGCTATCCGGGTGGCGATTCCCTCGACGATGGCGGTCTTGCCGACGCCGGGCTCGCCGATGAGGACCGGGTTGTTCTTGGTCCGCCGGGCCAACACCTGGAGTGCCCTCCGGATCTCCTCATCGCGACCGATGACAGGATCGAGCTTGCCTTCGGCGGCCTGCTGCGTCATGTCGACCGTGAACTTCGACAGCGACTCGTACTGGGATTCCGGGTCCTCGCCCGTCACCTTTTGCCCGCCGCGAACGGCCTCGATGGCACTCAGGAGCTGGGCGCGGTTGATGCCCAGGTCCTTGAGGAGCTGTCCGGCCTTGCTGGTGCCCATGGCGATGCCGACGAGGAAGACCTCGGTGGCGATGTGGCTGTCGCCCAGCTTCTTGGACTCCGCCTCTGCAGTGTCGAGGACTGCCTGAAAATCCCGGGACAGCCCAGCTTTGTTGCCCCCCGACACCTTGGAGTAGGCATCGATGATCACCGCGGTCTTGGCCTCGAGCTCCTCGGGGGACACGCCAACGTGTTTGACCACCGAGCCGATGATCCCGCCCTCTTGAACGAGCATCGTCGCCAGCAGATGCCCCGGTCTGATCTCCGGATTGCCCAGTCGCCCCGCGAGCTGCTGCGCATCGGAAATCGCCTCGCGGCCTTTGACAGTGTATTTCTCGAACTTCACCGGTCCCCCTATTCTTCCCGGAGCACGTTGTAGACACCGCGGCAGTCAGCGGCGATGTAGGCTCCCTGTTTGATCACCATGTGGGTCACGGCAACCTTGTTCCCCAGCCGAAGCACGGTAGCTTCGCACAGCACGTCTTCTGCCAGCCCCGGCCGAAGGTAGTCCACTCGCAGATCGACAGTGGAAACACGCGCTTCTCCCCATGGAAACTTGGAAAAGACCGCCAAGCCTCCGGCGGTGTCGGCCAGAGTCGACACCACCCCACCGTGGAGCGCCGGACGACGTGAATCGCCGACGAGGTGCTCCGCAAACGGTATGCGGAGTACGCAATGCCCCGCCTCGAGGTGGTCGACCTTCATGCCGAGGTGGGCGTTGAATGGAATGCTGCGCTCGAAGAACGCAATGAGAGCGTCGTAGTTCACCGCGCCGATCTAGCACACGCGCGGGAAGTTGGACCCTGGAGAAGCGGGGTTGTACATTTCAAGGGATGACCGGGCGTCCAACCAAGTCCTTGCGCAAGAGCGCGAACAATCGTCGCTTGCGGGCGGGTTTCCTGGCACAGGCTGGCGCGCAGATCGAAGAATTCAGCGCTTTGTTGGCTGATGATGACGACATGGACACTCGGGATTCCATCGGCCACCAGCTCGGCAGGATGGCGAACACGGCGCGCGCCCTGAACTTCGAGGATCTCGCGGTACATGCACAGACTGCCGCAAAGCAACTGGACAATGGCACGGCCGACCTCTCCCTTCGAATGGTTGCCAAGGCAATCCGCGCCAGCATGGAGGCACCGCGCTTCGGACCGGTGGCCATCGTCGCCAGCGGCGCCCTGGCAGAGATGCTCACCAGTGCCGCGGCCACCACGAGCGAGCCCGTGCACATCGTCGAGTCCGCCGACGAGCTCTTCAAGAAGCTCACCGTCGAGCCCTACACCGCCATCGCCTTCCCCTCCGGGAGCCTCGATTCCGTGCAAAAAGTCGTCGCCGAGGAGACTTTCCCAGTCCTTGTCTACGGTGACCCAAACAACTGGAAAGTCCGGCTGGCCGCAGTCGAGGCCGGATCGGTCGGCTTCCTCGCCCTGCCCTTCGAGCTGTCCGAGCTCCTCGAGCTGGCCCGCTGGCACCTGGAGCGCAGCCGTCAGGAGCCGGCCGAGGTCTTCATCCTCGCCAACGATGACAAGCACCGTCGAAAGCTGGTTTCACACCTCAAGAGCAACGGGATCCCCTCCATGGCCAGCGCCAATCCAGCCGAGATCATGCCGGCGCTGGACGTGGTGTGCCCAGACGCCCTCATCATCGGCGAGAGGGTCGGCGGCAAGGGCGCCGAGGTCCTCATCCGCGCCGTTCGAGCGCACAGCCACCGCGGCCATGTTCCCCTGCTCGTGGTCGGCGACCCCGGAGATCCCGAGGCACTCCTCACCGCCGGGGCCGACGATGTCATGTCCTCGACCGCGACGCCCAAGGCCATCGAGTCCCGACTCCGCGCGCGCCTCACGCGCTTCGACCGAGTTCGCAGGGAGCGGCATCTCGTGAGCGGGCTCCCCAGTCGAATGGGCGTCCTGCGAGACCTCGACCGCCACATTGCCAACGCCCGGCGCGCCGATCAGACGCTCTCGGTCGCACTGGTGCAGGTCGACGGTCTCATCCAGGCTCGGGCACGCTGGGGAAAATCCGCCGCAAACGCCGCCCAACGCCTGATGGCCACGTGCCTCGAGGGCGGGCTCCGCCGCGTCGACATCGTCGGGCAGCTCGGCACCGACTTCTTCATCGCCGCTCTTCCCTCCTGCCGGATCAGCGAGGCCCGCAAGCGCCTCCGAGAGATCTCACGCCGCTTCCTGAGCCGCTGCCGAGGGGACCATCGCCTCAAGGCCCTCGAGTTCCGGGTCGGTCTCGCCGATACCGAGGGCGGCATCGAGCGGCTCCTTCTCAGGGCCGACGAGGACCTGCACGCTGGCGGCAAGATTTGACCTGCCCCGTGGCTTTTCAGGTCGACGCCACCGAAGGCGATGCCCGAGCCGGCACCCTACAGCTGGCTCGCGGAACCGTGAAGACGCCCGTCTACATGCCCGTCGGCACCCAAGCGGCCGTGCGCTCGGTGAGCCCCCTGCACCTCGGCCAGACCGGCTCGCAGATCATCCTCGCCAACACCTACCACCTCTCCCAGCGCCCCGGTGAGAAGCTCATCGCAAAGGCTGGAGGCCTCCACAAGTTCATGGCCGTGGACCTGCCGATCCTCACGGACTCCGGCGGATTCCAGGTGTTCTCCCTGGACAAGACCGTCACCGAGGACGGCGTCGAGTTCCGCTACGAGGTCGACGGCAACAAGACCTTCCTGTCCCCCGAGCGCTCCATGGAGATCCAGATGAAGCTCGGCGCGGACATCGCCATGGTCTTCGACGAGTGCCTCGCCTTTGGCACCGAAAAGTCCTATGCCGAGGCCTCCGTGGCCCGCACCACCCGCTGGGAGAGGCGCTGCAAGGCGGCCCACAACCGGCCAGATCAGTCCCTCTTTGGCATCGTACAGGGCGGCTTCTGGGCCGACCTCCGCAAGCGATCCGCCGCCGAGATCGCCGAGATCGGCTTCGACGGATACGCCATCGGCGGCCTCTCCGTAGGCGAGGGCCACGACATCATGTGCGAGGTCCTGGAGTGGACCACACCCCACATGCCTCGAGATGCCCCTCGCTACCTCATGGGCGTCGGCAAGCCCATTGATCTCGTCGAGGGTGTCGCCCGCGGAATCGACATGTTCGACTGCGTGCTGCAGACCCGACATGCCAGGTCCGGAGTCGTCTATACCGGTCGTGGTCGGCTTCGGCTCACCGACAGTCGCTTCCGCAACGACTTCTATCCCATCGACAAGAACTGCAGCTGCTACACCTGCACGAACTTCAGTCGCGCCTACCTCAACCACCTCTTTCGCGTCGGCGAGATCCTGTCGGCGACCCTGTGCTCGATCCACAACATCACCTGGTTCCACACGTTCATGGCCGACATGCGGCAGTCCATCGTCGACGGACGCTTCGAGGCATTTCGCCGTGGTGTGCACGAGCTCTACCCACCCGGCGAGCAGCGTCCTCCGCCCAAGAAATCCCGTGGACGGCGGAACAGAAAGCGTTAAGTCGCGCCCCGGAGGACAACCGTTCGTGGCTTCAGACGATCTCATCGAAATCGAAGGCGTGGTGAAAGAGGTTTTTCCAGGTGGACACTTCCTGGTGAAGACCAACGCCAACACCGATGTGCACGCCCATCTCGCTGGCAAGCTGCGTCGCTATCGCATCCGCGTGGTCCTCGGCGACCGGGTGACCGTGGCCGTCAGTCCCTATGACCTGACCAAGGGCCGGATCGTCTTCCGCCACAAGTAGTCGCGCCTCCTACGATTGGGGTTCATTGCGGCCATCTCGGGCCTGCGACAACTAGTGCCGCAGCGCGGTCTTCGCGGAATGGCCCGTGGCCCGGTCAGAATGGCCCGAGCCAACAGAACCAGTCTGGGTCCTCGACTTTGCCGCTCAACAAGCACATCTCGCAGAATCTGTTGAAAGAGCCGGGGTGGGCGTAGACGCAGGCATCCGGGATAGCATCCGTCCCCGGGTTGAGTTCGATTGGCGTCCTGGAGCCGAGGAACACGGAGTGCCGGTCCCAGGGGTCGAGTTCCAACTGCGTCATGTCAGTGGGAGGTAGACCGTGTTTTCGTTCATAGGCCTCCAACGCACTCGCGATGCGAAGCGCCTTGGGTGCCTCTGCCGCCAGTGCGCCGGCGATCAGCGGACGGGAAACGGCCTTCCCTACGGGACTACCCAAGAGCCAGCCGACGCAGAACGGGCCGAGGACGTTTGCCCTCGACTTCCCCCACCAGATGGCAAACCCCAGCAAGGCGCCGAACAGGGCCGTTGGCCGCGAACAAATCACCGCATAGATGATCAACAGACTGAAATCCATACCGCCCGCCGGAACAAACGCTTTCTGAAGGACCAGGGCCACGAATCCCAGCACCGCTCCAACTACTGCGGCACCGAGCGGCATCCTGTAATCGCCAGCAGATCCCTCAACCGCATTGTGTTGGTACGGTGTCAATCCATCCTCGTTCCCGCTCATTAGTGCCTGTCATCATAGAAATCCATAGCAGAGATTAGGTGACTGCTCGCACCCCAATCGCGCACACAGTCTTTGACGACGTTGTAGATTGTTGCCGGGTGCAGGTACACGACGCCCAGGACAGGACGCACCCCCGTCGATCTCAACACAGACGGCCGAAACAAACTCGACCAGCCACCGATCCCCCAGATCGACGGCACCTGAGACGTTCCACATGCCACCGTTTTTGAAAACGGGCAGCTGTCGCAAACCCGACAGGGCACCGCTTTCGAAAAGCCACCACAGAGACAATAGCAGTCCACCGCCTTTCGAAATCAAGGCGATGCACTGGGCGGATCTGGGCGCCGCACCCGCGCCCTGTTGTCCGGCCCGTTCGGCGCGGCCAGATCCAGGTCGTGAGAGCGACGACTGGCGCCGCGCGAGGTACAGGAGGCCAACCGCCGATCCGGGAGGACCGGACTATGGAGTTGTCCCGCGCGCTGACCATTGGCACCCTGCTAGTCCTGCTGGGGGCGTTGGGGGGCGCAAGCGCGGGACTGGCCGAGCTGCAAGTCGCGCTGGTCTGTGTGCTGATCCCACT
>PJEL010001334.1_pt1 | contig 25513 bp, 23 predicted proteins | sample 1853271 | NCBI WGS metagenome assembly PJEL01 (sample SAMN08108733, study PRJNA415343) | Invertebrate metagenome, whole genome shotgun sequencing project. | host: Globobulimina | place: Sweden: Gullmar Fjord | collected 2015-08
ATGTTTATTAATTTCACGAGCAAATATATTTGGTAGTAATTTAAACATCACGACCCAGGAAAATGCTCCAGTAAAACCAAATATAATAAATCCGTAAAAAGAGGCTATAAATGGGAATAGTAAAGCATTAAAAAATCCAACTCCAGTAGTGTTAACAGCATATATAACAAGAGGAATTGAGAAAGCAACAGAAAGTAACATTAATGCAATGATAATTGAGTTTATAACTTTGAAATACATTTTAACCATAACTATCACTCTTAACGCCTTTGGCACAGGCGGCGCGTTAGTGACGTCCAGCCCGCAGGGCGAGTGTGCCCAAACTTGTTATGTTTCAATTTTCAAGTGCTCTATTTCAGCTGGTTCACGGGCTTCTATAAACCATCTAAGATTAGCCCCAAGTTGTTTGTCTGACTTTATAGGGTAGCTTTTTATGTTTTTGTCTTGCTCAAACTGAATATCTAAATAAAAATCTTCTGGGTTTCCACAACCATAGCACCAAAAATATCTATAGCTAGATTGAGACAATGTATCAAATGGCTTGTGCTGGGAAATTCTCTTGATAGTGTTATACCCAGATTTCGTTATGCCAAATTGGTAAATAAATTTATTTCCCCCAAAATACTTAGCGATTTTGGCAAAGAAATTCCCGTCATTTTCAAATGCACTTAGGACTTCAATCATATCTTCATGCTGTGTGCGCATAACTATCCTGGAACATAACGCCTTTGTAACGGGCCGCGTTGTTGAGAAGCAACGCTTTTAGCGGTCCAGCACGAAGTGCGTTCGTTGACAAACTTGTTAAGTTTTTGGATCGGTGTCGTTAAAATATCCCTCACACCAGTTATCTTTATCAATGTCATACTTATCAATACTGAATCCTTCCTGAGTATCACGAAACCCTGGCTGAGTTATAAGCCGCTTGACTGCCTCCTCAGCTTTTTCATGTGTGCTATATACACCAATGAACTTTACATCTTCATTGTCTTCGTCGATCTCGTGCTCATGTTGTAAAACAAATACGTAATTCATATATTTTAAAACTTAACGCTTTTGTTGTGGGGCGGTTATCGTAGCGAGGAACGAGCGAAGATTAACCGTCCCAGCACCGCAGGTGCGAACACCAACTTTTTGTTATGCATTTTGGCTTAGCACTTCAATGCACCGCTTATAATAATCTGTTACTTCAATCATAGGTAATACCGCATTAACCCTATTACCATTGCCTAGCAAGCAATTAAGCTTGATCACTTTGCCATCAATAGAGAATTTAGCTGAAACATCATCTGTCGTTGGTCCTAAAGGAAGAGCAATATAATCATCTGAAATATCGCCACTCTCAATGCAATCAAGTTCACGCTTTAACGAAGCAATGAATTGCGGCAAGTAGACTAAATTATCGATGTAAGTTACTCGTTCTCCGCCGACCCAAATATCGACTTCCCGCATGTTAGAGCCGTCAAATTCAGAAACTTCAAATGCAATAGACTGTTTATTTCCAATAATCATTTAAACCTGCATAACATTTTAATCGTAGGCATGCGCATTTGCACGGAAGTGACTCTTCTGTAAAAGAGCACACTGAATCGTGGTAACTATTTGATTTTATTTGGTAATTCTCAAAGTCCATTTCCAAGATCCATCTTTCCATGACAGAAATACGCGCATGCGCATTTACCTAAATAACGAGGGTCTCGTTATGTCAGGGCTTGTATTGATAATCTGCTGATTTTGCTACATTTTTTTATAGGGTGCCAGTACAAACGCGCATTGGTTACATTTTTTTCTGTGCAAACGCGCATGGATTGTTCTACTCTTTTAATATAAGCTGTATGTATATACAGTATTCTAAAGTGCAGTTAAACTACACATTCTGAGTATCTTTGGAGGCCTGATTATGCAATTACGCAGCCCTTTCATGCAGCAACTTCAGCAAAATATGCGTATGCGCGGTTATAGCATGCGCACTGAAAAGACATACCTTTATTTGATTAGAGACTATATCCGCTTCCATAATCGCCAGCACCCGATGAATCTGACTTCAGACCATGTTGTGCAATTCTTATCATATCTATCCAATAGCCGAGATGTGGCGATCAATACGCAGAAAACCGCATTGAACGCGCTCGCTTTTTTATATAATCAATTCTTAAATCAGCCTTTAGGCGATATAGGATTTAATTATGCAAAGAGGCAGCGCAAGATTCCTATCGTAATATCTCAACTGGAAGTTCAGGCCATACTCAAACAGTTGTCTCAGCGTGATCGTATTATCTTTTCATTACTCTACGGGTCGGGTTTACGCATCACAGAGTGTCTTCGCTTACGTATAAAAGATCTTGCGTTTGACCACTCCAGCATCATTGTTCATGACGGCAAGGGAGGAAAAGACTGCCATACTTTTCGTCATAGCTTTGCAACCGAGCTATTACGCGCTGGCCGTGATATACGTACAGTGCAAGAGCTTTTAGGCCACAGCGATGTATCCACTACGCAAATTTACACCCATGTTTTAGGCCTGCATTTCGCGGGTACCAATAGTCCGCTTGATAGCTTAACTATATAGAAAAGAGCGGTGCAGGCTGAGTGGGTGGCATGCTGGTGACTATTATTTGTACATTCATTTGGCAATTTCCAGCCATCATGAGGGTTAACCCTCTGAATTCTAAGCATTTCTATTTTTAATCTAGGAATTATTGGCGGCCTCAGTATACTGGAGTTAAAAATTGTATCCGCGTAACTCTATATCCGTGTTACTCACAATCAGGGGATAAAGGTATTAATGGCGAATAAAGAATATAACGCCCAGTCGATCGAGGTCTTAAGTGGTCTTGACCCTGTGCGCAAGCGCCCTGGGATGTATACCGATACAACCCGTCCTAACCATTTAGCACAAGAAGTTATCGATAACTCGGTGGATGAGGCCTTAGCGGGTCACGCGACTGAAATCACGGTAACGGTGCATGAAGATGGCTCGTTGACGACGGTTGATGATGGCCGTGGCATGCCGACCGATATTCACCCAGAACATGGGGTATCGGGTGTTGAGCTGATTCTAACCAAGCTGCACGCCGGTGGTAAGTTTACCAACGACAACTATCAGTTTTCGGGTGGTTTGCACGGTGTAGGTATCTCGGTAGTGAATGCGCTATCGACCTTGCTAGAAGTTAAAATTTGGCGCGGTGGTGAAGTCAGCCGTATTGGTTTCCAAAACGGTGATAAAGCACTGGAATTGGAAGTGATTGATACTTGCGGCAAAAAACGCTCGGGTACCAGTGTACGTTTCAAGCCAGATCCTAAGTATTTTGATTCTCCTAAGTTTTCGATTCCACGCTTAAAGCATAATTTACGTGCAAAAGCTGTTTTATGCCCAGGCTTAAAGATCACTTTTAAAGCACCGAATGCGGAAGATAATGCTGAGTGGTATTACGAAGACGGTTTAAAAGATTACCTTAAGATTCATGGTGCGGGTTTAGACGTTTTACCAAAAGAACCGTTTACCGGTGCAATGCAGGGTAAAACCGAAGCTTGTGATTGGGCTGTGTTTTGGCTACCTGAGGGTGGCGAGTGCATTCAAGAAAGTTACGTGAACTTAATTCCAACCGCACAAGGTGGAACACACGTTAACGGTTTCCGTTCGGGTCTATTAGATGCGATTCGTGAGTTTTGTGAATTCCGTAATTTATTGCCGCGTGGTGTGAAGTTAACGCCGGATGATATTTGGGATCGTTGTTCGTATGTATTGTCGGCGAAGTTAGCCGATCCTCAGTTCTCGGGTCAGACCAAAGAACGTTTATCGTCTCGTGAAGCGTCGGCGTTTGTTTCCGGCGTAACGAAAGATGCGTTTGGCCTTTGGTTGAATGAACATACCAACGATGCAGAACTGCTGGCAGAAATGGCGATTGCCAGCGCGCAAAACCGTTTACGTAAAGCGAAAAAAGTTTCTCGTAAAAAGATTACCCAAGGCCCTGCGCTGCCAGGCAAGTTGGCGGATTGTACTAGCCAAGATTCTGATCGCACTGAAATATTTTTGGTGGAAGGGGACTCTGCTGGGGGTTCAGCCAAGCAAGCACGAGATCGTGTTTTCCAAGCGATTATGCCGCTACGAGGCAAGATCTTAAATACGTGGGAAGTCGACCCGGGTCAGATTTTAAGTTCTGAAGAAATTCATAATATTGCCGTCGCGTTGGATATTGATCCACAGGCTGAAAATTTAGACAGCCTTCGTTATGGCAAGGTGTGTATTCTTGCCGATGCCGACTCGGATGGTCTGCACATTGCCACATTGTTGTGTGCGTTGTTTGTACGTCACTTCCGTTTATTGGTAGAGCAAGGCCACGTCTATGTAGCGATGCCACCTTTGTATCGTATCGATATTGGTAAAGAGGTTTTCTACGCGCTAGACGAGGCTGAAAAAAATGGCATTTTAGAACGTCTTCAAGCCGAGAAAAAACGGGGTAAACCAAACGTGCAGCGATTTAAAGGGCTAGGTGAAATGAACCCGCTTCAGCTTCGCGAAACAACGATGGACCCGAATACCCGTCGTCTTGTGCAGCTTTCATTAAACGAAGGCGATGGCACGATGGAAATGATGGATATGTTGCTATCGAAAAAACGCGCAGCCGATCGTAAGAATTGGTTGGAAGATAGCGGCAATCAGGCTGAAATTAATTAAGGACTGGGCTTTAAAAAATGACTGATATTATTGATGAGTCTGGCAGTTCAAGCAGCTACCTAGACGATGGCATCGAACGCCAAACGTTAAAAGATTATACCGAGAGCGCGTACTTAAATTATTCAATGTACGTAATTCTTGATCGCGCCTTGCCACATATTGGTGATGGTTTGAAACCGGTTCAGCGTCGTATTGTTTACGCCATGAGTGAGCTCGGTTTAAAGTCGACAGCAAAGCATAAAAAATCGGCTCGTACGGTGGGTGACGTATTGGGTAAGTATCATCCACATGGTGATAGTGCGTGTTACGAAGCGATGGTATTAATGGCGCAGCCGTTTTCATATCGCTACCCGTTAGTCGACGGCCAAGGTAACTGGGGTGCACCGGATGATCCTAAATCGTTCGCAGCCATGCGTTATACCGAAGCAAAATTAGCTAAGTATGCAGACTCTTTATTAACAGAACTTGGCCAAGGTACGGTTGATTGGCAGCCAAACTTTGATGGCACTATGGATGAGCCTTGTGTTCTTCCTGCGCGCCTTCCGAATTTATTATTAAACGGTACAACTGGTATTGCCGTGGGTATGGCGACGGATGTTCCGCCGCATAACTTACGTGAAGTCGCCAGTGCGTGTATTCATTTATTAGATGAACCGAAAGCGGATATTGATGATGTGCTTGAACATATTCAAGCGCCTGACTTTCCGACTGACGCTGAAATTATCACGCCAAAATCTGAAATCAAAAAGATGTACCGCTCGGGCAAAGGCTCGATAAAAATGCGCGCCGTCTATGAAATGGAAGATGGCGACATTGTTATCACGGCATTGCCGCATCAGGTTTCGGGCGCTAAGATTTTAGAGCAAATTGCCGCTCAGATGACGGCGAAAAAATTACCGCTGGTGACCGATTTACGTGATGAGTCTGATCACGAGAATCCAACACGTTTAGTGATTATTCCTAAATCTAATCGAGTAGACATCGAAGCGTTAATGGCACACTTATTTGCCACTACCGATTTAGAACGCAGCTATCGTGTGAACATGAATGTGATCGGCCTAGACGGTCGTCCACAGGTAAAAGATTTACGCTCGATGTTAGTCGAATGGTTAGAGTTCCGTACTCAAACGGTTCGTCGTCGTTTGCAGCACCGTTTAGATAAAGTGCTTGCGCGTTTGCATATCTTGCAAGGTTTGATGGTTGCGTTTTTAAACATCGATGAAGTGATCGAAATTATTCGCACCGAAGAAAAACCCAAAGTTGTCTTTATGGACCGCTTTGGTTTAAGCGATTTACAAGCTGAATCAATTTTAGAATTGAAACTTCGTCATCTGGCTAAGTTAGAAGAATTTAAAATTCGATCTGAACAAGACGAATTAGAAAAAGAGCGTGATCAGCTAGAAAAAATCCTAGGCAGTGATCGTCGTTTGAAAACGTTAATTAAGAAAGAACTGGCCGCCGATGCTGAATTGTTTGGTGACGATCGCCGTTCTCCTGTGGTTGCTCGTAGCGAAGCAAAGGCGTTTTCTGAGACTGACTTATTGGGCAGCGACCCAGTCACGGTTGTTATCTCTGACAAAGGTTGGGTTCGTGCGGCGAAAGGCCACGACGTCGACGTTGAAGGTTTAAGCTATAAGTCTGGTGATAAGTTCTTATTAGCCTGTAAAGGCAAGAGTAATCAGAATGCCATTTTCATTGATGATGGAGGGCGAGCCTATTCTGTGCAGTCTCATACTCTGCCGTCAGCGCGAGGGCAGGGCGAACCTCTATCGGGTCGTTTAACCGTTCCCGCGGGTATGGGCTTTAAAGGCCTAGTGATGGGGCCAGATGAAGATCATTACCTAATGGCGACCGATGCTGGTTATGGTTTTATTACTCAGCTGAAAGATATTCAAACCAAAAACAAAGCCGGTAAGGCGATGTTGACGGTACCGACCAATGCACAGGTATTATCCCCAGCGAAAATCGATAGCATCGAGAAAGCTTGGATCGCCGCCATCAGTAACGAAGGCCGTATGCTGGTATTCCCAGCGGCCGATCTTCCAGTAATGGGTCGTGGCAAGGGCAATAAGATGATTAGCATCCCAGGGCCGCGCGCAAGCAGCCGTGAAGAGCTCATGATCGCCGCGATTGCCTTTGGTGAAACCGATACCTTGCTCGTGCATTCTGGTAAGCGACATACCAAGCTGAAGTTCTCTGATCTAGAGCACTACTTTGGTGAACGTGGACGTCGTGGTAATAAACTGCCGCGCGGATTCCAGAATGTTGACATGGTTGAGATTGTGAAGAAAGAAAAGTAACCCTTTACTAAGGGCTGTTGAGTTAAATACTGATCTTTAAGCTATAAAATAAAAGCCCAATAAATAAAAATTTGTTGGGCTTTTTTGTTACTAAAACATCAGGGGTATAGGAAAATAAACATGGAATTAACCGCATGGATTTCTCTGGCAACGCTTTGCATTTTAGGGGCAATGACCCCAGGTCAGAGTTTTATCATTATTTTGAAACACGCTATCAGCGGTGGTCGTTTAAATGGTTTAATCGCCAGTCTTGGTCACGGCTTAGGAGTGATGTTGTATGCCATTGCGACGGTAGTAGGCTTGGCCGTCATTATTCAGGAAACACCTTGGTTATTCGATGTTATTAAATATACGGGTGCTGCTTTTTTAGTATGGCTTGCTTATAACGCATTAACAGCAAAGGCAAGCAGTGCTCGATTCTCTTCTGAAGAGACGAATATTACGCTTAAAGAAAGCTTTACCGAAGGCTTAATGATTTCCTTTTTGAACCCAAAACTCGCGATTTTCTTTTTGGCATTGTTCAGTCAATTTGTAGATGATACTGCGATTTGGCAACAAAATATCATTATGGTTGCTACGGTGACGGGCATCGATACCTTGTGGTATTGCTTAGTTGCTTTGGTATTGTCACATTCGATTATGTTAGAAAAATTACGCACGAATGTGCATATTATTGAAAAACTTTCTGGCATCGTTTTATTAGCCGTAGCCTGTAGGGTGGTTATGTGAAATGTATGGCCTAAGACTTATTAATTAGACTGACATTTTCTTGTAATAATTTATTCATAAACTGACGGCAATTTAAAAATAGCTGGAAGTTACTTTATGAAATCTAAGCGTTCTCTCCTTTCGATAGCCGTCTTAAGTATTGGTTTAACCGCTTGTGGTGGTTCTTCGTCTAATAAAAGCTCTTCATCTACCGATGGCGGTGTGGATAACGGCAATGTCCAATCTCCTTTGGCGAGTTTGGATATTCAATGTTCTGCTGTCGATGATTCATCTGCTATTGCTGCCAAGTCTGAAATTGTAGGCGCTGAACGGCTAACGTTGTCTCTTGTTGATTCATATTTTTCAGGCAGTAATTTTGCGACGTCGTCGGCTGAAATTGTGAGTTACGATACGTGTTCAGATCGCTTGTATGTTGTTAATTCTCAAGCAGCCAGTATTGATGTTCTAGCACTGGATCAAAACAGCCGCGAGCTTTCTAAGGCAGGTAATATTGATTTATCTTTAGCCGCCGCTGCCGCGGGTATAGAAATTGGTGCTGCAAATAGTGTTTCTGCAAAGCAAGGTTTAGTTGCTGTCGCGATTGAAGCTAAAGTAAAACAAAACCTAGGGTTGATTGCGTTATATCGTTCAGATGATCTTTCTTTATTGGGAACTTATACGGCAGGAGCTCTGCCCGATATGGTTGCTTTAAGCGGTGATGCTAAAACTATTTTAACCGCGAATGAAGGTGAGCCTAGTGGTGATTATGTTAATGATCCTGAAGGTTCTGTCACTATTGTTGATATCTCGAAGGGCTATCGCAATGATCAGGCGGTAGTGAAACAGGTTTCCTTTTCGTTATTTAATGTAGGTGAGAGCCGTCATGGCGAGTTGGCTGCTGATGTTCGAGTTGCAGGTCCTGTGGGTACTTCGGTGGCTCAGGATCTAGAGCCAGAATACCTTGCGTTAAATTCTGATAATACAAAAGCGTATGTCGCATTGCAGGAAAATAATGCGATGGCGATTATTGATGTGAAAACGGCTACCGTTGACTCTATTAAAAGCCTCGGTGAAAAAAGTTGGAATGCCGCAAGTGGTAATATGCTGGATGCATCCAATAAAGATAATGGTCCTGGCGAATTCGCCAGCTATGAGCAGCTGGTGGGTCTGTACATGCCTGACACGATTGCGAGCTTTAGTATTGAAGGTTCTCAATATATTATTTCTGCTAATGAAGGTGATGGCCGTGAATACATTTATTCTACTACTCAGAAAATATGTGATGCAGCAAACCATAGCTGGGATGGCGATCAATATGAAGTTGGTGGCGATGATGAAGACGCGACAAAGTATGCGAATGAATTAGATGATTGTATTTCTTTTACGGATGAAAAACGTGGTAAGAATATAGTTGATTTGGTTGATGCGGCTCATCCATTAAAAGCGGCACTTGATGATAATAATCAGCTTAAGCGTATTAAAGTGATTGCTGACAACGATCAGTATTCTGTTAACGATAATATTCCGATTTTTGGTGGTCGCTCATTTTCAATTTGGAATGAACAAGCAGAGCTCGTTTTCGATAGTGGTGATGATATTGCAAAGCGTGTTTTTGCCGCAGATAGCATTCACTTTAATGCGACTAATGATAATAATGATCCCGCTGAAACGGCCGATAATCGCAGTGACGATAAAGGCACCGAGCCAGAAGCGATTGAAGTTGCGCAGATTAATGGTAAGCACTATGCCTTTATCGGTTTAGAGCGCCAGGGTGGCATTATCGTCTACGATGTTTCTGTGCCAACAGCGCCAATTTTCCAATCTTATATTAATAATCGTGATTTTACTGAGTCTGTGTGTACTTTAGTCGATGAGGGTGAATGCGATAATGATACGTACAATCCAGCGGCTGGCGATTTAGGGCCTGAATCGATAGATCATTTTGTCCGTAATGGTAAGCACTTTATTGCGGTAGGAAATGAGGTAAGTGGTACGACTTCGGTATATGAATTGAACTTTTAATGCTTGTCTGTTGATCCAGTACGCTATAAATAAGAGTTAAAAAGCCCTAAAATAGCGCTATTAGATTATTTAGGCTGGTGATGCATGCAAGACGAATTTTATATTGAAGATATGGCGATGTGGGATAGTAAGCTGTTTATTAGCCACTATCCCGCTCATGAAGAAAATGCGGCTGACTTAAAACGTGCGCTTTATGAAATTAAAGATCAGCAAGTCAGCCAAATTGATAGTGACGTTGCTGTTTTTGCCAAGCATGCTTTGTTCGAAAGTGAGCTGAATTTATTAACACTGCCTTATACACCTTTACAGAAGCTAAAGGCCTATGTTGAAGATCTGATTGCTACTGTGGCGCATGCGGTTAACGAACCGTTTTGGCCTGAAGGTGCGCAAGCAGAGGTTGATATCGTTGAGTCTTGGTATCACATCACTCAAAATGGGGGCTATCACGATACTCATTCACATCCGAATTGCTCTTGGTGTGGTATTTATTATTTGCAAGAAGGCGAGAGCAGTATTGATGGTCGCAATGGTGTGAACCGATTTTATGATCCTCGCCATGGTGCAGACCATTATCAGGATGCGGGCACGGCCTATTTGAGTGCGGATGGCTTTATGGATTTTTCCCCATTAGCGGGACAGATTATTATTTTTCCTTCGTATTTAAAGCATGCTGCTATGCCGTATTTTGGTGATAGTGATCGCATTGTTTTAGCGTTTAATTGTCAGGTAAATGCAAAATTATAACGACAATTAAAATGATGAATTTAGTTCTATTCTTGCAGCTTATTCTGCTTACCAAACGTATCTATTAAGCAGTAGCAATTTTTGCTAATGATGATAATGTGATTAAAAATAATTCTAAATATTCACTTAAAGTTGTTAGCGAGTCAGTATGTTTAAAATCAAAGTAGAGCGCATTGTAAAATTACCGATCGATAAAGTTTTTGATGCGATCAGTGATCATGAGAATTATGCGTTATTTCCATCGGTAGGTATTGCTAAGTTGCTTAATGAAGGTGATGAAGAGCGCAACGGCAAAGGCGCTTTGCGTACTGTTGAAACAGGTCCTTTTAAAGTGTGGGAACGTATCACGGCGTTTGAACGTCCTATTCATATGCAGTATCAAATTGAGCAAGCTAAGCCCATTAAGATGGATCATTATAAAGGTATTATTGATCTTAAAGATTTAGGCGATGGAACAACACATGTTACTTGGGTATCAGAAGGTAAAATGGTTGTTCCATTGATTGGTTGGTTCTTCGATAATAAAATGCAAAAACAAGGCACGGCTGTTTTTCATAGTATGTTGAAATCGATAGAATCTCGTTAGCTTTTATTGCTTAATAACCATGTCTTTTGCCATGGTTATTAAGCTTTCAGGGTGGGTATTGGTTAATAATGTGTAGAGTATTCCGTTATGGCTAAATTCTAGGCTAGAGAAGGCAGGGAATTGATTGAGTCTTGCGTGAGTCTCTTCTAGCATTAAGGGAATTCCTACCGCAGTACTGGCCAGTTTATTTTGAGGGCTAGGCTCGGTGGTTGTGATCAAGAAAAACTCATCACTATGATAGTAAGCCGCGGCATTTTTTGAGCCGTTTTGTTGGTAGTATTTATGTTCTGAAAAATCCCACGTATTCTTTTTATCTTCTGGCCATACAATGTCTTGGCTTATTTTTTCTTCAGCTTTTTTCTGTGATAGACCCTTTTTACTGAGATTCCAAGAAATTATCTGAGTATCTTTTTGTGCTTGTATTTTTTTAACGCTAATTGTTGGTAGTGTTAATTTTTCTTTATTAAATTCTACGTGAGTATTTTTAACTTGTGCTTCAATCCCGCTATTGAATATGAAGTTAGCTTGCATGAATAACGAGTAATGATAGTCGGCAAAGCCTTCTATTTTTTTTATTTCGAAGCCTTTATCTTTAGCATCAAAATCGATTCCTACCGAGAGTCTATCCGCGACATGAATAGAAGGCGTGAATTTTTGTTCATAATGCTCTTTATTGAATAGGTAGATGCCTTTTATACGGCTAAGGCCGGTTTTATCTTTGTTACGTTTAAGGCCTTTAATTTGTAGAGCGCGCCTATTAGGGCGATCGTGCAAAATAATGGTCTGGTTGCTGTAACTTGCTTCATAACCTTTAACGGTTTCTGGCTGAGTGACAACTTGATAAAAATTGTCCGGTTGCTTAAACGTAAGTTCAGTAACCATTGAAGCTGCAGAGTTTGATAGTGTTAATTTTGTGCTGGCTTGAAAGTTATTAACTTTGCTGAGATTTTGGTAGGTTCGATCAATCCAAAATCGATCTTCACTATTGGTATCTGCATTAACATTGGCAAGGGTATGAGAGGTGAAAATAGCAGAGCCTAGGCTGATGCTGGTCAGCCCTGCGATTTTGATTAAAGAACGAATATCCATATTGCAGCCTTTAAATTTTAGGTTATTAAGTAACGTTAATCGATAAGTTGGAATCGCGCAATAACTTCGCCGCCAATTTCAACTGTCTCAGCGAACATGTCGGCAGGTCGGATCCAGGTTGTGGGTGCTTCATCGGCATAGCGGGTTTCGTATACGACAAACCATTCTTCAGTTTCACTATGACGCGCAATATCAATAACTTGATATTCAGCGCCTTTGTAGTGGCGATAAAGTCCTTTTTTAATGGAGGGTTGTTTAGTTGAACTATTAAGTTGGTTCACTATGTATTCCCTTCGCTCGCATTCTTTTTAGCGGCTTCTATTTCGTTAAAGCGTGCTAGTTGCTCTGGTGTCGCTTTTTGTTGATGCTTGTCTTTCCATTCCGAGTACGGCATGCCATAAACAAGTTCACGGGCATCTTCGTATTCGATTTCAATACCACGTTCTTCGCCAGCCGCTTTGTACCATTTTGAGAGGCAGTTTCGGCAAAATCCCGCAAGGTTCATTAGGTCGATGTTTTGTGCGTCTTTACGCTCATCTAGGTGGGCTAATAAACGACGGAATGCAGCAGCTTCTAGTTCGATGTTTGATTCTAATTTTGACATGTTGGGGGTCCTATCTATTTATTAGGTGAGTTTTATTATTAAAAATGTTGGTAGCCAGTGGCTTTGTTATTTACGGGGTTACCATCTAATAAAACCCAGTTTCTCTGGTGATTGGTTGTAGCATTTATTATTTCTACTTGTCCAACTTTATGGCAGTTCATTGTGCTTAAAATATTGTGGGCATGCTGGGGGGCAGTGAATAGTAGCTGATAATCATCGCCACCACTGAGAGCAAATTCTAATGCGACATTTTTACCGTACTCTGCTATTGCGTATTGATTCAAGGGGATGCATGCCGTGTTAAAGTTTAAGCATACGTTGGATGCTTTGGCTATGTGTGATGCGTCTTGTAATAATCCGTCTGATATATCCATGGCGCTAGTGGCAAGGCCAGTCAGTTGTTGCCCTAGTGCGATCTGAGCGTGTGGATAATAATAAGCGGTGGCGAGCTCTGCATCACTCATGTCGGTGGTGTTTTCTATAAAGGCTTGAGGGTTCGCCAAAATACTCTTGAGTGCCGCAGCAGATTTTCCTATTTCACCACTTAGCCAAATGCTATCACCGATTTGTGCTGTGTCTCGTGTGAGTGCTTTTCCATGGGGTACTAAGCCTTGCACTTGAATGGTGATGATAAGGGTAGGGCTTGATGTGGTATCGCCACCGATGAGGGGAATATTATATTCATCTGCACACGCACGTAACCCTGAGCTAAACGATTCTAGCCATGGTTGCGTTGTGTTTTTGGGTAAGCTTAATGCAAGGTGAAATGCTTGGGGTTTTGCGCCCATGGCGGCTAGGTCACTAATAGCACAACGCAAGGCGCGCTGTGCTATTAGTTGCGCCGGTGCGCTAGCGGGGAAGTGAACATCAGCAACTTGAGTATCAATACTCTGTACTAGGTCAAAGCCGTTAGGCACCTTAACGATAGAAGCGTCGTCACCAACGGCACAAATAATATGTTCATTATTTTGCGGCCAATTAAAACAGTGTTTAATTAATTCAAACTCTGTCAGCACGATCGTCTACCTAAATCATTTGTATAAAAAGTTTAAGACTTTTTCATCGAAAGAGTATTTTTACTTTCGCTAGTCTTGCCGCCCTTGGTTTTAATTCTTGCCGAAGGTACTTTGAATACTGGCTTCGTTGTTTTGATGGTTGCAGTTCTAGGTTTAGCTTTGGCATTTGGTTGTGTAACCTCTACCGTGCGCACCTGTTGTGCAATTTTATCAACAACGCCGTTTACGTATTTATGGCCGTCAGTAGCACCAAAAGATTTCGCCAGTTCTACCGCTTCGTTAATAACAACCTTGTATGGCACATCAATACGATGAATCATTTCATAGGTGGCTAAACGAAGAATAGAAAGTTCTACTGGGGTGATCTCATCAGCATTACGGTCTAATAACGGTTGGATGACTTTATCTAATGAAGATAACTCACCTGGCACTCCATGCAGTATTTCGTGGAAGTATTCTAGATCCACTTTGCTCATGTCATTATCTGCACGGAATTCAGCTTCAATTTTTGCTAAATCTGCGCCTGCCATGTGCCATTGGTAAATGGCTTGCATTGCAAAGCTACGGGCTTTGCGACGAGCCGCTGGGCTCGCTTTTCGAGTGCCTGTCTGAGACATAACTTATGCCTCTAATGCATTAAGAAGGTTAACCATTTCGAAGGCAGACATCGCAGCTTCTTCACCTTTGTTTCCAGCTTTTGTGCCAGAACGTTCGATCGCTTGTTCGATAGAATCAACGGTTAATACACCGAAAGATACTGGGATGCCGAACTGCATTGCAACTTGGCCAAGGCCTTTGGTGCATTCGCTAGATACGTATTCGAAGTGTGGAGTACCACCGCGGATAACCGCACCTAAAGTGATGATTGCATCGTACTTGCCGCTTTGAGCAACTTTCTGAGCAACTAATGGAATTTCCATCGCACCTGGGCAGCGAACAACCGTGATGTTTTCTGGTTCAACGCCGTGGCGAGTTAAAGAATCAACTGCGCCTTCTAATAAACTTTCAACTACGAATGCATTCCAACGGCCAACAACAATTGCATACTTACCATCGTTAGGGGTTAAGTCGCCTTCAATAATTTCTACAGTCATGTTCTTTACTCTTCTATTTAATCTAAATTTTTATTTCAACAAAGCTCTAAGCTTCGTAAGGAATGTACTCAACCACTTCAAGGTCAAACCCAGAAATACCCGCGTATTTAACCGGAGAACTCAATAGACGCATTTTCTTCACGCCGATTTCACGCAAAATTTGAGAGCCTGTACCAATCGTTAAAAAAGTACCTGAACTATCAACGTTCGGGTTTTTAATAGGCTTCGCATTACCTAAATAAACATCTAAGCTAGAGGCTACATCTTCAGGCTGGCCAGCAGATAAAATAACCAAAGCCCCTGTGCCTTCATCAGCAATTTTTTTCAATGCCGCTTGGCTAGACCAAGACTGATTATCAGACTTAACGGCACCCAAAATATCACGTAAGAAATCGCCTGTTTGCACACGAACAAGACAAGGGACATCACCTTTAATATTGCCTTTTGTTAATGCAATATGGGTTTCGCCTTGAATGGTATCGACAAACTTATGCAACTGGAACTCACCAAATTCAGTATTGATGGTCTCGCCCGCAACTTCGTCAATTGTCTTTTCATTTGCCATGCGATAGTGAATCAAATCGGCAATCGTACCGACTTTGATATCATGCTTTTCAGCGAAAATTTCTAAGTCTGGACGACGCGCCATCGTGCCATCAGCATTCATGATCTCAACAATCGCAGAAGAAGGTGTTAAACCCGCAAGACGCGCTAAATCACAACCGGCTTCAGTGTGACCTGCACGGCTTAATACACCGCCAGGGCGTGCACGTAATGGAAAGATATGACCCGGCTGAACGATGTCTTCCGCTTTAGAGTTGCTATCAACCGCAATACGAATGGTCTTAGCACGGTCAGCGGCAGAAATACCGGTAGTCACACCTTCAGCCGCTTCGATAGACACCGTAAAAGGCGTGGCGAATTTAGCACCGTTACCCGCAACCATCGCAGGTAAACCTAAGAAATCACAACGGTCGCCCGTCAGTGTTAAACAAATAAGGCCACGTGCTTCAGTCGCCATAAAGTTAATGATTTCTGGCGTTACTTTTTCGGCAGCAACAATGATATCGCCTTCGTTTTCACGATCTTCATCATCCATAAGGATAACCATTTTACCGCGACGCATATCATCAATAATTTCTTCGATCTTATTTAAAGCCATTATCATTTAGTTCCTAAACTGTACTTTAATTGTGTATATAGAAAGCGCATTTAATACATTTAAAAGAATCATGATTCAATGTATTAAATGTCTTCTATTTCCAAAAACCATTTTGTGCCAGAAACGCTTGGCTAATACCGGCTTTCGGTTGGTCGTTTGTTTGCTGCATCATACGCTCTAAATAGCGTGCAATAACATCTACTTCCAGGTGAACAGTGTTCCCCACCTGATAATCTTTAATCACCGTTTCTTGTACGGTATGTGGCACGATGTTCAAATCAAAAATGGTTGCGCCAGCCGGTGCATCTTCAATCGCATTCACGGTCAGGCTAACACCATCAATGGTGATAGAGCCTTTGGCTGCAATGTACTTAGATAACTCTGCAGGCGCTTTAATTTTAAAGCGAACGGAACGGGCATCTTCATTGCGGCTCAAAATAGTCCCTAAACCATCAACATGACCCGTCACCATATGGCCACCTAAACGAGTCGCTAAGGTTAACGCTTGCTCTAAGTTAACGGCTTTGCCCATTTTCCAGTCGGTAATATTGGTATGAGTGATCGATTCTTTCGAAACGTCTGCCCAAAAACCATCACCCGGTAATTCAACCACGGTTAAACAGACACCGTTGGTGGCAATACTATCGCCCAATTTTACATCGCTCAGGTCTAGCTTGCCGGTATTGATGCGTAAACGGATGTCACCTTGCTTGCTTTGGCTTGCAACGACCTGACCAACCGCTTCAATAATTCCTGTGAACATTAAGTCTTCTCGTTAAAGCCAGCTTGGCTCTTCAATACTAATTTTAGGTCATTCCCAACCATTCGCACATCATGCCAAGACCAGCGAATTTGCTGATCCATATTTGCGAAGGGTAAGTTAAACGCAGGTCGTGCGTCACTGCCTAATAATGTCGGCGCGGTAAATATCACCAGCTCGTCGACTAAATTTTTCTCTATAAACGCACCTGCTAAGGTTGCGCCCGTTTCAACCAAGACTTCGTTGATGCCTTGCTTGGCTAATTGTTCTAGCAAGTGGGTTAAATCTACTTGCTGCTGGCCATTCTGCTCGATTGCTTGTGCTTGTAAATAATCCACTTGTGACACATCACTCGTTATCGCTTGTTCAGCCTTTGTTGGGCTCACAATCAATATTTTCCCAGCATGCTTAAAGATATTCGCATTTGATGTAACTCGATGCTGACTATCAATAATGACTCTTAGTGGCTGGCGACTGTCTGCTTCAATACGCACATTCATTGACGGATCATCAATCAAAACAGAATCGGCGCCACATATAATCGCGCAGCTTTGTGCGCGTATTCTTTGTACTTCTGCTCGTGCTTCTGGGCCAGTAATCCACTGACTCTCGCCGCTTTGCATGGCCGTGCGACCATCTAAACTGGTCGCCATTTTTAAGCGAACATAAGGCAGCGCTGTTTTGTTTTCGCCTGCCATACTCATGCGCTTAATAAAACCAGGATTGAGTTTAGCGGACTCTGCGGCTAAGCAGTTATCCACAACCTCAATACCAGCAGCGCGCAGCTTATTAAATCCATTACCCGCAACTTCTGGGTTGGGATCGGTCATGGCACCCACAACGCGTGTAACCTTGGCGTCAATCAAACCTTGCGAACAAGGTGGCGTACGTCCGAAGTGGCTGCAAGGCTCTAACGTTACATAAGCCGTTGCACCTTCTGTATCATTGCCGCGCTGTTTTGCATCGGCAATGGCATTAACTTCAGCGTGGCCTTCACCGGCTTTAATATGAAAGCCTTGGCCAATAATTTCATCATTCTTAACCAGCACACAACCTACGCGAGGATTAGGGCTGGTGGTATATAAACCTTGTTTAGCGAGGCGAATGGCCAATGCCATATATTCTTGATCGCTCGCCATCTCAGTTTTCTTCTTTAGTTTGTTCAACAACTTGAGTTGAGATGCGCTCAATCTCTTGGCGGAACTCATCGATATCTTGAAAACTGCGATATACCGAAGCAAAACGAACGTAGGCCACCTTGTCTAATTGACGCAGCTCAGCCATGACTAATTCGCCTACAACTAGGCTTTGAACTTCGCGTTCACCTAAGGTACGTAACTTATGGGTAATATGGTTTACAGATTCTTCAACTTTATCGATGCTGACAGGACGTTTTTCGAGCGCACGGTGAATACCTGCGGTCAATTTATCTTCATTAAAGGGCTCACGCGTACCGTCTTGCTTAACGATACGAGGCATGACCAATTCAGCAGTTTCAAAAGTGGTGAAACGTTCACCACAGGCCTGACACTCGCGGCGACGGCGAGTTTGTTGGCCGTCAGCGACAAGGCGAGAGTCGATTACTTTCGTATCGTGTTCGCAACAGAATGGACAATGCATAGTAAAGAGCGCGCTTTTAAGTGTAAAAGTCGCGCGATTTTACGGCATTTTTGCTCATTTAGCGAGTACTAACTGCGTTCAACTTCCGCGAAGGTATGAGCTATTTCAGCCTCAGGTTCAGGAGTAGCTTTACTAACAATGATAATTGCGATGGTTGCTAAAATGAAACCAGGAACAATTTCATAGATATCGAAAATACCACCGGTTAGCTGCTTCCAAATTACAACAGTAATGCCACCTACCAAAATACCGGCAAGGCAACCTTGGCGATTCATGCGCGACCAGAACAAAGAGAGAATGATTGCTGGACCAAAAGCTGCGCCGAATCCTGCCCATGCATAAGATACTAAACCTAGCACAGAGCTCTCAGGGTCGAGGGCAAGAAGCCATGCAATAACAGCGATGCCTATTACGGCCATTCGGCTGATTTTCACCAAGGATTCAGGAGACGCTTGCTTGTTAAAGATAGACTTATAAAAGTCTTCTGTTAACGCGGCTGATGATACCAGTAGTTGTGAATCGGCTGTCGACATAATAGCGGCTAAAATAGCGGCTAATAAAATGCCAGCAATAACAGGATTAAACAGTGCTTGTACCAGTGTGATAAATACTGTTTCTGCATCAGCTAAGGGTGTTTCAAAATAACCAATACCTGCAATACCAACAAAGAAAGAACCGATTAAGCCGATTAAGGTCCAGGTAACAGCAATACGACGCGCTGGTTTAATATCATCTTTGCTTCTGATTGCTTTAAAGCGAGCCAGAATATGAGGCTGACCGAAGTAACCAAGACCCCAAGCCATCAAAGAAACAATGCTCATCCAACCTAACGCTTCGCCTGTAGACTTAGTGAACGGATCTAATAGTTCAACATTTGATGCGGCTAGAATAGCGCTTGGTGCTTCGCCTAATTCCATAAACGCGACAACAGGTACCAGCATCAATGCTGCGGCCATTAATAAGCCTTGTACTAAATCGGTCCAAGATACGGCCAAAAATCCACCGACAAAAGTATAAGAAACAATGGCGACCGTGCCGATGGTTACTGCAAGGGTGTAATCCATGCCAAATACAGTTTCAAATAATTTTCCACCAGCCACTAAACCAGAACTGGTATAGAACAAGAAGAATAACAAGATAAAGAAGGCAGAGATGACTCGAATAGCGACTTTGTCGTTAAAGCGGTTACTAAAGTATTGTGGCAATGTCAGGCTATCGCCCGCCAGTTGGGAGTATATGCGTAAACGAGGCGCTACGATTAACCAGTTCAGATAGGTACCTAAAATTAAGCCAAGTCCTAACCAAGAAGCTTCCCAGCCAGCAACATAAGCATAGCCCGGCATTCCTAATAACAACCAACCGGACATGTCTGATGCGCCAGCTGAAAGTGCAGAGGGCCATGGCCCAAGGGATCGACCACCAAGGATATAATCTGATAGATCGTTGGTCTTTTTATAAGCCCATAAACCGATCCACAGCATAGCGCCGAGGTAGATGAAAAATGTTATTGCGACTGAGTATGATGCACTCATAAGGTGCTCCTTTTTTAATTGTTATTTTTTCATTGTTATTGTGTAAGCGTAGTCACCACCACAGAATTCGTGGTGATGACTTTAAAACGAATAAAATGCTGGCACTTATTGTGAAAGCAAACTCGCGTTTCCTCCAACCGCAGTTGTATTAATAGTGCGTACTCGTTCAGTAGCGAAACGTTTCAGGTAATTAGGACCGCCCGCTTTAGGACCTGTACCTGATAAACCTTGACCGCCAAAAGGTTGTACGCCGACCACGGCACCTACTTGGTTGCGGTTAACGTAGCAGTTACCAACACGTACCCGAGATTCGATATAAGCCGCCGTTACTTCGTTACGACTATGAATGCCGAGTGTTAGCCCATAACCTGTTTGGTTAATGTCGCTAATTACTTGGTCAAGTTCATCGGCTTCGAATCTGCAAATATGCAAGATAGGCCCAAATTCTTCTTTGGACAGATCGCTGATTGAATCAATTTCAATCATCGTTGGTAATACATAAAAGCCTTTCGCTAATACGGCATGTCGTGGTGCTTGTGCCAATAATTTATCTTGGCTCTGCCAGTGTTCACAATGCGCTAATAAACCTTGCTGGGCTCTATAATCAATCACTGGGCCACAGTCAGTCGCGTAATATTCGGGGTTACCCACAACAAAGCGCTGTAACGCTCCGGTAACTAATTCGACAACACGATCAGCAATATCATCTTGAACGTATAAAACGCGCAATGCAGAACAACGCTGGCCTGCACTAGAGAAAGCAGAGTCCATAACGTCGGCAACAACCTGTTCAGGAAGAGACGTTGAATCAACAATCATTGCATTTTGACCACCGGTTTCTGCAATAAATGTGGGAATCGCACCATCACGCTGAGCCAAGGTCATATTGATGTGTTTTGCGGTAGCGGTTGAACCCGTAAATACAATGCCGTTTAAGCGGTTATCACTGAGTAGGGCATCTCCAATCGTTGCTCCAGCACCTGGTAGAAAGTGTAAAACGTCGCCAGGAATACCCGCTTCATGCATGAGTTCGACGGTGCGCCCAGCCACTAGAGAGGTTTGTTCGGCAGGCTTCGCCAAAACACAGTTACCTGCGACAAGAGCGGCACTGACCTGACCCAAGAAAATCGCTAGAGGGAAGTTCCAAGGGCTAATGCATAGAAAGGTTCCACGGCCAGCGTAATAATGCTCATTGCTCTCGCCAGTTGGCCCCGGTAATTGAGTTGGCTGCGACATTTCTTGGCGTGCTTGCTGGGCGTAATAGCGGCAAAAATCAACGGCTTCTCGAACCTCGTCAATTCCATCTTGCAGCGTTTTTCCCGCTTCGCGAGTACATAATGCAATTAACTCAGCGGTATGCTGTTCTAGCAAATCGGCGGTGCGATCTAAGCAGGCCGCACGTTCAATAACAGGGGTTTGGTTCCAACCAAACCAAGCGTTATCCGCGCTTGTTAATGCTTGTTGTGCTTGTTCGGCAGTTGCCCAAAGCAGATCGCCGACTGTTTTTTCATGGTCGTAAGGGCTTTGAATAACATGGAATTGCTGTGGTGAATCTTCTTTGTCTGACTTTTTCTTGAGCGCTTTGCCATTAATAATCGGGCCAAATGACCAATGCGTTTGCGCAAACTGCTTTATGTCGGCTAGAAGAGGCTCGCGTTCAAATTCAACCGCAAGATTGTAGCCTTGTGAATTTCGACGCTGACCATTTTCAACTGGAATATATAGCTCACCTGGACGTGGAATTTTCACATTACGATAAATACCATGGCGTTGCGCTTGTGCAACAGGAGAAACAATCAAGTCGGTCACAGGCGTATTGGCGTCAACCAAACGATGGACAAAAGAGGAATTCGCCCCGTTCTCCAATAAACGACGAACTAAATAAGGCAGTAGGTCTTTGTGTGCGCCGACGGGGGCGTAGATGCGTACATTAATTGTATTTTCACTGATTAACGTATCATAAAGTGCATCCCCCATACCGTGTAAGCGTTGGAATTCGAATGGACGGTTTGGATTCGTCGCGGCCATTTCGGTAACGGCCGCGACGGTATGAGCATTGTGGCTAGCAAATTGTGGATAAATACAGCCATCAGTCGCCGCGCTTAATAAATAACGTGCACAGGCCATGTAAGAGACATCGGTATTTTCCTTGCGGGTGAATACCGGATAATCTGATAAACCTAATTGCTGAGCGTGTTTGATCTCAGTATCCCAGTAAGCCCCTTTTACCAAACGAACGGGAATTTCGTCACCTTGCTCGCGAGCAAGACTGGTTAGATAGCCTAAAACAGGGAGGGCGCGCTTTGAATAAGCTTGAACTACTAGGCCAAATAAGCCCCAGCCTTTTACATCTGGATGCTGATACAGCTTGGTGAATAAGCGCAGTGATAATTCTAAACGATCGGCTTCTTCTGCATCTACGGTAATCGCGATGTTCAGCTGACGCGCTTCTTTAATTAGGGTTAAAACACGCTGATAAAGCTCACTCATCACCGCGGTATGGTGTGCTTCTTCATAGCGTGGGAATAACGCCGAAAGTTTTATCGAGATACTTGGCTGCGGACGATCTGCTCGCCAGGCATCATGACTTCCAGCAAGGCTGCGAATAGCACTGAGATAAGATTCGAAATAGGTTTCAGCATCGGCATCGGTAAATGCGGCTTCACCCAGCATGTCGAATGAGTAAGTATAACCTTTGGCGCGGTAACTCTTGCTCTGCTTAATGGCTTCATCAATGGTGCGCCCTAAAACAAACTGCTTACCCATGATGCGCATGGCTTGATGCATCGCACTACGAATAACGGGTTCGCCCGCACGTTTAACGAGTCGAGATAATAAGTTTGCAGGTGTCTTTTTCTTGCTATCAACGCCAATTACCTTACCCGTGAGCATAAGACCCCAGGTTGATGCGTTTACTAATAGCGATTCTGACTTACCTAAGTGTTCATTCCACTCAGCTTCAGATAATTTATCGCGGATTAAAGCATCGGCTGTTTCGGCATCAGGAATACGCATTAAGGCTTCCGCCAAACACATCAGAATCACGCCTTCTTCATTATCGAGGCTGTACTCTTGAAGCAATTTATCAACCGCGTGGGCAATATCGCCTTGGCTGCGAATGCTATCAATCAATAAGCGTGCGCGATCTTCTGTTTTATAGCGAATTTCTTGGTCTGGCTCTGCTAGCAGGCACAGCTCTGGCATTAATTCATCTTCATCAACCGCATAATGATTAACGATTCGATTAAACCATTCATGACTGGAAACTGTTTGTTCGCTCTCTGAGAGCATTTGACTCGCATCAAATGTGTTCATCCGGTGCTCCTGCTGTGCATCAGCAATAAAAAATCAACGACTACAACGTTATTATAGTTATCTATAGTTTTGACCATTGAGATTGATTACGAATCTCGGTTAGTAAGATTGACTATAGATTGCTTATCGAAATTTTAATTGTAAGAAGATCCGTAGTTTTTGTTAAAAACTCTGTATTGACAGGCTATGTCGTTCTTTTCGGATTTGTCCGGGGGAAGTATTGAGCTTTGCTTTCACAACATGGTTCAACGCGCTCTGATTTGTGAACCCGGTATCGGCTGCAATTTGAGCGATTGTTAAGTCGGAATTGCGTAATAGCCAAATGGCTCGTTCAGTACGTTGCTGAACAATATATTGATGGGGGGTAAGCCCTTTCAGTTGGCGAAAACGTAGGTGAAATTGGCTATTGCTCATGTGACAAAAGGCCGCCAATTGATCGACACTCATTTTTTCAGACAGATTTTGTAAAATGTATTCATTGAGCGCGTTAATATCTAAGCGTGAATCTTGAGTGAGCTGAGCCAGTGGTTGTTGTAGGCGATGATGCAAGCTGAAGACAATTAATCCGATAACATGAGGCTGCAGTGCTGCATTATTTTGCAGGGCTAATTCATCACTGAGTGCGGAGATAAGCTTCACTAACTGTCTGTCTAATAATAAGAACTGAGCCTGCTGGAAAAGTGTCTGCATGATAGTATTGTCAATACTGTTGTCGAGAGGATCAATATTAATTACTAAGACACGATTTTTACCCACACCTTTAAAGGAATGAAAGCAGCCTCCTGGTATTAAACAAGCATGATTACTTTCTAGCGTGATGGTTTGTTGCTGGTTTAATTGCAGACGTATCTGTCCGTTGAGGCCAAGAATAAGTTGGTGGTGAGTATGGTGATGCTGCTCCCACTCACTATTTATTTCTTCAATATGGCCATCAGCAGGTTCAGACATGGATAATTGCAACTTTCAGATGAATTGAAAAATTATAGTACATCGATAGTAATCTATTGTGATTTAGTTAAGGCTTATATTTAACCAAAAAAGCCCGCACTAGTTTTCACCAGAGCGGGCTTTTGATGATTTGTTGGCTTAGATATAAGCCAACAAATCATAGCGTTTATTTATAAATAGTGCTTATTTATAAACAGGCAGTGTTTCACAAAGTGCAACAACCTTAGCTTTAACCGTTGCTTCAACAGCATCTGAAGTGCCGTCTTCTAGCGCGGCTAATACATCGCAGATCCAGTTAGCCAAATCAGTACACTCAGCTTCTTTGAAACCACGGCTTGTTACCGCAGGGCTACCGATACGTAGGCCAGAAGTAACAAAAGGAGAGCGAGGATCGTTAGGAACAGAGTTTTTGTTCACTGTGATGTTCGCACGGCCAAGCGCAGCATCGGCATCTTTACCGGTGTATTCTTTGTCGATTAGATCAACTAGGAACAAGTGGTCGTCAGTACCGCCAGAAACGATCTTGATGCCACGGCTGATGAACGTCTCGGCCATTGCTTGAGCGTTCTTAACAACCTGAGTTTGGTAAGCAACGTAGTCTTCAGACATTGCTTCTTTGAAACACACCGCTTTAGCCGCGATTACGTGCATCAAAGGGCCACCTTGAGATTCAGGGAATACCGCAAAGTTAAGCTTCTTGTTTAGCTCTTCGTCGTCGTTCGCCAAGATCAAACCACCACGTGGGCCACGCAGAGTTTTGTGAGTTGTTGTAGTAACAACATCAGCAATGCCCACTGGAGATGGGTAAACGCCTGCTGCGATTAAGCCAGCAACGTGTGCCATATCAACGAACAAGTAAGCACCAACCATGTCCGCGATATCGCGGAAACGCTGCCAATCTACTACGCGTGAATAGGCAGAGAAACCGGCAACGATCATTTTAGGCTTATGTTCTTTCGCCAATGCTTCAACTTGATCGTAATCGATTTCGCCCGTTGCTGGGTTCAAACCGTACTGAACAGCGTTATAGATACGGCCAGAGAACGATACCGAAGCACCGTGAGTCAAGTGACCACCGTGAGCAAGGCTCATACCCAAAATGGTATCGCCAGGCTTACAAAGTGCCATGTAAACCGCGCCGTTAGCTTGTGAGCCAGAGTGAGGCTGAACGTTAGCGAACTTAGCGCCAAACAATTCTTTTGCACGATCGATAGCCAGTTGCTCGATCACGTCAACGTGCTCACAACCGCCGTAGTAACGCTTACCAGGGTAACCTTCAGCGTACTTGTTAGTAAGCTGAGAGCCTTGGGCTTCAATTACACGAGGGCTAGTATAGTT
>PJEL010001336.1_pt1 | contig 25501 bp, 24 predicted proteins | sample 1853271 | NCBI WGS metagenome assembly PJEL01 (sample SAMN08108733, study PRJNA415343) | Invertebrate metagenome, whole genome shotgun sequencing project. | host: Globobulimina | place: Sweden: Gullmar Fjord | collected 2015-08
TATTCAAAAAAAACAAAAAAACAAGGAGGAAAGAAATGAAAAGAATTGTTTATTTAATAATCATGGTCTTTTGTGTCGCGATCATGGCAGCCATCCCTATCTCTTGCGGTACTAGCGCTGAGGACGCTGCAAACAACAACAACAACAACAACAACAACAACAACAACAACAACAATAACAATAGCAATAACAGTGCGAATCCTGGGACCGTTGACCAGCAAACAGTAGCTGAGTTACTTACTGCAATAGAGGATAATATTGGAGGATGCAGTGTTGTATCAACTAAGTCCAGTATCTCTAGAAACGACTTGTTTATTTCTGTCATTAAGGCAAGCAAGGACGCCCTTATCAATACCAGGACCGCTTATGCACTCGGAGCGTATTATCTTGGAGCAGCAAAAGCACCTGAAATTCCATCAATACCAGGTAATTGTGGAGGCAGTGCAACACCCACTTTCACAGCGTGGAACGATGAAACAGGAGATTTTGCCCTGGATCTTATTTTCGACGATTTCTGTTCTGCAGATGATGACATCGCAAATACTACAATTGATGGCAAGGTAGTTGTTTCAGGGAACCTTCCTTTTAATGATGATAGCGATGATGCTATAACGAGTAGTTTTTTATCTGGCTTAAGCTTGAGCGGCTCGACCAGCAATGTTACTGTAGTGAGTGGCGGCGAATCCATATCAACTGGTGGAGGCGGTTCCCTTTCCATAGTTGATACCAATACAGGTGGATCTATCTTTGACATAAATGTTGATAACTTTTTTGTCCAGGACAACACTACAGGTGAGAGATTCAGCGGCAAAACCATAAATATCAATGTCACTGATGAGGAAAAAACGACAACCGCAACCGTTAAAGGCAGTGTTACTCATCCAGAGCAGGGCACTTTTGACATAAGCACACTTACACCTATAAAAATCGAGTCTGTCAGTGATCCTGACAGTGATCCTGACAGTGATGCAGAGATTGATAAGGTCACTGCTGGTTCAATAATGGCCGCAGGCGCCAACAATTCTAATGTAGTAATCAGTTCTGCTGGAAATAATACTATCCAGTTTCAGGGTGATACGGACGGAGACGGCACAACTGACTTTAATGAACAGCTGAATTGTTCTGAAGCTGAAATAGATGATAGTGATTCAGATGATTAGATCTGACTTTTCAGTTATCCTTTAAAAAGCATCAAAGATTTTTTTAAAGGGGGAAACAGTCCAGGCTGTTTCCCCTTTCAAAACCTGTATATTTCACTAAAACAATCAAATTCATGAAAAACAAAATACCTTTCCGACCAGCAGCTTTTTTTATAATACTTACAGCAATCCTGCTATTTTCCTTAAGTTCATGTTCCTCCTCATTGCAAAATGAACAAAACGCTGAAGCTTCAGAAAAGAAACATCTAAATGTGATAACTCTCAACCTGTTCTTCCCTGAATTACAGGACAGGTCACAGCGGCTCGAAGATTTCGCGAATTTCATAGCACAAAAAAAGGTAGAAGGAGAACCGATTGACATTATCATGTTGCAGGAGGTCATAGGAGGTCTGTTATCAGGGACCGACAACAGCAGTATAGACCTGAAAAACCTCCTTGCGGAAAAAGGCCTGGAATATCATCTATACTTTCAACTCTCGAACGGACTGACAGGATTACTCAAAGTTGGAAACGCAATTCTAAGCGCCTATGAATTTAAGTCTACCGCATATAAAACACTCCCCACAACATCCGAGGTCCCATTCGGTGATTTTGAGGTCACCCTTAAACAGGATGTAATTATGGGCACCATAGAAGTCCCGGGATCAGGCAGAATCAATATTTACAATACCCATCTTTGTGCATATTGTGAATCAGAAAATCGCCTTGTCCAAATCCAGGCCCTCATGGACTTTATCGAAGAGATGGAAACCTCTTTTGAAGGAGATAATCCTGTGATTCTTGGTGGAGACATCAATACTGCTTTCAGCACATCCGAGGAATTGTCCGTGTATGAATCAGTAACCAACACGTACGGATTTACTGACACATACTCTGCATACAATAACTGCTCTGATTGCTGTTCCCCAAGCTATGGATATTCAGGCTGTACTTTTGCAATACCTGGTAATCCATACGCAATCAATCCCTTTACCGATGAACAGGAAGAGGTTACGCGTCTCGATTATATATTTGCAAAAGGCATTGAAGCCGTAAAAAGCTCAGTTGTCCTTGATGCTTTTCCATGGGCTTCCGACCATTCCGGAATCCTTACAGAGTTCAGGCTCGATTAATCTTTTCTTCCATACTGCTTCTGAGCACGACAAGGATAACAATACCAATCATAAACAGAATCCCTCCAACCAGTGCCCACATAGCACCGGGTTCCCTGTTCACCTGCAAGAGAATTGCCTTATCAGGTGATACCCTGAGGTCCTTCACATTAATATTGAACCCTCTCAGCACGGAAGGATCATTAGGTTTAATCGTATCATTATGAAATACTACCCCGTTTGAAAGATACTCTACATCTACCTCCCAGTCGCTTATATATCCATTATAATCGAGTGAAATATCAATGTTCTTGATTCTAATGACTGTTCTGTGGTCAGACAAAGTAATCAGGCTCCCCTCTCCTGCAACCGTTTGCCCCTGAGAAGCGCCGGCAGCACTTAAAACGTGAGCAAGAAGAACAAAAAGAAACCCGATATGTATTATCTGCGGAGAAATCAAAAGAAGCCATTGAGTTACCTTCCGCTTTTTAACCAATGATTCAATACTGCAAAAAACAGTATTGAGTGACAGTACAACAAAGACCCCGATTAAACCCCATAGCCACCATGTTATTTCCAGGGGTTGTATTTGTATCCAATAAAACATAGGCATTGAATGAAGTTCCTGAAATTCCTGCCTGCCCGGCATTACAATAGCACCGGCGAGCATAAGCAGAAGCATAACACCCAACAACCAGAGAGATGTCCTTAAGGAGAGAAAAAAGTTTAATATGTGTTTAAGTATATTCATTCGATGTTCAACTAACCTAAAAGCTATGCGAACTCTTCATTAAAAGACTTACTCCCAAATAAGTAAACAGAACTACTATAAAACCAACAATGCCAAGATATGCCATTGGTTTACCCTTCCACCACTGTATTAATCGTGCATGAAGGTAAAAGCTGTAAAATCCCCAGAGAATACTTGTCCAGAGTTCCTTGGGGGTCCATATCCAGTAAGTACCCCATGCAAGATATGCCCATATACCGCCGAATATCATCGAGAGTGTGAATAAACAGTATCCTATAAGGACCGCCCTGTAACTCAACCCCTCTATATCAATAGGGTCAGGTGTAAGTTCCCCGTCTATTTCCCTGCCATTTTTATTTAATTGAGAAATGTAAATTCCTCCGAGTATTGCCCCTATCCCGAAAAGCGCGTATGACATAAATGCCAGCACCACATGGCATTCAAACCAGATTGTTTTCAATATTGGCGGCAGAGGAGAATTATGCTGTTTTGCGGTCATGGCAAATGCTGTAAAGAGAGCGGAAAGTATTGCTACAACATTATAAAATGACCCTCGTTTTTTCAACCCATAAGCGATCGGAATAGCAAAAGCAACGATAGAAGCGCTAAGAAAAATAATCGTATCATGCGGACCGACCAGCGGCAGCCGGCTCAGTTCAATGCCCCTTGAGGCAATATACCATATTTGAAGGGCAAGTCCAGCGTAAAGCAGCGGCCTTTTCCATAGGGAAAAAAGATAAAGTCCAAAAGAGATAGCAAGTATTGTCATCAGGAAGATATTTTACATTATTTCAGCAATGACTACTTAGGCAGGATAAAATAAAAGTTATTTCCATATTGCGTGGCTTCATATCCAACAAAGCCGCCGTGTATCTCAACAGCATTTTTGATAAAGGAAAGGCCGTGACCTGAACCGGGCTGTGTCTGAATGTTGGACCCGCGAAAATGTTCATCAAATATTTTCAAACTTTCTTTAGTCGGAATATGCCTGCCAGTACTGAAGACATTGTATTTTACCCCGTCCTTTCCCGAACCAAAAAAGTCTTTTACAATCTCATGTCCGTATGAAACATATTTCTTTATTTCTCCGCTATCAGTCTCCACTTCCTCACTGTACTTAAGGGCGTTCGAAAAAAGATTGGCATAAACCTGGGCTATAAGCCCTACGTCAACAACACTTATTATCTCAGCGTCAGGGATACCGCTCAGCCGGTCATCTGTAGCAATACCGGCCACGCTAAACCTTTCAAGATAACGCGCCATTTGAGGTTCTACGACATCTTTTTTCATATTACATGACTTTGTACGAAGCGTCAGATGCCCCTGGTCAAAATGGCTCTTCCGAAAAAGCGTCTCAATAAATAGACTCATATTCTTATAGTGCTGTTCAATATTAACAAGTTCCACATTCAGTCCCTGGTTAACTTCCTTCAATTCCTCCAGGTAAGTAATCATACAGGTATCATCGCATTGGCCTGATACTGACTTATTTACAAATTCACTTTCAAGCTCCGAGTTTTTTTCAATTTTTCTTCTAAGCCCCCTCAGGAAAAGTTTATAGACCATATTTGGGACGATGATATTGTGCTCAATATCATCGACAAGGGTGCGTATAAATCTCAGGTGTTCAATATTTTTTTCGACTAAAAACCTGTTATGAATATTAAAACCGATCCTGTTTGCATATTTCTGAAAAAACAGCTGACGATGTTCATCCAGGTCATCAGCAGGATAAACTACGAGTAAGCCCAGGACATCATCTTCGACCTCAAAAGGAAGTTCTTCAATACGGGGCCTCTTTCCGCGGATGGTCAAAACCAGGGCACCAGAATCATTATAATAAGGATATTCAGCCGGTTTTATATTAGCAGCAGGAAGAGAATTTTTTTGAAATGTATTGTCTTCCGTATTCGCAATATGTACAAGTGTGTTTATCCTGGGATCTAAAACATAAAGACTGGCATCCCTGTCAAAAAAACTCTTTGGAATAGAAACACATAAATTATAAAAGTCCTCAATATTATCAAATTCCTGAGCAAGATCAAAAAAGGCCTTTAAGGCATCATTCTCCTTACGGGTAAAATCATACCTCTGGTAATCGGCTTTTTTCCCTTCTGTCCGTTCAAATACACTCTTTTTTAATTTCATGACAATCTAAACCCTACCTCAATACAAAACCAACAATCTACTAATAATTTCTTAAGTATCTATACATTTTAACATAGAAGTAACACATACTTATCATCTTGCATACGCGATACATGATAACTCTTTAAAAATTAAAAAAACAAGGGTAATTTAAATTATCCTTGTGCATGTAAATAGATATATTATCGAAAGAAAATGCGGCAACAGAATTTAGGCAGGTTGTAAGGGCAGGTTTCAAACCTGCCCCTACGATATTTTTTAAACCCCGATTGCGTCCCTGGTCATTTTTTCCGCTGTTGCAAAGACAGCCCTCTTTTCATCTTCAGTTCTTGCCTCGATATAGAACCTGACCTTTGGCTCTGTTCCGGACGGTCTTATCATCAACCATGATCCATCATCAAAAACAAGCTTTGTACCATCCACACTTATTACGTTCTTTATAGTCCTTAAGGTCCCGTTTATTTTTACGGTGACCCCTTCCTTGTATTTTTCCTTAATAACGGAAAGACGCTGTTTCAGCTCTTCACCTGCAAGAGAACGGTCAACCGCAATACCTGAGCGGTCAGGGTAGTAATATCCGTATTCATCCATTATCTCGCATAGATAATCAGTCAGGTTCTTGCCTGTAACTGCCATCATTTCTATTGAGAGCAATAAACCAAACAGAGCATCTTTTTCAAGAGTATGGTTAAATCCGGATATCCCGTCCGATTCCTCAAAAACAACAACAGCCTTCTCCTCTGAATTACTCAGCATATATGGTCTGAAATTTTTAAATCCTACCTTTGTCTCTTTAAGAGGAATGTTCAATTTTCCGGTTATGGCATTGACAAGATTGCTCGTGCCGACTGATTTAGCAACAATTCCTGAAAACCCTTTATGCACATGAAGAAAGTGTAATGCCATTGCACCGAAATAGTTCATGGATATCTTCATCTTATCGTCGGAATGACGTATACGGTCACCGTCAGGATCAAGAATAGCACCCATTTTGAATTTCGCACTGCTCTCCTTCAGTACTTTTTCAATGCCGGCCATATTTTCATCGGATGGTTCAGGTGCCACCCCGCCAAAAAGATAATCATCCTCTGTTCGAAGATATACTACCTTATCGCTTTCTCCTATGATCCTCTGGATGCGTCCCCTTGACGCCCCATGTACATTATCAATACAGATAATACAGTCTTCTTTGTCAAGAAAATCCTTGATTTTCTGTATATCTATGGTCTTTCTCTCTGTTATATATTTAATATATAGACCGGTAAGGTCTATATTTTCAATATTCTCAGAACAGACGGGTTCCAATAAGATCGATTGACTCATCATACTATTGGCAAATTCTTCAATCTTTGTTGTAATTTCCGGGCCTGCAGGGCCGCCGTCAGAAGGGTTAAATTTAAAACCTCCGTAGTTTGCCGGATTATGTGATGGAGTAAGATTTATACAGCATGCGGCCTGCAATATCTCAATACCTGCAGAAAATTCGGGGGTCACAGCCTCACCAGCGTACCATACCCGTATACCGGCTTGCTGCAAAAGCCCTATGACCTGCTTAGCAAAATCAGGACCGAGAAAACGGTTATCATGTCCTACAATAACGCCTCTCTTTTTTATTTCATCAAAATCCGCAATACCCATTGCTTTCATCACGGAGGGATCATTTTCTTTAAACATCTGGATAATAGCAGAAGTTACGATTCTAATATTGTTAAATGTAAAATCTGTACCGATCTCACCTCTCCAGCCGGATGTGCCGAATACAACATTTATAGGGTCGGTATTTTCATGCGCAAACTTTTCTACAACAGAAAGCAGTCCCCTGTTTCCGGATGTATCCGACAGAATGGCCTTCCAACATGAAGCCGCGTCCTCAAATTCCCGTTTCATTATCCCTCCTGCATTTCACAATGTAATTTCTGATTTAAATTATACTATATAATGGAATAAAACATGTGTACCTGAACTATGTATCAGGAAGCCTTTTCCTGAACACCTACACTATTTCTGCCTTCCGATTTTGCAAAATATAGTGCCTTATCAGCCCTGTTAAGAATGGTCTCCCATTTACTCTTCCTGTCATTATCATTAAATGCCGCAACGCCGCAGCTTAAAGTAAGAATGCCATTGTCAGAACCTTTATGTTCTATACCTAAAGACTCTATTTTTTTCCTGAGCCTTTCAGCGACATCGGTTGATTTCTCCAGGCCCTGGTCCTGCAAAATCACGACAATCTCTTCACCTCCGAACCTGAAAACATCGTCCGAGAGACGGAGAAACTCCTTTATGGTCTTGCCGACCAATTTGAGAACATTGTCACCCTCCAGGTGACCGTACGTATCGTTATAAGCTTTGAAATGATCTATATCACACATGATCAACCCATAACCATGCATATACCTGGTTGCGCGATGGTGAATTTTTTCCATTGAATTGTAAAAACCTCTGCGATTTCCTATTTCCATCAGAGGGTCTATCCAGGCGATTTCTTCAAGCCTTTTATTCAGGTCTTCTAATGCTTCATTCTTTTCCTTTAGTTTTTTCTCAAGGTCGAGTATCCGTTCGCCTGCCCTTGTCCTGACTTTGAGTTCATCCCAATCAAAGGGTTTCACAACATAATCATCTGCACCCGCGTCCATTCCTTCTATTACTTCTTCTTTTTTCTCCTTACCGGTGAGGAGAAGAAAATAAACATAACCTGTATTATTTGATGAGCGAATTTTCTGACATAATGTTAATCCGTCCATTTCCGGCATCATCCAGTCAGCTATGACAAACTTCAGTTCTTCTTTCTGAAATATGTCCCATGCCTCCTTACCGTTTTCAGCGGCAATTACCTCATGCCCCCATTCTTCAAGGGTCTTCTGCAAAAGCTTTCTGGATATTAAATCATCTTCAACAATTAAAATTCTCATAGTATCTTCTTTTTTCATTTATTTCATATGAACAGGGCCAGACTCATATGGTTTCCACAAACTCCTTTAAACAAGACGCCTCCGACTTCAGATCGGATATCATGTCCGGAACATCTAAAATATTTCCACTCTTTCCTTTGTTCTCTATACTTACGGCAATAGCATGCAGTTTGTCCGCGCTTAGATTCCCCGCAGCCCCTTTAATGCTGTGGGCGTTTTTACCCAACTCTTCTACATCTTCTGATTTGGCAGCGTTTTCGAGTACCCTTATCTGGTCCGGCAGATAATTCAGGAATTCCTTTACCATATCCTTATAAAAGCCCTTGTCATTTCCGAACCTTTTCATTGCCATTTCCAAATTTACAGGTGGTTCTTCAGCAACCTCCTCATTACTAGACTCAATGATCGATTCAGCCGTTTCTGATTCAACCTTTTCAGGCAATGCAACGGCAGTTTTAGCAGATTCCGATTTTGTTTTTGTCCATTTTTGAATTACGCTGAACATCTTCCCCTGATCGATGGGTTTCGAGAGATAATCGTCCATCCCGGCCTCTAAACAACGCTCACGATCTCCCGTCATGGAATGTGCCGTCATTGCTATGATGATTGTGTGCTTATCCTCTCCTTCATATGTCCTTACCTTTCCGGTTGCCTCATACCCGTCCATTTCAGGCATCTGTATGTCCATGAGGACAATGTCATAATCATTGTCAAGAATCATATCGACCGCTATACGTCCGTTCTCCGCAACCTCAACACTATACCCTGCTTTTGTCAACATGATAGTCGCAGTCTTCTGATTTACAGGATGGTCTTCAACCAGCAGTATATGCGCACCACCTAATTCCTCTTTATTTAACTCAGGAATCTCGGCAACATCTTTCTGGTAGACTTTTTTCGATTCATATTTATCATTTATAACTGTAGTAATTGTATCAAGGAGCAAGGACTGCTTGACCGGCTTCACGAGATATCCATCGCATCCTATGTCCTTCATATGTGAGACTCCGCCAACTTCACCGATTGAAGTTAGTATAACGATAGCAACATTGCTTATCTCCGGAGTATTTTTAATGATGATAGTTGTATGTTCACCGTTCATGCCAGGCATCATCATATCCAGTAGTAACAACTTATACGGTCTCCCTGAAAGGGCAGCGCTTTTCATCATTTTAATGGCCCCTGCCCCGGTTGGAGCGGAATCTACTTCACATTTAAAATTCTCAAGCAATTTCTCAAGTATCACTCTATTTGTATGATTATCATCGACAATAAGCACCCTCATACCTCTTATACTTGAGTAAACATTTTCAAGGTCTACATTCTGGATTCTTTCCTGTTTTTCAAATGTGGCTGATAACCAGAATTTACTGCCTTTTCCCAACTCACTTTCTACCCCGATCTCTCCGCCCATCATTTTTACAAGTTTACTCGATATTGAAAGACCAAGCCCTGTGCCACCATATATACGCGTAGTTGATCCATCTGCCTGCGTAAACTCCTCAAATATCATCTTCTGTTTATCTTCAGGAATTCCAAGTCCTGTATCAATAACGGAAATGATAACTTTGGCACCATGTTCAGTTTCTTCCTGGAGTTCTACACTGATAAGAACTTCGCCTTTTTCGGTGAATTTTATCGCATTACTTCCAAAATTCAACAAGGTTTGATGAATCCTGGTGGGATCTCCTTTGAGCAATGTAGGCACATCATTATGGAACAGGCAGGCCAGCTCCAGCTCCTTTTCCGATGCCTGGGCCGCTAGAGTATCAGCCACTCCCTCAACTACCATGCGCAGATTAAAATCAACGATATCCAGCGACAGTTTACCTGCCTCAATTTTTGAAAAATCAAGGATATCATTAATAAGGTTCAAGAGTTCACTCGCGCTTGTCTGCAGGGTGTTAATATAATCTTGCTGCTCATCGGAAAGTTCCGTACTCTGTATCAGAGAGGCCATTCCCATTATAGCATTCATAGGCGTACGGATTTCATGGCTCATATTCGCAAGAAATTCCGACTTAAGTTTATTGGCCTTTTCCGCCGTGTTATGAGCATGTTTTAGATCAGTATGTGAACTCTCCAGCATATGCATCATATTATTGAAAGTTTCAACAAGTTCCAGTATCTGGTCTCCTGTTGATTGAGCATAGACTTCACAATTTTTGCATTCCCCTATTTTTTTTGCGAATTTTCCCTGCACCACACCACCGCAATGTGTACCGGCAACCTGCCAGCACCTGGTATTTATCTGACCATATACAGGACAATCCTTTTTATCACAACCTTTTACCTCCCAGCAGACAGGGACATTCGGATTTTCTATCAAATTATAGGAATACTCATCAAATCCCTTTTGTTTTTCAACTTCCGAAGCTATATGTGAAAACATATTAAAGGCTGAATTTAACTTCTTTATATTTTCTTCCATCCCATGCTTGTCCTGCGAAAGCTCATAACTCATCTCAAAGCCTTGTATCATGTCCTTATGATTTTTGCCTCTCCATGCAACAGCGATTATGAATGTAGCAAGTATAAAAATGTTATTCTCAATAAAACCGTTCAAACCTGTTATTTCATCAACGAGGATTATGGGGACGAGATAAATAATGTAAGTAGTTACAGCCAGTATAGAAGCCCAGGGAATGCTAAAAGGGACCAATCCCATAACAGCAATTATGAGCAGGTTCAAGCCTACATAAAGACTGGAGTCATGCCCGCCTGAGGACAAAATCATAAATTCAATAGCCACAGCAGCAACTATCACCCCTGTAAAGGCAAGAGCATACTGAAATAATTTCCCCTGCTTTAAATAAGTCAAGGAATAAATAATAAGAAGCAGAACTGCACTGACAAGACATTCCGTTTTAAATTTCACAAAGTCTCCGGGATTCAGGAAAAAGTCCATAACCCCATGAAATATAAAAAAAACAGCCCCGAGTAGTGTTAATGCCTTGACCCAGGAAAGTGTGCGCTTCTGTAAATTACTCTCTATATATTCTTCTTTGGTCATTTTATGCATATAATATCCCGTTTTATAAGTAAACCTGCTAAAAGACTAAATATGCGGAGTGCTCCTTTTTCTTAAGGTTTAGGCATATCTCACCCCTGCATAATAGTCTTAATCGGAGATATTGATGATTTTCTTTAATAATTAAATGTAAATCAATTAATATAAGTACTATGATAATTTCAGTAATAGGTGCTGGCAGCTGTAATAAAGATATATACGATATTGCAGAACAAGTCGGAAAATTAATCGCTCAAAAAGGGGCTACACTCATTACAGGCGGCTTGGGTGGAGTTATGGAAGCGGCCTCAAAGGGGGCACAGGAAGCAGGAGGAACAACTGTTGGGATATTACCGGGGTTTAACAGTGAGGAAGCCAACAGGTATGTCACTATTCCGATAGCAACTGGACTGAGCCATGCCAGGAATATTATTATTGCACGATCAGGAGATGCTGTGATAGCTGTGTCAGGGGAATACGGGACACTTTCAGAAATCGCAATTGCCCTAAAACTGGGAAAACCGGTTGTAGGGATCAATACCTGGGAAAATGTTGAAGGTTTGATAAAAGCAGATACACCTGAAGAAGCCGTCAATAAAGCATTTGAATTAATCGTTAAATAATTGTAGGGGCAGGTTTCAAACCTGCCCCCGTGTTATTATTTTCCGGATTGTTTCTGGAGATATTTAAAGAAATCACCTTTTGTAGAAAGTATCAGCCAGTCTTTTTCCGACAATGTAGTCTGATAGGTCTCCATCGTCTTTATAAAACCATAAAACTCCCTTGAATCAACGCTCTGATTATATGCATTAGCATAAATCGAGGTTGCCTCGGCATCGGCCTTACCCTTTATTTCCTGGGCGGTCCTGTAGGCCCCGGACTGGATTTTTTTCAATTCACGCTCTTTATCACCAAGAATTTTTGATGCCTCACCCTGACCTTCTGAACGGAATTTATCAGCTATCCGTCTACGTTCAGTAATCATCCTCTCAAATATCTTTTTCTGAACTTCCTCCACGTAATTGATCCTCTTTAACCTCAGGTCTAGCAGTTCAATACCGAGTTCAAGGGTACGGGGAGCAGCGGCTTTGATAATGGAACGAGTAATTGCCTCCCTGCCAAGTTTAATCGTGGCAAGCTTTCCTGTTTCCTTACCGGCTACGAGATCTTCACTGGATTGATATTCCCGGTTCGTTGAACGGACCATCTCAACCAGTTTATGATTGGCTATGGCATTCCTGGTCTCACCGTCCAGGATATCGTCCAGCCTGGACTGGGCACCGCGCTCGTCCCTTACACGCTGAAAAAAGAGGAGTGGGTCCTTAATCTTCCAACGCGCGTATGTATCAACCCAGATAAACCTCTTGTCTTTTGTAGGGACCTGGTTAGGATCACCGTCCCATTCAAGAAAGCGTCTGTCAAAGAAATTGGCCTGCTGGATAACAGGTATCTTAAAATGAATGCCGGGCTCCATAATAGGGTTGCCGACAGGTTTTCCAAATTGCGTAATAATGACCTGTTCAGTCTCCTGTACGAGAAATGCTGAACTAACCACAACAACCGCGGAAGCCAATACGATAAATGCAATGATAATCGATTTAATGTTATTCATTATTTCACCCCCTTATCAAGCTGAAACAGCGGCAAAATCCCGGAGGCATTTTCATCGGTAATCAGCTTTCTTCCGACCTGCTGCATGACATCGTTCATTGTTTCAAGATATATACGCTGACGCGTAACACTCTTGGCCTTTGAATACTCTTTGAAAACAGCATTGAATTTTGAAGCCTCACCCTTGGCATTATTCACACGCTCCAGGGCATATCCCTTGGCCTCTTCAATTGTCCTGTCAGCCTCTCCCCTTGCCCTCGGAATGACCTTGTTATATTCGGAACGGGCCTGGTTAATGAGTTTCTCTCTCTCCTGCTGGGCCTCATTGACTTCGTTAAAGGCCGCCTTGACCGACGCGGGAGGATTCACGTCCTGCAGAACTACCTGTTCGACTTTCAACCCCAACTCATACTGGTCGCACAATTCCTGGAGCTTTACACCGACAGTAGAGGCTATTTCCTGACGGCCGACCGTTAAGACTTCATCTACTGTACGGTCACCGACAACACCACGCATAATCGCTTCATTAATGTCCCTGAAGGTCTGTTCCGCGTTTCTTACTCTAAACAGGAACTTATATGGATCACTGATACGGAACTGAACAATCCATTCGACTTCAGCTGCATTCAGGTCACCAGTTAACATTAGTGACTCTTCCTGATAACTTGTAGAAGCGTACCGTGTCTGTACTCCGGAGCTCTGCGTTCGAAAACCGAATTCAAGCTTTAATTGCCTCTCAACAGGGACTTTATATACCTGCTCAACTCCAAACGGCATCTTGAAATTCAATCCTGGATTGACTGTACGGTCAAATTTACCGAACCTTAGAACAACACCCACTTCTTCCGGAGCTACAGTAAACCATAAACAAAAAACAAATCCTACAATAAGAACAGCTGCGACAACCGCTATAACGGCCTTAAAATTAATATTGGGCGGCTTAAAATCTTTTAAATCCTTAAAATCTTTAAAATCAAACGGCGGTCTTTGATCCATTACTCATACCCTCCTTATTTAACTACATTGAAATAGTAATCTAAAACCACTTAAATTACAACTCTGCCTATCCTTGACTTCACACCCCCTTTTACATTAACTTCAATAGGCTTTAATACTCCGGAGGAAAAATTGGCTAAAATTAACAATACGTATTTATATGGAAAAAACTCAGTGATGGAGCGCTTACGGGCAAATCCAGGTAGCATAAGGAAAATTTATGTCCAGGACAACTTTAATGCGCCCCATATCATGAAGGCAATAAAGTCCAAAAACATCCCTGTTAGAAAAGTGAATGAAAAGGAATTAATCAGGATCAAGAAGGCTGACCGTCTCCAGGGGATTGTTGCTGAATCAGACAAATATCAATACGCTCGATTTGAGGATTTACTCAGGAACTCCGAGGAGAAACAACTTTCATTCCTGTTTCTCGATGGTCTGAATGATCCGCACAATCTAGGCTCGATTCTGCGTATCGCTGCCTGTTTTGGTGGGTTCGCTCTTGTTATACCGGAACATGGTTCCTGCGAAATAAATGATACTGTCATACATGTCGCCTCTGGCGGAGAAAATTTTGTCCCTGTATCACGGGTCACCAATCTCTCAACCACTCTATTAAAGGCCAAGAAGGCCGGCTACTGGGCTGTAGGCACGGTGGTCGAGGAGGGAGAGAGCATTAATAACGTCTCCCTGCCATTTCCGCTCTGTCTTGTACTTGGAGCAGAAGGCAAGGGAATTAGATATGGTATACAAAAACATCTTGACATGAAAGTAAGCCTGCCAATGAAAGGGGCCGAACTTTCTTTCAATGTTTCGATGGCGTCCGCTATATTTGCGCATGAAATCGCAAAACAACGGGAACGTTAATAAATCGCGCCGTGCCACTACAGGCGTTACAGATAATAAGGGAGATAACTAAAATGGCAAGAATTGGTATATTAACATGCTCAAACGCTACCCAGGATATGGGATGCTCTTCAGTAAGCTGTCTGAAAACCATGAGAGAACGCAAAGGGGGATTTTCTCGCTATAGTGATGATAAAGAACTCGATTTAGTCGGGATCATTAATTGTCCTGGCTGCCCAACACTGGCAGGATATGAAAAGCTTCTGAAACGTATCAGGGCCCTGACAGAGTTTAAGGTAGATGCTATCCACCTTACATACTGCATTGACGCGTTATGTCCGTTCAAAGCAAAATATATATCTCTTTTAGAAGAACATTTCCCGGACATCAAAATAGTAGTAGGTACCCACGAGTCCAAGCTGACACACGAACAATACCGTGAAAAGGTCAAAAAGGTCCTCTGCCAGCCAGTGGATTCTATGGTAGATATTATTAAAGGACGAATAAAATAATGTGTAGGGGCAGGTTTCAAACCTGCCCGGAATAACATGGGCGGGGTGTCCTGCCCGAAATGATGTAAGGGCGGGTTTGAAACCCGCCCCTACGAAATTACGCGGACGCCTTCTCCGCATCCTTGACCATCAACTTTGTAACAGCGCTCGCAAACGCGGCAGGATCCTTTGGCTTTGAACCTTCAAGCAGGAGGGCCTGGTTATAAAGAAGTGTAATATACTCTTCAAGCACTACGGCCTTCTGGTCCTTCTCGAATATCTTGTTCATAGCTTCAAAAACAGGGTGTGTCGGATTGAGCTCTAATATCCTTTTGTTCACAGGGACCTGCTGGCCCATCTGCTGCATGAGTTTTTCCATCTGCGGGTCCATGCCGCCTTCCTGTGCCACCAGACAGCATGCTGTGTCTTTGAGCCTTCCTGAAAGACGGACATCAGATACATCATCCTTCAACTGCTCTTTGATGAGCGCTATCAATGTCTTAAGCTTATCCTCAGCCTCCTTCTTTTCTTTCGGGTCTGTTTTGTCCAGGTCAATATCGCCCTTGATAACAGATTTGACCTTCTTGCCCTTGTATTCACCAAGGCTGCTCATTATAACGTCATCTACTTCCTCAAGCATGATGAGCACATCATATCCCTTTTCCTTGAATGCCTCGAGATACGGAGACTTCATAATGTCTTCCCGTGAAGAGCCTGTAATGTAGTATATTTCCTCCTGCCCTTCCTTCATGTTGTCTATATAGTCCTGAAGTGTTATATATGTTCCTTCTGTTTTTGAAGTAGCATAGAAAAGAAGCAGGTCTGCTATCGCCTCTTTCCTGGAGAAATCGTAATGTATACCTTCTTTTAGTATGCGTCCAAATTCATTAAAGAAGAGTATATAATTGTCATAATCGTTCTTCTTCATATCAACCAGTGTATCGAGGACCTTCTTTGTAATACTCTTGTTGATAACCTCAATTTGTCTGTTGTTCTGGAGAAGCTCTCTTGAGACATTCAGGGGTAGATCCGAAGAATCGACCACGCCCTTAACAAATCTCAGATAGAGAGGAAGTAACTGCTCGCAATGGTCCATTATCTGGACCCTCTTTACATAAAGAGCCGGACCGACTTTATACTCTTTATAAAAAATATCCATGGGTACCTTTGAGGGGATATACAGGAGCGAAGTAAACTCGGAAGTCCCCTCTGCCCTGTAATGGATGACCTTTGCAGGGTCAGTAAAGTCATGTGAAATATGTTTATAAAATTCGTTATATTCATTTTCCTCAATCGAAGATTTGTCCTTGAGCCAGATCGCCTTTCTTGAGTTCAGTGTCTCTTCTTCTTTGACCTTGACCTTCTCGCCTTCCTTTATCTCGCTGTCCTTCTCACGCTCAACATCCATTACAACAGGATGTTCGATATAATCGGAATATTTAGTGATTACATTCTTAATTTCCCACTCTTCGAGATATTTCTTTTCATCATCTTTTAAATGCAGGATAACGTCAGTGCCTTTGCCCTCTTTGTCCACTTCATCAATAGAGTAAAACCCATCAGCACCGGATTCCCACTGAATGCCTTTCTGGCCTTTTGTTCCAGCTTTCCTTGTAATGACCGTCACATTGTCCGCAATCATAAATGAAGAATAAAAACCAACACCAAACTGCCCTATAAGTTCAGGGTTCTCTTTGACTTCCTTGCTCTGTAAGGCAGCCATAAACTCCTTGGTACCGGAATGGGCGATTGTACCAAGGGCCTCAATAATTTCATCCTTAGACATACCAATACCGTTGTCACTTATTGTCAGTGTGCCGGCTTCTGTGTCAGGAATTAATTTAATTTTAAGGTCCGCATCATCCTCCATAATTCCGTTGTTTGTCAATGCTTCGTAACGCGCCCTGTCTATGGCGTCAGACGCATTTGAAACCAGTTCTCTCAGGAATATCTCTTTATGTGAATAAAGAGAATGTATCATTAAATCAAGGAGTTGCTTAACTTCTGTTTTGAATTCAAGATTTGTTTTTGTCATGTTTTCGTACACCTCATTTAAATTTTTCTTATTGTAAGGTTATTTATATAATAAATTTTCGATGAAAAAGTCAATTATCTATTCTTGTATACTACCGGCAGATTAATTAAAAATGACTCTTTGTTGAAAAAATAATACAGGTTGTTACCATAATGAAACACATTCAATGAAATTAGAGCCATTTATTGGATGAAAGTAACAATTCATTTAATTTCAATTAAGCCGCATATACTTTCCCTACGCCAGAGCTGTTCCTGTTATCATGAATGCTGTCATATAACTCCCACCAAAAATGACATTTTTTTCTACATAGTGTCAAATTTTGTCACCTGGAATAAGCGAGTAAATTTATATTTTTCTTATAATCCATTACCTTAATATTTGGCATATGATTTGCTATAGAAAAAGCAGGAGGCATTAATGATAGCACTGACAGCAACTGAGATATTGGATGAGTTAAAAAAGCTGGGGATACACACACCTGCTGAACTCAAATCCTACAGCAGCGATTACCTGGACTACTTCAACGATTATCTCAAGAACTTCTCTTTTTAGGCCTTACCTCTTGAGAAATAGTTTTTTAATTGCTTTAAATTAGCTGTATCTCCCACCCCAAATACCTTTCAGAAAAGCAATAAACAGTTCATTAATAACACCTTAGTTAAGTGTACCTATTAATCTTTTCGCTTCCTGTCCGACAATTGAGCCTGGCGCCAGCTCCACTGCCTTATTAAATGCAAGCTTCGCTTCTTCTTTTCTATCAAGCGATGCAAGAACATACCCATAACTCAACCATATCCTCTGATAGGTAGGAACAGCCTCTGTTCCTTTGCGAAGTGTCTCCAGGGCATTATCAGGTTTACCTGCGTAAAAATATGCGAGACCTAGATCATTAAAGGTATCCACATCCTTCGGGTTCAGCTGCAGGGTCTTTTCATAGATCTCAATCGCCTGTCCAAACATGTTCTTTTCAAAATACTCATCTCCTAGCTTGGCAAGTGCCGCTGGATCGTCCGGCATACTTTCAAGTTCCTTTTTAATGTCCGTGTCCAATAATGGCCCGGAAGTAAAAGAGGACCGGGACTGACTTACAGTTTCACTCTTCCTGGCCCTTTTTGATGGTGCCGTAATAATTGAAACAATTACAACACCGACTGATACAGCAATAATTGCTGCAGCTATCCATTTTTTGTTATCCACTTATACCCTCCTGATTTATGCTTATCGTAATAATAGTGTTATCGTGTCTTTAACCTGTAGCTTATATATATACTATTAATTTTGTATTTCTTCAACCATTTTCAACAATTCTTCATAAGATAAGATCTTTGTACCAAAAGTCTGAGCTTTCTTAAATTTTGATCCCGGAGATTCGCCAAGTACAAGAAAGTCTGTCTTCTTTGATACTGAGCCGGAGGCATGTCCGCCCATATTTTCTATAATGTCTTCAACAGCTTTCCTGGGCTTTGGCATTGTTCCTGTTACTACAAAAGTAAGACCCTCAAAGGGACGCTTGGAATCTTTCCCTGTTTCGAAATCAGGATTTGATATTTTAAAACCCTTCTGTTTCAGGACATCGAGCGTGTGTAAATTTTCAGGATCGTTAAAGAAACTCGCCACTGCTTCTGCTATTTTTTCACCCATCTGTTTTATCTTAACTATATCTTCATGTTTCACATGATACAGGTCCTGAATATTTTCATAGTTCACTGCCAGAAGTTTCGCTGCATATTCCCCAACATGAAGTATGCCGAGTGCAAAGAGAAAGCGGGAAAGGGTCGTGACCTTGCTCTTCTCAACCGATTCTATAAGGTTCTGTGCTGATTTTTCCGCAAACCGGGGTAGAGCAAGTAACGCATCTTTATCCAAGCTATAAATATCTGCAAAGTGATTTATAAGCCCTTTTGAAAACAGTAGCTCAACATTCTTCACACCCAGTCCCTCAATGTCCATTGCAGCCCTTGAAGCATAATGCCTTATACGCTCCTGGACCTGGGCCGAACAGTTCAGTCCAATGCAGCGATAGGCCACACTGCCATCCTCTTTTTTGACCGCTGACCCACATTCAGGACATTTTGACGGGGGATTAAGCATTTCCTCGTTACCGGTCCTTTTTTCTTCCAGCACACTTACCACATGCGGGATAACATCCCCGGCACGTTCAACAACGACCGTATCCCCAACTCGTATATCTTTTCTCCTGATCTCATCCCAGTTATGAAGGGTTGAGCGGGATACCGTGACACCGCCTATTGTGACAGGTTCAAGAAATGCCACTGGTGTAATTGTACCGGTCCTCCCTACGCTTTCCTTTATTTCAATTATTTTTGTAGTACCCTTATGCGCCGGGAACTTATACGCAATTGCCCAACGAGGCTCCCTTGTCTTAATCCCCAGTACCTTCTGCAATTCAATATCATTTACCTTTATAACCGCGCCATCCGCTTCAAAACGGAAAAGACCTCTCTTTTCTTCAATTTCCTTAATTACATCTATAACACCTTCAATTCCATTCGAAAATCGAAACATGTCCGGAACAGGAAAACGCGATTTCTTCAGCCATTCAATAAAGTCCAGCTGACTTTCAAACTCTTTTCCTTTTACAGCGCCTATTCCATAACAGGCCAGATGCAGTTTTCTACCGGCAATAACTGAGGAATCAAGCTGTCGTACAGAACCTGCAGCAGCATTCCTGGGGTTGGCAAAAGCAGGTTCACCCTGTTTTTCTCTTTCTCTATTAAGCGCTTCGAAGTCATCAATATTCATATAAACCTCTCCACGAATATCTATCTCCTCAGGGACAGCCTCTCCTGTTATTCTTAATGGCAGAGATTTAATAGTTCTTATATTAAGCGTAACATCCTCACCAACATTACCATCGCCCCTTGTAGACGCCTTCTCCAAAATACCATTTAAATATGTGAGTTCAATTGCGAGTCCGTCATATTTTGGTTCAACAGTATAATTCAGATCTTCTTCAGATTTAAGAAACCTTTTAACTCTTTTGGAAAACTCCCTGACCTCATCGTAAGAAAATGCATTGCCAAGTGACAACATAGGCTCTGTATGCTTCACCTTCTCATACTTCTCAAGAGGCGGTGCGCCCACACGCTGGGTCGGTGAATCGGGAAGGACATAACCGGACTCTTCCTCCATGTACGTAAGCTGCCTGTAGAGACGGTCATATTCCTGATCATCAATCTCAGGAGAATCAAGCACATGGTAGCGATGGCAATGATAGTTGAGGGTTTCGACAAGCTTTTCAATCTCCTGCTTTGTCGTTTTAGATATACTATCCATTAACCTCACCCACTAATTCCCTTACTATTATTTCTCCCTGTTTACTTGCAGCAATATAAATCAAGCCTTATTCCTTGCCTTCTAGCATATCAGCTCCGGTTTCACAATGTAGATTTTAACATTTAGGAGAAAACTTATGAAGGTCTTAAGGCATTACTTTAATGTGCAAGAAATGTCATTATGTGCGTAAAATCACACATGCGGAAAAAACACACCCTTAAATTAATACCTTTAACTCTTTAATATCTTTATATATTTCAACTTCACTGTAAACTTTCTTTACTGGCATTGTAATTGCAGCTTACAGTTCAAGACGAAAGGGATGAAAGGAGTAGGGAAGATGGAAAAGAAGAATTGTTGGGAAATTAAAAAATGTGGAAGGGAACCTGGTGGAGAAAAGGCCGGTGAACTCGGTATTTGTCCGGCAGCCTCGGACGCCTCATGCAACGGTCTTAACAATGGTACAAACGCAGGTCGTATTTGCTGGGCCATTGCCGGTACATTTTGCGGAGGCAAAGTTCAAGGTGATTTTGCCATGAAATCAGTTTCCTGTATGACCTGCGAAGTCTTTAAGCTGATTAAGTCAGAAGAAGGCGTAGGAAATTTCTCATTATTGAAATCCGGTCAGATTTACCAGGCCGCTGCTCGATAAAGTGAAATAATTGAAAAGTACTGCTTGCAGCCTGTAATAGTAACTTTATAATTACAGGCTGCCCGGACTAAGAGAACGGTTATGTCGCTTACTAAAAAGGACATCCCGTTCATGGTAAATAATAAAATCTACTCTGTTTTCACCCTTAAAACCACTAATTACACTCCAAAATCAAACAATATTACAAACTTCTACATTATAATCTGTTTGCTTTTTATACCACCTTTCTTTTAATCTAAAAGAAAAGCTCACTTGATAGCGTTTTACTACATGTGACAATAATAAGGAGGTATCAAATGGTAACAATATCTGATACAGCTGTACTTAAATCAAAAGAGATTTTGGCAGCAGAAGGAAAATCAGAATGTGGCTTTCGTTTCTATACTGCCGGTAGCAGCTGCTGCGGGCCTTCATATGGAATAGACATTGTTGAAGTAGCTGTTGACGGCGATGAGACCCTTGAAAAGGACGGAGTAAAATTCTTCATTGATAAAGACACTTTCGAGACTCTCAAGGGTATGGAGATTCACTTTATTGATGATGGGGACCAGCAGGGATTTGTCATTAATAATCCTAATCCTGATCCTAACGCGTCCTCATGCGGCCCTAGCTGCGGTTCTTCATGCGGATAAAACATTCCTGAGATTAATTTGTATTCAAAAGGGACTGCAGACCATGCAGTCCCTTTTTTAATGAACTGAAATCAAAAAAACATTTCAATAATTCATCAATTCAGTTAGAATATTAGATACATAGCGCTCGTCATGGAGAATGTTAATTAATGCAAGAACGCAGAAAATTTATAAGATTCAGTATTCCACTGGCAATGGAGTTTAAATTATTATCCGCCTCTGATGCATACTATCCAGGAAGGACAATAAATTTCTCCCGTGAAGGATTTTGTTTTGAAACAGATATACCACACTTAAAACTAAACGAAGTACTTGACTTAAATATTAAACACCCCGATAACGAATCATATATTCCTGTTCAAGGCGAAATCGTATGGTTGGAACAGGCTAATAACAAACATTTTGCAGGGATCCAACTTAAAGAGATGGACAAGATTGCAAAAAGCGAGATTCTGGACCGCGCTTACGCAATCTGGGTTGAGCACAGGCAGTAATAAGGTCCTCACTTGTATCTTATCTACCTGACAACAAATTAATACAACTTTTTCCGGTAATTACTTATGCAAAAAAGAGAATTTGAGAGAATCACCGCCAATATCGATATCAATTTTTTTTGCTGTAATACTGACTACTCTGGAACTGTAACAAATCTTTCGGAAAACGGGATGTTCATTAGCATGCAAAAGATGTTATTCCCCTTTGAGTCTGAATTTAAGGTCCTTATTCCTTACAAAAAAAAGGTACTGAATATACTGGTCAAAATCAGCCGGATTACAAAATCAGAGGATTTTTTTGATGGGGTCGGGGTCAAACTCCTGAGTCCACCCATCCAATACCTGGAATTAGTAAATGAACTGCGGTTAGATCAAAATTCACTCACCTAAAATTAAGCATTTTAGGCATATGAAATGTATCATACTGCTCTAACATGTTAGAGACCTCTGAAGATACCAGTTGATTAATACGATTCCGTGGAAAACCCAGGTTATTAAAATTCATATACCCTTTACTTTTGTGGCACTCAATGCAGGTAACCGGTTTTTTTGAGAGGTTTTGATCGTGAAGCAATGATGTTTTCTTCTGCTGCTGTTCAAGAGTATATTTTTTCTCCTTCATATCCTGATACACATTTGAAAACTTATCACCAATTATTTTGTCCAACCTTATATGCTTTCCATCAATATTCATCATAGGGACGATTCTTGCTTTATATTTACCATATCCACCTTTTACCTGCATGTATGCTTTGCCTGTCTCTAAATCAATCCATCTAAATATATGCCTATTATCTCCTTCACTTTTTCGGAGATGACATACCTCACAGGCTGTAAAACCTATATGCAAATTCAGAAAAGACATTGTTTTCTTATTTTTAATATGAGGATATATCCCGTGACATTTCAAACAGAGAGGCGGGTTCGATTCCTGCCATGCAAGGCTCTCGTCAACAATATGGAAATGTCCAGGGGACACTTTGAACTCTTTCTTTTCATATTCTTCTATCGTCTCTTCGTTCAGAGCATATTCCTCAAATACTCCATCTTTTATTGCCGCATTATCTGTTACACGGTCTGCATTCGGAAAATAGAGCAACCTTAGCAGCAATATGGCAATGAAAAAAAACGCTCCTATATAAATAAATTTAAGCAGAAAAAACAGAAGTCCCTTAATTAAACGGCCTGTTTTATGTATAATCTGATCACTCATTATTATCTTCTTTTATGTATATTTTCTTAAGCTCAGGATCGGCCATTATCTTCTTGTAATGAAAGGGATATTCTTCTTTCATTTCTTCTTCATCTATTGTACCGTGCAGCCAAACACCGTCTCCCGGGAATTTGTCGGGCCTTAGCTGGACTTCGTACATATGCCATACGATAATCGCAAGTGAGGCCAGAATGGCTTCCATACCATGAACAATGATTGAAATATCCAGAATGAATTTACTCCATTCAGATTCCGTCCACAACAACAGACCTGTGATACCCATTACCGTAGTGCCGAAAATGAGGGCGAAATATTCAAATTTATGTTTATAGCAAAACCGGTCATATTCAGGGTGGTGGTCTCTGACTCCTATGTAATAAAGTAGCGTATGTACCATCTCCTTCAGGTCCTTAGGCTTCATCATCATGTCTTTGATCCAGCGTCTGCCCGCTGGTTTAAAGATAATGTAACAGAGGTGATAAAGACTGGAAAGTATCATGACTGTACCGGCAACGCGATGTAAGATACCCCTCCACATAAAAACTATCTCCCCTGTCGATCCTAAAGCTCTTACCATCTTATCCGGCACCTTTAACATAAAACCGGTAATTACCAGGACAATAAAGCATACAACCAGTATCAGGTGCTGTACTATTTCAGAATGATTCAAACGGACAAAATACCTTTTATTGTCCAGATTATCAGCCCCTTTTTTCTTTGTAAATACTTTTTTCGTGTAATTATCATCCATAATAATGGCCCTTTATTTAAAACCCTTGAGATCTTTTTGCTTTTTCCTGGCGCGAATAAAATCGAGTAATTGATGAAGACTCATAAAGCCTATCGTGAATCCAATAAGAATTTTATAAAACAGCCTTATTATCCCAAGCACCTTGTACTGAAATTGTTCTTTCTCTGATACACCATCTTCTGCCTCCTCAACAATCACAGACTCGGGACTCTCGACTGCGATAACGTCGCTTTCCCCTGCTGCAAGCTGCGCCTTGATTCCGTACTCATGAACCCTGCCGGAAGCAAATTCAGGAGTTGCGTCAGGATGACAAGTCTGTAAGCCCCCGGGATTACTGCAGGTTTTGACTCTATTGTTTTTATGGATAGACGAACGCGGGTCCTTTTTCGAACGTACCGTATGTAAAGAAAAACCGATTGGTACATGACAGCTAATACAATCCGGAGCATTTGCAACACCATACTGCAGCGCCTTCCAATGAAATGTGTCCTTATACGTCTCTATACTCTCAAGGCCATGGCGTGACATCTTTTCCTGGTCTTCATGGCAACTTGCACACAACTCTATTACATCCCCCTGGCTCCTTAACTGGCCTTCCATATGTCTGTAAGCAGTCGCTGCCTCACCCTCTTTTTTACTCCGTGAATAGTAACCGCGATTATCATGACAGTACTTACATGTCGGCAGATCATCAGGAAAAGCTATCGATTCTTTACTCTTTCCCTTGCCGTGAACACTGGTTTCAAATTTCTTGACCACTTCGATATGTGAAAACTCCTTTTTCCTGGATACATTCTCTAAGTGGCATTTCATGGAACAATCGACTTTCTTAATGTCTGTATGCGGAATTTTATCAAGGCCGAGATGGCAGGCCGTACACCTGAATCCACCATGAACAGATTCCTTGTACCCCTCTCCGCTTACATAAAAAACCTTCTTCTCCCCATCCTTGTCAAATCTCCCCATGGTCGGATATCTGTGACAGAGCATGCAATTATCCTGATCACTGAATATTCCAGTCTTCGCTGATACAATACCAGCAGACAGAGTCAAGAAAATGCCTGTAAAAATAAACATACAGATCAATGTAAAGCTTTTAATTCTCAATGTTTAGGTATATCTCCAGTACATCAATAGCAGAATGGTTGTTTTATAATATAGTCACCTATTCGGACTCAATTATATATTCGGTAAAATGACTGTCTAACTTAAGGTATTTACCTGTTAATAAACTCAACCTGGTATTGGCCTGGCGCTTTTGACACGCACATGGCATATATGGTATTATTTTCCTGAACAAAGCCACGAAGGCTTAAACGGTCAGAAGACTGTTAACTTCGTGGTTTTTTTATTTTTTATAATGTAAGTATTCCAGATTCAAACATAATAAAATTGGTGCTATGACAAT